>Ga0256406_1004556_pt1 | contig 15697 bp, 15 predicted proteins | sample RumenRJG_03DNA_FD_185986 | JGI IMG/M metagenome (GOLD analysis project Ga0256406, IMG submission 185986) | Bovine rumen microbial communities from Lethbridge, Alberta, Canada - RJG_03 | ecosystem: Host-associated > Mammals > Digestive system > Stomach > Rumen | place: Canada: Alberta | collected... | reverse complement strand
CGGATCCTTTCGACAGCAGTTCTGCGATGTGACAGATATAGCCGGCTCTTTTCCGTGTCGTTCCGCACTTCTGCAGCTCCTCCGGGGTAAAGCGGCAGATGGTTTCCGGCGTGACTGGGGAGAAGAACTCCTGGAACCTGGCCCATTCTGTCTCCGCTGCCTTTGCCGAGATCTGCTGCGAAATGATGCAGAAGACAAGTCCTGAGAAAAGGTCTGGCAGGAGTTTTCTTCTCGGTTTCTCCATCTTTGAAATCACGGCTCCAAGCTCCGGATCCCGGCTGCAGAGCCATGTGATTTCCCGCTCACCGAACGGGAAGTATTCCTCCCTCATGCCGTGTAGCCTTTTTCCAGCTGCAGCAGGTATTTCTTCGCCTCGATCCCTGCCGCATATCCCGTAAGGCTCCCGTCCGCGCCGATGACACGATGGCAGGGAATCAGGATCAGGATCGGGTTGCAGTGATTTGCCATGCCAACCGCCCGGGAAGCCTTTTTGTTCCCGGCCATCTCTGCCAGCTCTCCGTACGTACGCGTCTGCCCGTACGGGATCTCCTTAAGATGTGCCCATACGTTTTTCTGGAAATCCGTTCCCTCCGGGCTCACCGGAAGATCGAAATTCTTCCTTTTGCCGGCAAAATAGTCGCCAAGCTGCGCCTTGCAGTCCTTCACGAGATCTTCGGAAGCGTCACCGGAAAGGATCCGGTCAGCAGGGATGCTGCCTGCCCGTGCGCCTGCATCCAGACTCTCCCTTCCTGCCTGCTCGACACACAGAATCGCGTCCTTCGATGCGATAATGCGAAGCGGCCCGATCGGGGTCTCCAGGACACTCCGGCTGATGTTATCCGCAAAAATCTGCCGATACCTTGCAGGTGTCATTCCCGTCTGCCGGCGGAAGTGGTCGTAAAACTCCGAGAGATTTTCATAACCTGTCATGCCGGCGGCATCTGAAATGCTGGAGCCGTCCTGCAGCATCTGTCTTGCCGCGGCGATCCGCACCTGGACCAGATATTCCGAGGGGGTGATATCGTACTGCTGCTTGAAGATCTCGGTCAGATGTTTTCTGCTGACGCCCATCTTCTTCATATCAAGCCCAAGCTGCACCCGGTCACTGTAATGGGAGTCATACAGCTCCTTCGTCCTCCTGGACAGCTCCGCTGCAGGATCATACTCGATAAGATCCGGACGGCAGCGCTTGCAGGGACGAAAGCCGGCTTTCTCCGCTTCTTCCTTTGTGCTGAAAAACACAACGTTTTCTCTCTTCGGGAGCTTTGACTTGCAGGATGGACGGCAGTAGATTCCCGTCGTCTTCACTCCATAGAAAAATTTCCCGTCAAAGGATGCATCGCAGTCTCTGACCGCTCTCCACATCTCATCTTCTGTCATCTCCCGCTCCTTTCTTTTCCTCGAGAAAGTGATGGTACGAATCCGGCACATCAATGCCAAAGGTATCTTGAAGAAGCACCACCGCCTCTTCCTCTGTACCAAGTTCCCTGCGCTGTTCTACTCTTCCATGCCGGTAGATCTTAAAGGTGTTGTGAACAATGGTAAGATCACTGTTCGGTGTGAAGATTGATATCTTCATAAACTTGTTGAACGTGGAATCCGGATGCTTCTCACAATTGATTATTCCGCCGCAATAAAGCCGGCCCTAATGGCCGGCCAGAGCCACTGATCCGCAAATATAGGCCTTGCAGACGCCAATAAAAGCCACTACTGAAAGCGGACGATGGGAGCATCGCCGAGGGGCCCATCGTCTCGGCAAAATCAAGGGGTATGCAAGCTGGCTCTAAGCGGTGACCAGATGGCTCTGATCAGTGGCCACGTAGTTAATTGATTATTGTTGGAAGTGGCTCTGAACCGCGGTCGCATGGTCCTGTACCGGCGGAATCATCATCACAATAGAAGGACGGCATCACATAGTCCGCATCGATCTGCTCTTCTTCCGTAAATCCGAGCAGCGGTTTCCATGGCTTTCCGTTTTCCTTCTGCATCAGCACCCAGCCGTAAAACGGGTCCTTTTGATATTGATACTGGCTGATCCCGTCGTCCTGTACAAGACCCTCTATGAGTTCCAGTGGGATCCTTGACGACTCACTTCGAACACCGACATCACAGACATAGCGCTTCCCGGAAAGAGAAACCACGAGAATACGGTGACGTCTCATCTGGACAACTCCCGGTTCGTCCATGAACCGTCCCGCGTACTGCTTTACCTCAAATCCGAGGCCTTTCAGCAGGTAACAGAAGACTCCCTGCAATTCGAAACAGTATCCGCCCCGGTGATTCAAAGCGATCTTTTGAAACAGCGCCTCCGGCGTCAGCGACAGCGGAACGCCATTCATAAGATCAAGATTCTCATAGGGAATGTGAGTGAGATGCAGCCTCTGCAGTTTCGTCAGATTCTCGAGAGAGACCTCTTCTGTTCCCTGCCAGTGAATTCGCCTCAGATATTCCCCGATCTGTTCTTTGGAATATCCATCCGAATGTATCTCCATTGCCTTGCCTTTCCAGATGCGACTGTATCATATCTGTCCCCTGCTTTCTTCTAAAAAAGGCGGATTCAATTCGAATGCACAGAGTACTCCCTCTTCTCCGTTCACTTATATTGCTTCTCGACGATGCCGTAGATCATGTCCGCAAACTCTCTCGGTTTCTCCGGGCAGCCGTCGGACAGCCATTCTTTCAGAACGCCGATCATGCCGTAATAGTTGTACTGATACGAGATCTGAAAGGTCCTCTCATCAAAGGTTCCACGCTGGATCAGGAGTGCTTTCATCTGATCAAAGATTTCTCCTGCCATCTTTTTGATGTACGGACTTTCGAGACGCGATGCAAAGAATTCCCGGTAGAACGACTGATTCTCATAGATAAGCTCAATCAGCCGGTATCTTCCCGTCTCAATATTTCCGTCCGCAAAGGCACTTGAGGTCAGCTCTTCCTCAAGCTTTTCATAGAGATCGTAGATGTCCACATAGTTCCGGTAAAAGGTCGCACGGTTGATATCGGCCTCCTCGCAGATCTCCTTGACCGTGATCTGTGAGAGATGTTTTGTTTCCAGAAGATTATACAGGGCGTCCCGGATCACCATTCTCGTGTATGCAGTCCTGCGGTCGATCTTTTTTTCTTCGCTTTTCTGTACTTTCTGCAACATGAAGTCCTCCCGTGTCGCATATTTTTCATAACTGAAATGATTGATGCTTGTTTCTGTACCACGGTTTGGATTATATATGACGTATGAAAGTTATGCAACACGTGTTTAAGAATGGCATTATGAAAACAATCAAAAAACAGGTCAGTCTCTGGGGATTCGTTCTGATCCATGTCATCGCAATGATCTCTGCAGCCGTTACGGCCATGAATGGCGGCGACTTCCAGATCAGCATGGGACTGTTCGGAATCCTGCTCTTTTCCTACTTCGCAGGTGCGTCCCTTTTCGGATTCGGAAACATGATCCTCATGAACGTGATCTCCGCTGCCTGCGCGTTTCTGTTTGAGAACACCAGCGTGAGTTTCGGTTTCCCGTTCGGATATTTCAATCACTTTGCAGAGGGGATCCGGATTGTGAATGTTCCGCTGCAGGTCGGGTTCGGGTATTACTTCTACGCGTTTGCCGGGTGGATTCTTGCGGATCTTCTGATCGGAAGAAAGGGCCAGAATGACCTGGTATCGAAAATCGGACGGCCTCTCATCGGAGCCTTCATCGCAAGCGGCATGGATCTGACAACAGACGCCATCAATGGTCTTGTCAACGGAGACTATGAGTATCCGGCAGGCGGCGGATTCTTCGGCTCGCCGCTCACCAACAGCCTCGGCTGGATCTTCACCGTCTTTGTCACCCTGCTTCTGTGGGAGATCCTGATCATTCCCCGCGTTGCAAAGAAAGACAACTCCAGGATCGGGACTGCCTCTTCCTGGCACCTGCAGAACGCGATTCTCGTTGCACTTCAGGTCACGGCGCCTCTCATCGGATTTCTGACCGTGAAGGACTTCACCGTGACCGACTGCCTGGGATATAGCTGGCAGGCACACTATGCCTATGAATCTTCCACGATGATTGCCCTTCTGGCAATTGTCATGGCAGGGGTCATCGGGACTCTGGTTTGGATTCGAAGAAGAGCTGCCGAGAAGACAGCGTAATGTTAAACACACATACAAATGACAGGAAGGAGATTATGACGATGAGCAAGGTACTGGTTACTGGCGGCACAGGATTCCTCGCGGGTTGGACGATCCGAAAGCTTCTGGAGAAGGGATACGATGTACGGACAACGGTCCGCTCAATGAAGAAGTCGGAGAAGGTAACGTCCATGCTGGAAGCGGAGGGCGTTGACACCAGAAAACTCTCCTTTGCCGTGGCGGATCTGACAAGCCCCGACGGCTGGGACGATGCCATGAAGGATATCGATTACGTTCTCCATGTTGCATCCCCGCTTGGCGGAAACAATCATGAGGATCCGGCACTGATTCCCACCGCAAAATCCGGTGTCGAGAACGTCTTCTCCGCCGCGATCCGGGCAGGCGTCAGGAAAATCGTCATGACCTCCAGTGAAGCTGCCAACTATCCGGACAAGAAAGATCCGAATCCTTCTGTCGACGAGACGTTCTGGACGGATATGAACAACAAGTGGATCACCAATTATCAGCGCTCCAAGATCATCGCAGGAAGGACTGCCTGGGAGATGATCGGTAAACAGGATCACACAAAGCTTGTAACGATCCTTCCCGGCGCCATCCTCGGACCATACATGGCCGGAAAGCGCAGCAGCACCGATCAGATCTTTGAGATGCTCCTCAAGGGAACACCGAGCCCGAATGTCATCTACCCGGTCGGCGATGTCCGGGACCTTGCAGAGCTCCATATCCTTGCCATGGAGCAGGACGCTGCCGACGGGGAGCGTTTCATTGCAGAATCCGAGGAAATGACCATGCCGCAGATGGCACGGATCCTGAAGGAAGCGTATCCTGACAGAAAGGTCAGCACGATGGTGATTCCCGACTTTGTGATCTCCATCATGGCAAAGTTCCAGGTGCCCATGAAGGTACTCAACACGATGATCGGCCTGAAATACCACCGAAACAACACGAAGGCGAGAAAGCTCCTCGGCTGGAATCCCCGCCTGGCAAAGGAAACCGTTCTCGATACCGCACAGTTCCTGATCGACAATCACATTGTGTAAGGAGCAGGAAAGCCATGCATATTACGAATTCCATGATCCATCCGCAGCTTCGGCGGGCGGGATCTGTCATGAAGATCCTCTTCCCCTGTTTTACAGAGCGGACTTACAAAATGACCGATGTCATGATGCGTCCGATGAAGGGTCATCATCCGAAGGACCTGCAGTACAGCCAGGTCACCATCTCTACACCTGACAATCAGTCTCTTCGGCTGTGCATCTATCAGCCAAAGGATAAGCCGAAAGAACAGAAGCCCGGTGTCCTCTGGATCCATGGCGGCGGATATGGCCTTGGAATCCCGGAGCAGGATACCGGATTTATCGAGCTGTTTGTACAACGGGGCTGTACGGTTATCTCCCCGGACTACAGGACTTCGATTCATGCCCCCTACCCTGCAGCGCTTCATGGCTGCTACAGCGCGCTTGTCTGGATGAAGGATCATGCCTCCTCCTACAACATTCGCACCGATCAGCTCATGGTCGGCGGTGAAAGCGCCGGAGGAGGACTCGCTGCGGCTGTATGTATCTACGCCTGTGACCGTCAGGAAGTATCCGTTGCCTTCCAGATGCCGCTCTATCCCATGATCGATGATCGCAATGATACCCCGTCCGCAAAGGACAATAATGCTCCGGTCTGGAACGCAAAATCCAATGAGATCGGCTGGAAGCTGTATCTGGGCGATCTGTACCACAAGAAGGACGTACCGCCCTATGCTTCTCCGGCAAGGCTGAAGGACTTCTCAAACCTGCCGCCTGCCTTCTCCTATGTCGGAACGATTGAGCCCTTCCATGATGAAACCGTAACCTATTTCCAGAAGCTCAAGGAAGCCGGTGTTCCCTCTACCCTTCTTGAGTACAAGGGCTGCTGGCACGCCTTTGATCTGATGGCTCCCAAGGCGGATCCGTCTGTCGATGCAAGAAAGCACCTTATCTCAGCTTTTGAAAATGCAATGAAGCACTGTACGGCGCCGCAGAAATAAAAAGACTGCGGGAGATCAACAGAAAGAGATCTTCTGCATTTACCAGAAAGAGACAGCCTGACCATACGCAGAAGCGTTGGTCAGGCTGTCTCTCTTTATTCGATGATGCTGCTCATCGGTCTTTGAAGTTCCTCTGCACTCTCAAACGGACCTGGCATTGGACTCTGTCTTCGGTGTTCTCCGAAGAAGTCGGTATCGAACACGATCGCTGACCCGTCCGGGTTTTCGAATCGCTCTTCCGGCTCAAAGGCCTTCCCGAGGATATCCGTACTGATCATTGTGTCCTTCAGGTCCAGCTTCTGCAACGCTTCAAACACGTTGGTGTCAAGATACCACTTTCCGCTTTCTTCCCGCATACCGACAGACACCAGCGTGGCCTGATCTGTGGCAAAGTTCTTCTCCCTGTCACAGGGCTTTGCCCCCGAAAGGAAGACGTTTCCGCCGGTCCAGACTGGAAGCGGCATATAATAGCGATCCGTTGATGCATTACAGCCAAACCCGCAGTAACCGTCAAATGCGCGCGCCCATTCCTCAAAGTCCGGATATCCATCATAGGGGCAGGTGCCTGCAATGACGTTGTTGTCATCCCATTCGCTCTGATTCTCGTCATGGATCCGCTGCATCGCAGGACGAATCGGGCGCTGGATGAAGACATTGTTGTAAAATCGCATGTCGCCGTGCAGGATTGTCATGAAGCCGCAGACCTTCGTGCCATGAATCTCATGGTAGGGCGTGTAGCGCGGGGACACGTACTGACTGGAGCCGTTGCTCACTCCGCGTCCCACTGCCGTAAAGGAGCCTGCAATCAGGTTGTGGACAATCGCAACACCCTGGGTAGCAAGCTTCATCGCCCGGTCAGACAGCATGACGTTGTTGTCAATGAGCGTCGGTCCGTGGGATACCTCGATGAAGATGTCCTCTCCCATCGCGGCAAGCGCCGATTCCCTGTCCTGAAGCAGACGGTCATCCGGCAGTGTGTTGTCGTGCAGAAGATTTCCCGTCACCCTCGTCCCCTGGGCCTGCCAGTCGAGCCAGATTCCACGGGTGCAGTGATGGATGTGGTTTCGACGGATGATGACATCAATCGCCGCATGCATCTTGATCCCTGCGATCTCTGCCCCGGCGAGGTTCTGACGGTTGTTGATGTGGTGGATATGGTTATCCTCAATGACAGAGAACACTCCACCCATGTGCCCGACAATACCGGTCTGCCCGCAGTCGTGGATATTGTTCCGTCGGATGATGTGGCTTCCGACATGCTCCCTGTCCCACCCCTCATAGGACGCCTGCAGAATGCACTCACGCTCGGTCTGCGTGCCGTCCTTGAATTTTTCGTGCAGCCACTTGTTGTTATTGCCCGGCTGCAGGTACTTACCGAGGGAAATTCCGGAACACTTGGAGTGCGAAATGTCACAGTCCTCGATGATCCAGCCTTTCGACCAGTGCGGCCCGATCATCCCCTCCTGCAGAGCTGTCGGCGGAGCCCACTGCGTTGCCGCCTTCGTGATGGTAAAACCGGACACTGTGATATATCCAACACCCTCCTTCTCCGGATAAAAGCAGTTTCTGCGGACATTGATCTCCACGTTCTCTTCATTGGGATTTCTGCCCTGGAAGTTCGCATAGAGAATCGTCTCATTTCGCCCGGCATCCTGTTCGGTGTACCAGGTATAGACCGAAAAGTCCGGATCCCAGCTCCTGGAAAAGACCTTCGGGTATCTTACCCCGTCAAGGTCTGTCACCTCATACAAGGCCTTGCCGTTGAGGTACACTTCGCCCGTATGCGCTTTGAGATTTGCGTTGAACCAGTCGCCGGATATCAGTGTGGTATAGGGATTGTACGAGTCAAATATCCCGTTTGGTATCGTAGCTCTCCACACGGTCCCCTCAACGGGGATCCAGTTTGATACCCGGTCAGCTCCGGTGATCACCGCTTCAAGAGGCTTTATGGAACGATAGGTGATCCTTGCATTCTCGCACCCCGCATTCACAGGATTTACATTCTCCCGGTAAATGCCGGGAAGTACCAGGATCTCGTCTCCCGGCATGGCAAGATCAGCCGCCTCCTGTATCCGTCTGAACGGGTGCTCCTTCGTTCCGTCCCCGCTCTCATGTGCCGATGCGTCTACGTAATAGTTCATCTCCCCTCCTTACGGGCAGTATCAGTCATACAGTATTCGGAATCGGTTCCAGAAGTGAAAGGTATCTCAGTCTCGATTGGTCAATAACATCGTTTATTTCTCTTCACGGTTCTTCTTCAATTTTGTTTTTTCCCAAAGCAGAGCGATATTATCAATTTCAAAATAGTCTATTTACAATTCGATTATTCTCAGTCCCGTGCTTTCGCTTCAAGAGGACAAAATGAATCAAGAAAGTACAGATTTACCACGCACGTCTTTGCAAGAGCCATTGCCTCCTCTTCTGCTCCCTCACAGAACAGGTACAGAGCACTGCTGCGGCTTCCGGCAAGCTGTGCCTGCCTGGAGGCAAGATAGAGTGTTTCGACATCGCTCTTTTTGGCTTCTCCATCGATGACATTGACAAGCACCAGCTTTTCCGTGCTTTTTGATACCCCGTCAGTGGTAAGCGATACCCCTGCATCCTCTGCAGCAAAGGGCCGGAACGGGACGCTGAGCTGTTCCCTGTCCCGTACAAAGGCATGCGCTGTGTCCTTCCGGTTTCGTTTCACCTGCTCCATGGGATCCGCTTTCCCGAACAGGTTCCGGAAGTGCCAGTCAAAGAGCGGGATGGCAATCCGATAGCTTACCTTCCTCTCGGTGCCGTAGAGTGCCTCTTTTCGCACAAAGCCCTCGTCCACAAGCGTCTGCAGGTACCTTGAGACGACATTTGCAGACAGGTTCAGGTCCCTGCCGATGAGCGTCGGTGTGGCCCTTCCCTCCGCCATTGCAAGGAGGATGCCGTTGTAGACCTTTGTCTCTCTGAGCTTCCTCTGCATCAGATAGTCCGGAAGAAGTGAGATCATACCGTCGTTTCCTGCAAGACGATTGACGTTCTCCTCAAAGCCTGCCTTCTGGTCGATGAAGTGAAGGACATACGGAGAGAATCCAAAGAACGAGAGTGTTTTGATTCTGTCCTCCTCGTCCATGTCCGAAAGGTATGCTTCCGCTTCCGAAAAGGAGAATCCGGAGAGTGAAATCGTGAGGTCTGCACTTTTACAGGGTCGCTCTGAAATCAGAACAAGACGAAGACTGCTGCCTGTCAGGGCTTTGGGAATCTCGCCAAGATCTTTGTCCGAGAGGAGATTCTCCGCATCGTCGAGAACAAGGACATTTCCCTCCTGATCCGACTCTGCTGCAAGACAGGTGACCGCTTCCTCTGCCGAGTGAAAGACATACCTCGAAGGATATCCGGTCCTTGGCACAATCAGCGCAGAGAGTGCCTTCAGAGACCGTTCCTCCGTCACCGGAAGGCAGGAAAAATACAGGGCACCGGGAATGGATTTTCCGATCGTCGTCTTCCCGCTTCTGAAGGAACCGGTAAGGCAGATCGTATGGATGTCAGGATCTGCAAGGGCTTTTTCAAGGAGCTTTTGCTCTTCTCTGTAAACCACCATGCGACACCTCTCTCTAATGCAGGATCTCGTCCGAATCCAGCCAGATAGTAAACGGGCCGTCGTTGACAAGGGATACCTGCATATCCGCCCCAAAGATCCCGTGGGAAACCTGGTCGGGTCCGAGGGCTGAACGTAACAGATCCAGGACCTTCTCGTACAGCGCATTGGCGTGGTCCGGATTGCCGGCCTTGATAAACGACGGGCGGTTTCCGTGGTGGCAGTCCGCATAGAGGGTGAACTGGGACACGACCAAAACCCCGCCGCCAATGCTCTGAAGGTTTTTATTGGTCTTTCCGTTCTCGTCCTCGAAGATCCGAAGATTTACGAGCTTACTGACCATGCGCTCCGCAATGCTCTCATCGTCGGCATCACAGACGCCGAGAAACACCAGATATCCCATATGGTCGAGTACTCCGACTGCTTCTCCTCCCACTGTAACCTTCGCGTTTCTGACGCGCTGTACCAGCATGCGCATGCTCTTTTCTCCTTTGTTTGATCTCTTGTTTCTGCAACTGTTCGCAGAAATATTCACTCCATGCTATACTCCCCTGTAAGGGGGTATAGCTATGGCAAATGCTGTGCCGCCGGAGCTTCCGGCGTTTTTATCCGATTATCTTGATACCCTGACTGCATCGACCAGAAGCGGCTACTGCATAGATCTTCGGCTGTTTTTTGCCTTCCTGAAGGATCACAGGGAGGCGCTTGCAGGTATTGAGCCTTCTGCGATTCCGTTCTCGGTTCTTCCCTCTGTCAGTGCCGGTGAGATCTCCTCGTTCCTCGACAGTCTTTCCGCCACGAAAACGGCACGCGGCAGAGCACGAAAGCTCTCCTCCATACGGAGCATGTACCGGTACTATGTAAGGTCCGGGCTTCTCCGCACAGATCCCTCCCGTGAAGTTCCCCTGCCGAAGATCCCGGAGCGGGAAGTCACCCACCTAAAAGACACCAGAGTACAGGAACTGCTTCAGAAAGCCGATGAAGGGGATGGTCTTACCAGATCTCAGCAATACTTCCATGATAAGACAGGAAGCCGGGATCTTGCCATTCTTTCTCTCCTTGTCGGCACGGGAATCCGAACCCGGGAGTGTGCCGCCCTGAACCTTGCAGATGTTGACCTTGAACACAAAACGCTCCGGGTTGAGAGAAAGACCGGTACGGTACTTCTGTCTCTTGATCGCAGAAGCACTGAGGCTCTGACAGCCTATCTGCCAGACAGAAACCGCCTTCCGGCCCTGCCGGGAAGTGAGAACGCCCTGTTCCTCTCTCTCCAGAACCGGCGCATCTGTGTTCGGGCGATCGAAAAGCTCGTCAGAAAATACGGAGAACTGAGTGGCGGGAGCCTTACCCCGAGGGATCTTCGCGCCACCTTCGGCGTAAATCTGCTTACCTCGTCCGGCGACCCGAAGAAGGTCGCCGCAGCGCTGGGACACGGGGATGATCACACGGCAAGGCGGAATGCAGCCGTGATCAAACGCACCCTGTCCGGAGAAAAGGGAGAGGGGGTGCCCCGCGCGTTTGTCAGAAAGAAGATCCTCCCGGAAACAGACGATACTGCCCCGTAAACCATTTCTGCTGCTTTGCCTCATGCACCCTGTCCTGCGGTGTGAGGTGTCCGATCAGCATCGGAGAGGCCGGGTCATGACGACGGAAGTTCTCGCGTGCCAGTGCCGGCTCTTCCGTTGCATAACAGTACCTGCAGCCATGGCAGCAGGTGTTGTACGCCCCGATATCCGCCCCGAGTAGGCAGTTGCACCCTTCCCTGGCTTTCGGCCGTGCAGATCCCGGGATCACCAGCTCCTCCTGAAACACGTCTTCAATGAGTTCTTTTGTCATGCAGCCCGACGCATCAAATCCGAACGGTACAAGATCCGTTCCCTCAAGGCAGGTGTAGAGATGCATGTGGAACTCTTTTCCGATCGCTCCGAAAGCTTCCCCGATCCGCAGGCGGCCCTGTTCTGACACCGTTCTTCCCTCCGGGAAGTTTTTCCTGGTCTTCTCATAGAGATCCAGGAAGCTGATGACAACCCTGGAAACATGCCCTTCAAGCCTTGCACACAGATGGCGGAAAGCCTCGATATGCCGCTCAACAGGATAGATATCACTCACAAAGATCGGGTCGTAGCGCACCATCACGTGCTCCCCGCCGATCTTCCTGCACAGCTCAAGAACCGTATCGATGACCTCGTCCATCGGGGGAACATGAGGTTCGATCTCCCTCCCGTAAGGCGTAATCGTAACCTGAAACAGCACACGGAACGCGGAGAGCTCGTCGATTCTGTCCAGCATCGGCGCCGGATTCTTCGAGCAGAAGGCAATGAGATCCACGACATCGGGTCTCAGCTCATAGCGTGTCACCATCTCCGGATTGTAGGGATTTCGGACAAGCACGTATCCCTCGCGGATTCTGTTGTAGAACCAGGTGCTGTAGAAGGCGGGGATGTCCGTCCGCTGTCCCGTGTTGATGATCATGCGATCTCCCTCTCTCTTTTCCGGATCACAGCCGTTCCCATGAGAAACACGTAGGTCGTTGCACTGATCCAGGCGCTCTGATCCGTCCAGCAGATCGCCGCATATCCAAAGAGCGGTACAAAGATAAGTGCCACAAGGCTTCTTGCCACCATCTCAATGGCGCCGGAGAGCACCGCCCGGCCCGAAAACCCGAGTGCCTGCATGACGTTTCGATAAACATTCAGGGGACCAAGCAGCCAGAAAAGAAAACCCTCGCAGAAAAGATATCTTGCCGCCGCATCAAGTGCCTGTACGTCTCCGGATGAGAGAAACCAGCCGGACATGAACCTGCCGGCAAAGATCATGAGAAGGCCTGCAAGGGCGCCGTAGGTAATGCTGATGACAAGAACCTCGTTCTTTCCCCGGACTACGCGGTCCATCTTTCCTGCTCCGTAATTTTGTCCTACAAAGGTAGCGAGGGCGGTTGCCATCGCATCATAAGGGCACATGAGGAGCTGTTTGAGCTTCGTCCCAGCGGTAAAGCCGGAGACGTACACACTGCCGAGGCTGTTGTTGGCGCTCTGCATGACCATGGAGCCGATGGCTGTAATGGAATATTGCAGTCCCATCGGAATCCCCATCGAGATCAGGGTCCCCGCCGTTTTCGCATCCAGACTTCTCTCGCTCTTTGGAACTTTCAGTTCCGGCACCTTCATGGCAATGTAGATGAGGCAGAACAGGCCGGAGAGCGCCTGGGAGGCGATTGTTGCAAGGGCAGCCCCCGCACAGCCAAGGTGCAGCACGGCGATGCAGAAAAGATCGAGGAACACGTTCAGGAAGGTGGAGAGGGCAAGGAACAGGAACGGTGCCCGGCTGTTTCCGACTGCCCGGAGAAGGCTTGCGGTCATGTTGTAGAGGATGGTGAAGGGGATGCCGAGAACGGCCTTCGGGACAGGACGGACGGGAGCGGAAAGATCACCCTCTCCACCTATGAGACGGGAAAGAGCATCACGATCTCGGTCAGGGACAACGGAAAGGGCATGACTTTGGAGGAGCTCGAGAGGGTGCGTGCGGGGCAGGTATCCCCGCACCAGAAGGGTGATGAGACAAACGGAGTGGGACTTGCAAACGTCGTGGAGCGCCTGAAGCTCTTCTATCACTGTGACAACAGCGACGACGTCTTTGACATCACGAGTGCGGGACCGGGAAAGGGAACCGAGGTTCTTCTGTACATCCCGGCAGACACGGAAGAAGAGAAAGGAACAGTTCATGTATCGGATACTGATCGCTGATGATGAGGGGCTCTCCATCAATTCCATGACCTATATACTGGAGGAAGCTTTCAGGGATTCCTGTGAAATCCGGACCGCACAGACCGGGCGCGCCGTGATCGAGATCGCCGAGACCTTTCATCCGGACATCGCGGTGATGGACATCCTCATGCCCGGGATCAACGGAATCGAGGCGATCCGGGAGATCAAGAAGATCTCTCCCCAGACCCTCTACCTGGTTGTCACAGCCTATGACACCTTTGACTATGCACGGGAGGCCATTGATCTCGGGGTTGAGCGGTATCTCTCGAAGCCCCTCGACAAGGACGCCTTTCTTAGTGCCGTCTCGGAGGCGATGAAAAAGATCGACCGGGAAAAGGAGAGGCGCAGCTCGAACCTGAAGACAAGAGAAAAGCTCGAGACCGTGGTCCCGATGATCGAGAGCGGGTTCGTGCTCTCGCTTCTTCTGCAGGATCCGGTGATGGAGGACATCAACCGGTACCGGAGTCTTCTGGAGATTCAGGAAAACTTCGGGTACATCATCCTCATTGAATGCGGCGACGAGGTGGAAAAGGGATCCCGGGAGCTTGGCAACCCGATCAGTTCCGGCATCCGCATCCAGAAGTACGCATCCTATATCCGGGATGCCTTAAAGAGCCGGATTCCCAGAGCCGTAATCGGACAGATCTCGATCAATCAGCTGCCCGTCTTCGTCCCGAGTGCCGAGGAACACCAGAGCTACGCCGAGCGCACGAAGACGATTGAGAGCTGTGAGTCGCTCGTCCGGGCCCTTACCGAGTACACCGGCGTTTCCTTCCGGATCGGAATCGGCACCGTGCACCCCATCGCCAAGGAGGCGCTCTCCTACTCCGAGGCCAAGCGCTCCCTGCACTTTGGCTCCGGTCCCGTTTCCCATGCGGACGATCTCGCGCTCTCCTGTGTCTATGAGGCGGATTACCCGGTGGATCTCGAGCGGGAGCTGTTTGAGAAGGTGCAGGCAGGTGATGAGGCGGGAGCCGGAAAGGCCGCCGATTCGTTTTTCAACTGGATGGAGGACACGCAGCTGCCCGCCGAGGAGGACTCCGTGCGCCTGAAGGTCCTGGAGTTCGTCCTCTTTGCCGAGCACACCGCCTACGCCGAGGGCAGCATGGGCGAATACCGGTTCAACTCCCGAAGCGACTACCTGCGCTTCATCGAAACCGCCGACATGGAGCAGCTTCATCTCTGGTTCGTCTCCCACATCACACAGGCAACGAGGAAGATTGCGGGCAAGGGCGAGGCACACGCGGGCAGTGTCATCGATGAGGCAAAAGCGTACATCTGCGCCAATTACCAGAGGGATCTGGGGCTCGAGGAGGTCTCAAAGGCCGTGAATATCTCGCCCTATTATTTCAGCAAGCTCTTCAAGGAAAAGACCGGAACGACCTTTGTCGAGTACCTGACGAGGCTTCGGATCGAAAAGGCCGCACAGATGCTGGAGGATCCCGGTAACAGTGTCCGCGACATCTGCTATGCGGTGGGCTATCAGGATCCGAATTACTTCAGCCGTATCTTCAAGCGCTCGACGGGGCTCACCCCCTCGGAGTACCGGCAGCAGAAGCAGGGAGGCTGAAAGATGCGGGGATTATCGGAAAGACAGCAGCAGATCCTCACGTATCTCACAACCTGCAGGACAGAGAGAGGCTACACGCCGAGCATCCGGGAGATCGGAGATGCGGTGGGGCTCACCTCCCCGGCAAGCGCCCTGCGGCAGCTGAAGATTCTCGGGGAGAAAAGACTTATCGAGCGGACGGCCGGGAAGGCAAGGTGCCTGAAGATCCGGCATGAAGAAGGATCTTTTGCATCTCTTCCCGAGGATATTGTTCTTCTTCCCGTGATGAACGGGAAGGGACGGACCTTTCCGGTGCGCAAGGCAGACCTTCCGGAACAATCGAGTAGGAGGGGGTGACTAACCCCCGTCCTCTCACACCGCAACGTACGTACCGTTCGGTATACGGCGGTTTCAATAGTTAATGCAGAGACTGGTAGTATGAGGATAAATCGTAACTGTTCAGTTGGGTCAGAATGATAGCCCTGTTACGATTGTAAGCGGCGACATACAAAAAGACCAGTTCTAGCCGCGCATCTAATCACAATCATTAAGGTTTGTGTACATATGAACCCAACGCTGCCACCTCAGTTGGCAATCGGTGGGTAAGTTACCTCGGGGATATACCCCATTACTTTTAACAACGTTAGATCTTTTGTACGGGT
>Ga0256406_1004555_pt1 | contig 15702 bp, 17 predicted proteins | sample RumenRJG_03DNA_FD_185986 | JGI IMG/M metagenome (GOLD analysis project Ga0256406, IMG submission 185986) | Bovine rumen microbial communities from Lethbridge, Alberta, Canada - RJG_03 | ecosystem: Host-associated > Mammals > Digestive system > Stomach > Rumen | place: Canada: Alberta | collected... | reverse complement strand
AAAGCGATTGAAATTAACTCCCTTCACCGCATCCAGAAAAGAGAACAGCATATCAGAATGAGGTACACGAATCATTGTGCTAAGTGGCAGGGCCAGTTGAACAGCGTTATAATAAGAGCGCTGATCGGGTCCTGCAAAAACGAGATCAGCATTTTTCATACCCATATTATACATGCACGCATATATTATATCAATGATAAAACATGGATATTTTGCATATTTTTCACATGAATAAATCGGCTTTTTGGTTGCACTGATAGATATACAGCGAAAATATGCGCAAGTACAAAAAAATGATCTGTAACAGCTTATTCAACTGTTACAGCCCCTTTTTGTTTGCTTGAAACCAGGAATGCGCTAGAATGGGCAGATGAAAACGGAAAGGGGAATCGTTTATGTCAGATGAAAAAACAAGAGAAAAAGTCATCATCCATACTTCATTGACCGGCATCATTGCCAATCTGTTCCTGGTTGGCTTCAAGATGGCCGTTGGCTTTGTGTCAGGATCCATCGCTGTCATCCTGGATGCCATCAATAACCTTTCGGATGCCCTGAGTTCCATTATCACCATCATCGGTATCCGGCTGGCCGCCAAAAAACCAGATGCGAAGCATCCCATGGGATATGGACGTGTTGAATATCTTTCTGCACTCATTGTATCTGCCCTGGTACTGTATGCCGGCATTACCTCACTGATAGAATCCATCAAGAAGATCATTCATCCAGATGCCGTGGATTATTCACTTGTCTCACTGATCATCATCGGTGCCGCCGTCATTGTCAAATTCCTGCTGGGCCGCTATGTCAGCGCGCAGGGGAAAAAAGCGGACAGCGCAGCGCTTGTCGCTTCGGGATCCGATGCATCCTTTGATGCCCTTGTGTCTCTGTCTGTTTTGATCAGTGCACTGCTGTATGTCACCACCCATATCGCCATTGAAGCATGGGTTGGTGCCGCCATTGCCATCTTGATCATCAAGAGCGGTCTGGAGATGCTGCAGGGAACACTGGATGACATCCTTGGCATGAGCATCGACAAGAACATGGCACATGCCATCAAGCAGTATGTCAGAACACTGGATCCGGCCATTCATGGCGCGCATGATCTGATTCTGCATAACTATGGTCCATCCCACTTTGTTGGATCCATTCACATTTCCATTCCGGATACGATGAATGCAGAACAGATTGACAGCCTGACCAGAAAGATTACCGATGCCGTGTATCAGAAATTCGGTGTATTGCTGGTAGGCGTCGGCATCTATTCATGCAATACCAAGGATGATGCGGCTGCCAAGATGAGACAGCAGGTGCAGCAGATTCTTTCTGATCATGAAGGCTTCATGCAGATGCATGGCTTCTATGTCGATGAGCAAAAGAAGTACTGCAGCTTCGATATGATTCTCAACTGGAATGTACCTGACCGACAGGCATTGTACGAACACATGAAAAAAGATGTCGAGAATGCATTCCCGGACTATACGTTCCGGATCACGCTGGATCTTGACATCTGATTGTTACAGCAGGTTTTCCTTCAGCCATACCACCGCGCCATCTTCATGGCAGCTGGGGGCAAGCTGATCCGCCTGCTGTTTTACTTTTGGCATGGCATTGCCCATAGCAACTCCAATCCCGGCCTCCTGCAGCATCCCAATATCATTTTCACCATCACCGATTGCCACAATCGCATCTTTGGATATATGCATGTATTTCTGCACTGCTGTAATGGCCGCTCCCTTGGAAACACCATTTGGCTGGATTTCCAGCCAGGTTGCATTGACAAAATAGATTGCATAGGTTTTGGGATCCAGATGTCTGGCAAAGGCTTTGAGAATCCATGGAAAAGACGCAAAGCAGAGCTTGTTGATATGGTCCGGGGCAATGTCTTTCAACCGCTGCAGATGATGGGGATAGTGCGGCTTGTGCGTGATCTTGTGATACAGCCAGTAAAGTCCCTGATACAGCCTGCCAAACGGCAGAAACCAGGTTGGACATGTGTGCAGGAATTCTTCGCCCTTTGAGAAAGAACATACCATCGGATAGTGCTTCATCAAGGCAAACAGATGTGATGTTTCCTGATGGTCAAGATCAGGCAGATGCTGCAGGATGGTGCCGTCTGATGTGCAGGTGATCTGACCATTGAGACAGCCGGCATAGTCAAACGGGATGCCTTCCATGATGCGCTGTATCGAATATAATGGCCGTCCTGAGCAGATCATGATGGCAGTGCCCTGATCATGAAGTCTGCCCAGTACTTCTTTTCCTTGCTTGGATATATGACCGGATAAAGACAGCAGGGTACCGTCAAGATCCAGTGCGACAAGACGTATTTGATTCATGGATGAGATTTTAGTATGGGACAGTGCGTAAGACAAGCATGAAATGGTATAATGTCACTCGGATCAAAGGAGTCTTTTATGGGAAACGTATTAAACATTATTTTCATCGTCGGTTTCGGCGGTCTTGGCATTGCCATGCTGGTCCGCTATTCCAGGATCCGGAAACAGGTGATTGTTCAGGACAAAATGTGGAATGGCATCCGGATCGGCTTTGGTATGATCGAGATTCTCGCGCTGGTATCTCTGTTTTCAACCAATAATACAATACTTGATTATCTGCGTGTCTTTGCCATGGTGCTGGCATGCTCAGGCTATATGGTTGTCCGTGATGGCATGGGCGAAAATGGCCTGGTGCACAATGGCAAGCTCATTCCATGGCAGTTGGTGCGGGCCTGGGACTATGAAGATACCAAGAAGCGCTATGAAGTGTATTACACGATCGAATCTACGAATCCAAAGAAGCCTGATAAGTACAGTACGATTGAAATTGACTATGATCCTGCTAATAAAGAGCAGGTCAAAAAGTTCCTGCAGGTCAATCTGGCCAGAAAATATACCCGTATGAAGCGCAAGTAAGCAGTGATGCTTACTTGTTTTTTACGTATGCAAACATTGACAACCGTATGTGCAATGGATACGATGGAATAGTCAAAATGACTACAAGGAGGTATTGTGGAAAAACTTGGTCAGACACAATGTGCATCTGACTATGTGCCTGCTATCAATGTGGCAATGATCCTGATGACCGTTGCCCAGGGCAGTCTGAAGATTCTGCTTGTCAGAAGGATGAAAGCTCCCTGCAAAGGTGACTGGGCACTGCCGGAAGGCAGAGTCGCGATGGATGAAGACATGGATGATGCTGTGGTGCGCGCGCTGCGGGCACAGACGCATATTTCCAGATATGCGTATTTCCGCCAGCTGTATACACTGGGCAATGCATCCAGGCATGGCCATGATCAGCGCATCATGACAACGGCCTATCTGTCTTTGACGCCGCAGGAAAATCTCAGAAAAAATAGTCCTGAGGATAACAGTGAACAGATGGCCTGGTTTGATATCAGTAAGACCATTCAGGATCTGTCTGATGGCGGCCGTACCAGTATTCTGACATTGTCCCAGGAAGACCGTCAGATTGTGATGCGCTATGAGATCAAGGACAAGGCGATGCACAACTATGTGGAAACACGTTCCCGGAAGCTGGGACAGTCCAACAGCGCACTTGCCTTTGACCATATCAAAGTTATTAATATGGCAATGGACCAGGTGCAGCACAGAGCTGCCTCGACTGGCATCATGTTTAATCTATTGCCGCAGGAATGCACATTGCGTGAAATGCAGACAACCTATGAAGCCATGATTGGCAAAAAGACCGATACCGGCAATTTCCGGCGGGATATCCGGAAGATGCTGAATGACACCGGCCGCAAAAAGAAGGTGAATGGAAGAATGTGTGAGCTGTATACATTCAATCCCATGTACACCTACCTGAAGGAGAACTTATGAAGCATGTACTTGTTGTGATCGACATGCAGAAGGATTTCGTGGATGGATCACTTGGCACCAAAGAGGCCCGGCAGATTGTGCCTTCCGTTGTCAAAGCGATCAACGATCCAAAGTATGATACCGTGATTGCGACGCTGGATACCCATGATGAAAACTACCTGCACAGCCAGGAAGGAAAGTATCTGCCGGTTGCCCACTGCATCAAGGAAACTGATGGCTGGCAGCTTGTCAAAGAAGTGAAGGAAGCACTGGACAAACGCCATGCAAAGGTGATTGAAAAGCCGACCTTTGGCAGCCTGACACTGATGGAGCTGTTATCCAAAGAGCAGCCGGAAGATGTAACGCTGTGCGGACTGTGTACAGATATCTGCGTATTGAGCAATGCGATGCTGATCAAGACAGCACTGTATCAGAAAGATGTGTATGTGCTGGTTGATGCAACTGCAGGGGTGACACCTGAAAAGAAGAGAAGTGCACTGGATGCGATGGCATCCTGTCAGATTCAGATGATAAATGAGGGAGAAGAGAAATGAGCATTCATGTTGAACCGTATGTACCGGATGAAGATTATGACAATCCGGCAATGGTAACTGACTTTTATGAATTTACGATGGCAAACTGCCTGTACCTGCATGGCTTCAAGGACACCGTCATGGTCTTTGACATGTTCTTCCGGGAGAATCCGGATAACCTTGGCTATTCGATCAGCTGCGGCCAGGATAAGCTTGTCAAGTTCCTGCTGAACTATCACTTTACCGAAAAAGATATCACATGGCTGCGCACCAAGGGTATGAGCGAGGAATTCTGTGAATACCTGCGCACATACCGCTGGAAGGGCAGCGTATATATGCTGCGGGAAGGCACGGTTGCCTATCCGCAGGTGCCGATGGTCCGCATCGAGTGCGACATGGCCGGTGCCATCCTGATTGAAACATACCTGCTGCAGACAATGAACTTCCACTCTCTGATTGCCACCAAGGCAACCAGAATCACGGGTCTCAACCTGCACAGACCCCGCAATGTCATGGAATTCGGGACCAGACGTGCCCAGGGTGAAAGTGCCGGCAATGATGGTGCCTATGCTGCCATTCTGGGCGGCTGTGTCGGTACAGCCAACTGCCTTGCGGAGATGAAGTATGGACCGGATGTCAAAGCTGTAGGTACCATTGCCCATTCCTTCATCGAGTTCTATCCATCTGAGTATGAGGCATTTAAGGCATATGCCGAAACATACCCGGAGAATGTTTCACTGCTGCTGGATACATATTCCATCTTTGAATCCGGCCTGCCGAACCTGATCAAGATTGATGATGAGATGATCCGCAAATATCCAAATGACCCTAACAAGCGTGTCAAGAGTGCCCGTATTGACTCCGGTGACCTGGCCCGCGGCTACAAGAAGCTGCGCAAGGCCCTGGACAAGGCTGGCAAACCATACATCAAGCTGGTTGCTTCCAATGCCCTGGATGAGAAGAAGATGAGCGATATGGAACTGTATGAAGATGCCCACTTTGATTCCTATGGCGTCGGTGAAAATCTGATTACATCTTCCACCGATCCGGTCTTTGGCGGTGTCTACAAGCTGGTAGCTGTCAAGAATGCAGATGGCACCTATACACCTAAGATGAAGTGCTCTGATTCTGCCTCCAAAGCCATTATCCCGGGCAAGCTGATGGCTTGGCGTGTATTTGATGAAGAGGGCAAGGGCCAGTGCGATATCATCTCCATGGATGATGAGGTGATTGAAGCAGGCAAGCCGCTGGAAGTCATCAACCTCGATCCGGATGAGCTTGACCGTCATAAGATTATTACGCCATGCCATGTCGAGAGAATTCTGGTACCGCATATCATCAATGGTGAACTGGCGATTGATCTGCCGACCATTGCCCAGAAGAAGAACTATATCCGTGAGCAGCTGGAAAACAGAGTCTGGGAATCCGAGCTGCGTCCTGAGATGCCGCATAAGCATTATGTCGATCTGACCCTGAAAGTTGCCAAGGTAAGATCTGACATGTATGAGAAGCTGCACGGCGGTGAACTTTGATGGAAGTGCTGGCATTCTTTGGCGCCTTTAACCCGCCAACCATCGCCCACATCAACCTTGCCAGGGAGGCAATGGACAAGTGCCATCTGGAAAAAGTGATCTTTGTGCCAAGCCAGGACAGCTATGTCCGCACGGTCCAGAAGAAAAGCTTTTCCTTTTCCAACAAACAGCGGCTGGATATGCTGCAGGCCATTGCAAAGAACAGATCATGGATGATGGTGGATGATGAGGAGCTTTCCTGTGACCATCAGCCCCGCACTTACGATACGCTTTGTTCACTTGACCAGCGGGGATACCATGCCCATCTGTTAATGGGCTCTGACAAGCTGAAAGAACTGCAGACCGGCTGGAAGCATGTACCGGAGATTGTGCATCAGTTTGGCATTGTGTGCATGTCACGCAGTCATGATGATGCCAGAAATCTGATTCAAAACGATCCGTATCTTTCTTCCCTGGCTGATGGCATTCAGGTGGTAACGGTGGATACTGCGTATAAGGATATTTCCAGCACCAAAGCCCGCCAGCTGTTTCTGATTCTGCAGGAACCGGGCAGCCACTATGATGAGGCAGATGAATTGACCAGAATCCTGCCGGAAGAACTGCATGGATTGAGGAACTATTTATGATACAGAATCACATGATCAAAATTGGCACATGTGTGCCGAAACTCAGCGTTGGCAATGTCAAAGCCAATACCGAAGAAATCTGTGCAATGATCCAGGCATCTGACTGCAGTCTGCTCGTGTTCCCGGAGCTTTGCATTACCGGGTACACATGCGCGGACCTGTTTGGCTCTGATGCACTTCTGCAGCAGGCAAAAGAAGGACTGTGCCAGATTGCAAAAAGCACCAGAGATCACAGTGCCGCTGCAGTCGGACTGCCCATCTCCTTTGGGAATTGTCTGTATAACTGCGCTGCTCTTTGCGCGGATGGAGAAATCAAGGCCGTCATTCCCAAAATCAATATTCCTACCTACAGTGAATTCTATGAATCCCGCTGGTTTGCCTCTGGCAGAGACATCCGGAATGCAATGATCACGATCGATGGACAGGAGATTCCTTTTGGCTGGGATGTGCTGGGGGAAGATGATGATACCGGTGCCATCATCGGCATGGAGATCTGCGAGGATCTCTGGGTGGCAGACAAGCCATCCACGCACGCCGTACTGGCTGGTGCCAATGTCATTTTGAATCTTTCCGCATCGGATGAAATTATTGGGAAGGCGGATTACCGCAGACAGATGATCGCACAGCAGAGTGCTGCCTGCTATTGCGCCTATGCCTATGCCTCCAGCGGCAATGATGAATCCAGCACGGATCTGGTGTTTTCCGGTCATTGTCTGATTGCCGAAAATGGCAGACTGCTCTCTGAACAGTTTGATCAGGCCAGGCCTAATATCAATACAGCGGTGATTGATCTGGATGAAACTGCCTATAACAGAAGGCATCAGAATACATTTGGCTTTGTGCAGGATGGATACCGGCATGTCAGGATTGCCTTACAGCCGTTGGCAGCGAAAGCAGAGATCAGTTCTTCAGCACTTGCCCAGGCATTGCACAAGGAGCACTACGGCATCAGCCGCAGTCCCTTTGTACCTTCAGATGCAAAGGAGCGTGGCGAAAGAAGCAGATCGATTCTTGCCATTCAGGCAGCCGGTCTTGCCACAAGAGTCAGAAATACCGGCATTCACAATCTTGTCATCGGTATTTCCGGCGGCCTGGATTCCACGCTGGCACTGCTTGTCTGCCATGAGGCAAAGAAGAAGTGCCCCGACATTCATATTATTGCCTACACACTGCCCAATCATGGCAATACGACCTCACATACTTACAACAATGCCAGAGCACTGATGAAGCTGCTGGCAGATGAAAGCAGGGAAGTTGCCATCAATGCCGGTGTCAAAAGCCATCTCAAGGATATCGGCCATTCTCTGCAATATCAGGGTAATGGCGATACGGCCTATGAAAATGCCCAGGCACGCATGCGCACCTATATCCTGATGGATGCGGCCAACATGGAAAACGGACTTGTGGTAGGCACTGGTGATCTGTCTGAGCTTGCCTTAGGATGGTGCACGTACAATGGCGATCACATGTCCATGTATGCTGTCAATACTTCGGTGCCTAAGACACTGGTGCAGTATATCTGCAGAAGCTATGCAGATACGTGCGGAAACAAGGAACTGGCTGATGTGCTTTACAGCATCTGTGATACGCCGATCACACCGGAATTAACACCAAGTGATAACGGAAAAATTGCCCAGAAGACAGAAGAAAAGATCGGCAAATATGATCTGAATGATTTCTTCCTGTTCTATACACTGCGCTATGGCATGGATCCCCAGAAGTTGATTGCCTTTGCCATGTGTGCGTATCCTGAACTGGATCTTTCGGCGATTCAAACCGCAGCCCAGCGCTTCTATAAGCGCTTCTTCCAGCAGCAGTTCAAGCGCAGCTGCCTGCCGGATGGACCAAAGGTTGGCTCAGTGACATTAAGTCCAAGAGGCGACTGGCGGATGCCATCCGATGCCAGTGCCGCTTTGTGGCTGGCAAGAGTCAGCGAAGCCAGGTGACCAGAAACGATGATCAAAAGTATTCAGATCAAGTCAGAGGAAAGTACATTCCTCATGCCACAGGAAAATCAGGAAATCGAGCAGCACCTGACAGTTTCCTCTTCCGGCAGAGTCTGGCTGAGCAGATTCGGCTTTTCCCTGTCATCCGGCCATATCCTGTTAAAAAGGGAGTATGCAAAGATTGCAGAAGATCGTGTCAGCACTTTGTTTGATTACCTTGCAGAATACAGCAGACATCCATCAGATCTTTGTGCCTGCGACACAGGGAACTGGACACTGACGATACGTTATGATGATCGACCAGCACTTACTCTTAATGGTTCGATGATTGATCAGGTCTATGCCGGGGATGTCAATGTCTCCAGGTGGATCCGCAGGCATATCCCGCTGCAGGATCTGATGGCCTTTGGCGATGAGGAAGCATAGCGAAAACTTCTTTGGAAACAAAGGGCTTTTTATATAACCGAATATATGCCGTTTGAGAAAGAAGATTTTTCGCAGCTGAAAGAGATGGATCCCCGTGACATCTCCTATCTGCGCAAATTGATCTTGTAACAACCCGGGAAGGTTATTTCCAAGCAGTATGGCTTTATCTATGTCGATCGCGATGAGGATGATGAAAAAGCAGCCCATTCACCCATGAAGAGATACCTGAAAGATTCCTTTTACTGGTATCAAAAAAGAGATTGCAACCAATGGCGGGTGTGCGCTGGATGCATAGAATGAAAACTGATTAACATTTTCAATACGCATATGCTGCAGATTACAGATAGTTTCTGTGATCTGCTTTTTCTTTCCTGTCTTACGATTCCTTCCATCTTTCTGATACAAAAAAGGTGGAGGCTATGCCGGTTACTGGCTATAATTGAAACGGTAAAGGAGCTGAAAAAGTAAATATGGAAATTTCACCACTTCAGAAAGAAAGACTTCAGTATCAGCCGAAGCTGCCTGGAATGCTGAGAGGCGGTATTGCCAATATCAGTGTTCAGGAAGGTGAGGAGACACAGAGTGTTGCCGATCAGGAAAAGATCAAGTCTCTTTTCCCACTGACCTATGGCAAGAGAGAGATTACGTTTGTCAAGGGACAGAATACTGCCCCGGCAAAGAAGCAGGTTGTCGGTGTCATTCTGTCCGGCGGCCAGGCACCTGGCGGACACAATGTCATCTGCGGTCTGTATGATGCCCTGAAGGCTGCCAACAAGGACAATGTTCTGCTTGGCTTCAAGGGCGGTCCTTCCGGACTGACAGACGATAAGTTTGTTGAGTTTGATGATGCTTTCATCAATGCTTACAGAAACACCGGCGGATTTGATATCATCGGATCCGGCCGTACAAAGATTGAAACACCGGAGCAGTTCGCAGCAGCAGAGGCTACGGCAAAGCGCCATGGCCTGACAGCTGTTGTCATCATCGGCGGTGATGATTCCAACACAAACGCAGCTGTGCTGGCTGAATACTTTGCAGCACACAAGAGCGGCGTACAGGTCATCGGCTGCCCGAAGACCATCGATGGCGACCTGAAGAACGATGACATCGAGTGCTCTTTCGGTTTCGATACAGCTACCAAGACATATTCTGAGCTGATCGGCAACATCGAAAGAGATGCCAACTCTGCCAAGAAGTACTGGCACTTCATCAAGGTCATGGGCCGTTCCGCTTCCCATGTTGCTCTGGAGTGCGCTCTGGAAACACAGCCGAACATCTGCCTGATCGGTGAGGAAGTCGCTGCCAAGAAGATGTCCCTGTCCCAGATTGCTGACCAGATTGCTGATTCTGTTGTGGCAAGATCCAAGACAGAAGGCAACTTCGGTGTTGTGATTGTACCGGAAGGCATCGTAGAATTCGTTCCGGAATTCGGCACCCTGATCTCTGAGATCAATGAACTCCTGGCTGGTGAAAAGACAGCTGAATTCAATGCACTGCCGACCTGGGAAGACAAGAAGGCTTATATCAAGAAGGGCCTGACAGAAGCTTCCTGGAATGTCTTCGACATTCTGCCGGAAAACATCCAGCAGCAGCTCTTCCTGGAAAGAGATCCGCACGGCAATGTACAGGTTTCTCTGATTGAGTCTGAGAAGCTGTTCTCCCAGATGGTTGCCAAGAAGCTGGAAGAAAGACGTGCCAAGGGTGAATACAATGGCAAATTCTCTGCGCAGCATCATTTCTTCGGCTATGAAGGCAGATGCGCATTCCCGTCCAACTTTGACGCTGACTACTGCTACAGCCTGGGCTACAATGCCTGTATGCTGATTCAGTATGGATACACAGGATATCTGTCCAAGATTTCCAACCTCTCCAAGCCGGCTGATCAGTGGGTTGCCGGTGGTATGCCGATCACCAAGATGATGAACATGGAGAGAAGAAACGGCGAAGACAAGCCGGTTATCCGCAAGGCTCTTGTGGATCTGGATGGCAAGCCGTTCCAGTACTTCGCTGCTCACAGAGCAAAGTGGGCTGTTGAGACAGACTACCTGTATCCGGGTGCGATTCAGTACTACGGACCTTCTGATGTCTGCGATCTGACAACCAGAACACTTGCTCTGGAAAAGGGTGAGTAATCACACGTTCCAACATGACAGCTTCTGCAATGCAGAGGCTGTTTTTGTTTTCTGCTACAATATAGACAGTAAACCGAAAGGATGACACATATGAAAAATCTGCTTGTCATTGGTGCTGCCTGCGCAGATGTCATGCTGCGGCTGGACCATCTGCCCATTACCAGTGAGGACATCAACCTGCAGGCACAGGACATTGCCATGGGCGGCTGCGGCTATAATGCTGCCATGTGTGCCTTTGCCAACGGCATCGATGTCACCTTACTTTCTCCGGTTGGCACAAGCGGCATCTACAGCAGTTTTGTCAAAAACAAACTGAAGGATCTTGGCATGCACGGTCCCTATCAAGCAGAAGGGGAAAACGGCTGCACCTACTGTCTTGTGGAACAAAGCGGTGAGCGCACCTTTCTGTCACTGCATGGAGTGGAATACGGCTTTGATCCCTCTGCCATCAAACAGAAACACTACGATTATGTCTATGTTTCCGGCCTGCAGTTGGAAGAAAAGGACGGAGACAGGATCATCCACTGGCTGAAGAAAGCTGATATCTGGAATGTCATCTATGCGCCAGGACCGCGCATTGCCTCGATTGCGCAGGAAAGAACAGAAGCACTGCTTGCCATGCATGCGATGGTTCACTGCAATGAACATGAGATCGTTTCCTTTCCTGGGTGTCAAGGGTTATCTGTTGCCGAAGCAGCCATACATGTATGGCAGATGAGCCATCAGGCAGTGATTGTTACTATGGGTGAAAAAGGAACGTACTATATCGATCAGACAGGACAGGCAGTGCATGCAGGCACAAACAAGGCTGCTGTTGTGGATACAATTGGAGCAGGGGATGCCCATTGCTCTGCATGGATGACAGCTCTTTGCATGGGGATGGATCTGAAAGATGCTGTATGCATCGCCAATCTGACTGCAAAAGAAGTCTGTGAAACTGCAGGTGCCGTATTGCCGCTGGATCATTACCGTTCCTATTTTCAAAAGGAGAAAGCAAGATGAGTCCACAGGAAAAGCTGTATACAATGAAGCTGTCAAAGATCTATCCGGCGCTTGTTAACAAGGCGCTGCGCAAAGGCAGAACGAAAGCAGAAGTGGATGCTGTGATCTGCTGGCTGCTTGGCTATGATGAAACAGGTCTGCACACAATGCTGGATCATGATCCCGATTACCAAACTTTCTTTCTGCAGGCACCGTGCTATAACAAAAATGCGGAAAGCATTCATGGGCGCATCTGCGGCATCAAAGTAGAAGAAATTCAGGATCCTCTGTACCGGCATATCCGCCAGCTGGATAAACTGGTGGATGAGCTTGCTAAAGGCAAACCACTGGATGCGATCCTGATCACAGAAAAGAAGTGATATGGATGATCATAACACCAATTGCACACAGTGCATTCCTCATCGAAACGCAGGACTGTAATCTGCTGTTTGACTGGGCCATGGGCACACTGCCATCTCTTGATTCTGGCAAACCGCTGTACGTCTTTGTCAGCCACAGCCACAGTGATCACTACAATCCCAGAATCTTTTCTCTGCCTGCGAAAAAGTTTATTCTTTCAGATGAAATACAGGAGAAACAAGCACAGCGTGAAGATGTGATTCATATCGCCGCCCATCAAAGCATCGAACTTGATGGTATGCACATCACATCTTTAGCATCTAATGATCTGGGCTGCGCCTTTGTGATTGATACAAAACAGGGTAGTATCTATCATGCCGGTGACTTGAACAACTGGTGGTGGGATGGCGACGCCGAGGATCAGCGGAGTGCGGATTTCTATCACAAAGAATTGTCCCGCATCAAAGGAAAGCACTTTGTGTGTGCGATGATTCCGTATGATCTGCGCATCAAGGAGCCAGGCTTTGGTATCCGTGATTTTCTGGAATACTGCAGCGCAGATCGGATTTATCCAATGCACTGGAATGCATCAAAACAGGAAGTCATGCAGCGGATCAAAACAGATCCCGTCATGAAAGGAGTACGCAATGTTTACATTTAACCACTTTAATTTCAATGTCTCTGATCTTGAGAAAAGCCTGCAGTTTTATCATGATGCCTTAGGACTGCAGGAAATCTCAAGAACGGAAAACGAAGACTTTACGATCGTTTTTCTCGGTGATGGCCATACCGGGTTCCGCCTGGAGCTGACCTGGATGAAGAACCATCCCCAGAAATATGATCTTGGTGAACAGGAATTCCATCTGGCAATGACCGCATCAGACTTTGAAAAAGCCCATGCATATCACAGGAGCCACAACTGGATCTGCTTTGAGAATGAAGCCATGGGCATCTATTTCCTGGAAGATCCGGATGGCTATTGGATTGAAATTGTGCCGGATGGAAAATACATGGAAGCACATACGAAGTAAAAAGGAAGTGAATCGTAATGGAAGTCAGATTAAATGATGTGATTGATGCGATTGAACAGATGCAGGATGAGGATTCTGCCTGGTATGATCCTGCCAATGGACAAATTGTGTGGGACAGTCCGGATGAGCGGGAAATGGAACGCTTCATTCGTCTGCCGGACAAATATGACCGCAATGACTATCTTAATATGAAACGGTTTATTGCCGGACTGGATGATGAGGATGAGAAAGACTGGCTGTACAACGCTATTACCGGCCAGGGGGCATTCCGACGCTTCAAGGCAGCCTGCACAAAGTTTCATATCCTGAATGACTGGTATGATTTTCAGGATGCCTGCCACAGAGATCTTGCCATTGACTGGTGTGAAGCCCATGGCATTGTGTACCGTCTGGATCGTGACAGTGATGAAGATGAAGAAGCCGATGATGTCTCTGATTTCCTGCAGGAGGATTTTTTGCGGCCTGTGGAAGAAGAGGAAGAAGAGCCGGTGCCTTCTGTCCCGTTTCATGTTGTAGCCCTGCAGGAAAAGAATCTGCAGAATGCACTGGTTGTCTATGATGATTACCGTCATGAAGTACTGCGTCTGCCTTCTGATCTGCAGGCAGCCGAAGAAGATCTTTACCATATCCTTTCTGCAGGAGAAAACGTGTATGCGGTCAGTGACCATGGCCGTCTGATTGGCATTGCCATCTGTGAGAATACAGTGGATGCGATTGTGCTGCATGATCTGTATGTCATGAAAGACCAGCGCAGAAACGGTGTCGGTCATCTGCTTGTCAGCAAGGTAAAGCAGCTTGCCAGGGAAGCAGATAAGCCATGCCTGCTGTATGTTCCTGCCATCAGCCAGGCATGTGCTTCGTTCTTCGTGCATGAAGGCTGGCAGCCAAGCAAACGTATGGAAATGTATCTGGAATAGCATCGGGCATCCGGCTTTCAGCAGCTGTTTGACTCTGCTATCATGATGACAACATAAGGAGAATAACTATGCTTGCAATTGGTACAAAAGCACCGGACTTCACACTCATGGATCAAAATGGAGAAACGCATTCCCTGCATGAATATGCTGGTAAAAAAGTCATTCTGTACTTCTATCCCAAGGACAACACACCTGGCTGCACAAAAGAAGCCTGCAGTTTTGGCGATCTCTATCCGCAGATCACAGAAAAGGGTGCCATTGTGCTTGGCATCAGTAAGGACAGCGTAAAATCACACAAGAACTTTGCAGAGAAGTATCATCTGCCGTTCACACTGCTTTCTGATCCGGATCATACCGTCATTGAAGCCTATGATGTCTGGAAGGAAAAGAAGAACTACGGCCGTACATATATGGGCATTGTGCGCAGCACCTATCTCATTGATGAAAACGGCATGATCATCAAAGCCATGGGCAATGTCAAGCCTGCTGAGAATCCATCACAGATGCTGGAGGCACTTGCTTGATCGTCATTCTTTCACCAGCGATGCGTATGGTCAAGGATGACGGCATGGCACCCTTGTCTGCACCCATCTTTCTTGACAAGTCGAAAGAGATTGATGCAGCGCTGCATCAACAGACACCTGCCCAGCTGGCAGAAGTCTGGCTGTGCTCTGACAAGGCGGTCCAGAAGTATCAAAGAGCATATCTGGAAGGCCCCAAAGACCGGGAGCCGACACCTGCGATCCTGAGTTTTGCCGGCATTGCCTACCAGTACCTTGGACCATCTGCCTTCACGGATGAACAGTTTGCCTGGGTACAGGACCATGTGCGCATCCTCTCCGGGTATTATGGCATTTTGAAACCGATGGATGGCGTTGTGCCATACCGGCTGGAGATGAAATCACCGCTGGCAGTCGGCCAGTCAAAAGACCTATATGCATTCTGGAAAGACAGTCTGTATCAGAACTGCCTGGATGATGACAGAGTGATCCTGAATCTTGCCTCAAAAGAATACAGCAAAGCCATTGAACCATACTGCACAAAGGATGACAGGTTTGTGAATGTCTTCTTTGAAGAGAAAGAGAATGGCCGCTATGCCATCAAAGGCGTCTATGCAAAGATGGCAAGAGGGGACATGACCGCATGGCTGGCGGAAAAGCAGATCCATGATGTGGATCAGGTGAAGCAGTATGACCATATGCACTATCACTTTGATGATGTCAGATCTGATGATACGCATTTCCATTTTGTAAGAGAGAAGGTACAGGCTTGACCTCAATGTCATTAAGTTAGGGCTTGATGATTGAAACGCTTTGTATTTTGTAAGAATACAAGGCGTTTTTTTTGATGGCCAAAAGGTCCGTATTTTTTTGGATGATTTTCTAAAAAACACTTGACAG
>Ga0256406_1004554_pt1 | contig 15703 bp, 19 predicted proteins | sample RumenRJG_03DNA_FD_185986 | JGI IMG/M metagenome (GOLD analysis project Ga0256406, IMG submission 185986) | Bovine rumen microbial communities from Lethbridge, Alberta, Canada - RJG_03 | ecosystem: Host-associated > Mammals > Digestive system > Stomach > Rumen | place: Canada: Alberta | collected... | reverse complement strand
TTAAAGCATACATTTTTCACAGAGGTCTTACTCTCAAACCCCTATAGATTAAGGCTCATTGTGGATTATGTACAAATTTATCTAGAGAGGGATTTGGGCAGCAGGCGCAAATGAGAGAAAAAATCCTGAAAATGCTGAGGAATGCCGATGGATATGTTTCCGGTCAGAAGCTCTGCGAGACCCTTGGGGTCTCCCGAACCGCAGTCTGGAAGGCCATCGGACAGCTCCGGGAGGAGGGGTATACGATCGAGGCGGTGACAAACCGCGGGTATCGCCTGCAGGATCCCCAGGAGACGGATATCCTGAACCAGGAGGAGCTGGAGGAGGCATTCCATACCAGGTGGGCGGGGCATCCCCTGCTCTATACGCAGCAGACCGGTTCCACAAACGATGACATCATGGCACTGTCGGATCAGGGGTATCCCCAGGGGACGGTGACTGTCTCCTCCGAACAGACCAAGGGAAAGGGACGGCGCGGCAGGACCTGGGTCTCCCCGGCACAGGGAAATGTGTACACGAGCATTCTCCTGCGCCCGAAGATGGATCCCTCTGCGGCGCCCCAGTCCACCCTGGTCATCGCCCTTGCGGCCCGTGAGGCGATCCTGGACCTCGGTGTTCCGGAAAATGTAAAGGTTGGGATCAAGTGGCCAAACGACGTGGTACTCTCGAAGGACGGCGGCCCCTATCGGAAGTGCTGCGGGATTCTCACGGAGATGCGCCTTGAGGAGACCGAGATCCGGGACGTGACGATCGGCATCGGTCTCAACATCAACGAGGAGTCGTTTTCGGAGGAGATCCGGGAGACGGCAACGTCGTTAAAACTCGCCTTTGGCAGAACAATCAGCAGGGCAAACCTCACCGCTCTCCTCTGGGAACATTTCGAGGAGGATTATGAGCAGTTTGAGAAGACGGAGGATCTCTCCGGCGTGAAGGCGGCCTATGAGAGCGGCCTTGTCAATATCGGCCGGGAGGTCCGGGTGCTCGACCCCAAGGGAGAGTACACGGGGATGGCAAAGGGCATCACGGATCACGGCGAGCTGATTGTGGTGCCCACAGGATCGGAGCGCGCGGTCCTTGTGGCAAACGGAGAGATCTCGGTGAGAGGAGTGATGGGATATGTCTGAGGAGAACTGGTTCGATGTGCCGGAGGGCACGCTGGAGTATGAGGACAGCCGCTATCGGATCATTCTGTGCGGTGCCAGTGCTTACAACAGGAAGTACTACTTCAACAGCAAGTTTGACGGCCTTCCCCAGAACGTGAAAGAGGAGCTGCAGATCATCTGCGTGACCTTTACCACCGAGGTGGGGGGGATCTTCACGATTGGCTTTACGCCGGAGGGAAGACTTGTTTTGGACACGCGGGCAGAGGAGGGAGACCTCCTCTATGACGATATCGGGGGAGGCCTTTTGATCAAGAAGGTCGAAAAGCAGAAGAAAGAGGTTTTCGATGCGATCACGGTATACTACCGGGTGACCTTTCTGCATGAGAATCCCGCGGACCTTCTGGAAAATTACGACGAGAACCCGGAGGATGAGGAGATGCCCGGGGACAATTCCGGCAAGAAGGATGAGTTTGACATCTGGTTTGACCGGTCGGACACACCGGAGAGCCAGAGCAGAAGAGATGGTGACAGCTGAGCAATGAAGTGGAAAATCGGAAGCGTTGAGATCCCGAATCAGACCGTACTTGGACCGATGGCAGGTGTTACGGACCTGCCATTTCGTCTGCTCTGCAAAGAGCAGGGGGCGGGGCTGACGGTCATGGAGATGATCAGTGCCAAGGCAATCACGTATGGCAACAGGCGGACCGCGGAACTGATGCGCACGAGGCGCCCGGAGGAGACGCCGGTCTCGCTCCAGCTCTTTGGCCATGAGCCGGCGGTCATTGCCGATGCCGCAGCCCGAATAGAGGAGGAGCCCTTTGACATCCTGGATTTGAACATGGGGTGCCCGGTTCCGAAGATCGTGAACAACCACGAGGGCTCCTACCTCATGAAGGACCCGGATCTCATCGAGAAAATTGTCTCCGCGGCGGTGAGGAGCACCTCCCGGCCTGTCACGGTCAAGCTCCGGGCGGGGTTTGACTGCGACCACCTCAATGCCCCAGACTGTGCAAGGGCTGCGGAAGCGGGCGGAGCCTCTGCCGTTGCCATTCACGCGAGGACGCGTACCCAGATGTATGCGGGCAGTGCGGACTGGGCAAGAATCCGGGAGGTCGTGGAGGCGGTGAAGATCCCGGTTGTCGGAAACGGAGATGTCAGAAGCGGTGCCGATGCCAGGCGCATGCTGGAGGAGACCGGGTGCACGGCGGTGATGGTGGCGAGAGCCGCAGAGGGAAATCCCTGGATCTTCCGGGAGATCAACACCTATCTGGACACCGGGAAAGAGAGCGGGAAGCCCTCGCGCAGGGACGTTATCCAGGAGATCCTTCGGCACTGCGATCTCGTGAAGGAGATCATCGGCGAGCGGGAGGGAATCCTCGAGATCCGCAAGCACGTCGCCTGGTACCTGGCCGGCTTTCCCGGCGCCTCGAAGGTGCGTCAGAGGGTCAATCTGGTGACCTCCTTCGACGAGTTGGAGGCACTTCTTCGAAAAGAATATCCATACGCTTGACCCATGGGTGAATAGTCTGTATAATCCGTAATCGGACATTTTTGCGAAGACGCAGGGCAGTTTCAGAGCGCTGCGTCTTTGCTCCTGAATTGCAGAGGAATACAGAGACATGGAAGAAAAGAAGAACATTTTGACATATGCCGGCCTTAAGAAGTATGAGGACGAGCTGGAGGATCTGAAGATCAACCGCCGCAAGGAAGTTGCGGAGAAGCTCAAGGAGGCCATGGCCCAGGGCGATCTCTCTGAGAACGCAGAGTACGATGCCGCAAAGGATGAGAAGAGAGACATTGAGGCGCGGATCGAGGAGATCGAGAAGATCTTAAAGAACGTCGAGGTGATTCCGGAGGAGGATGTCAAGCTCGATAAGGTCAACGTGGGCTGCACCGTCACCATCCACGACCTGGACGAAGATGAGGATCTGGACTACTCCATCGTTGGCTCCAATGAGGCAAACAGCCTGGAGGGAAAGATCTCCAATGAGTCTCCGGTCGGCAAGGCTCTGATGGGTGCCAAGGTCGGTGACACCGTCACAGTGGAGACACAGGCGGGATCGTTCCAGTACAGGGTCGTCAAGATTTCCAGAGCAGATGCAGGCTGAGCCGGGGGACCCGGACAGCTGATTTTCGGCCCTTCGCCGTGCGGAGGGCCGTTTTTTCCGTATTGCAGACGGCAAAACCGTATTGTGGGGCCGCAGGACGGCAAGGAGAGAAAAATGGCAGAGAACCAGAAGAACAGCCAGCAGACACAGGACATCGGTCAGCTCGAGAAGGTGAGACGGGACAAGCTCGCCGCGCTTCAGGCTGCGGGAAAGGATCCCTTCAAGATCACAACCTACGACCAGACCCACCACACGAAAGAGGTCCGGGACAACTTTGATGCCCTCGCCGGAAAGCTGGATGAGGAGGGAAACTACATCGAGGAACCGACCACGGTATCCCTTGCGGGCAGAATGATGTCCAAGCGCGTCATGGGCAAGGCATCGTTTGCAAATCTTCAGGACCGGGACGGCAGGATTCAGCTCTACATCTCCCGCAATGACCTGGGTGATGAGAACTATGCAGAATTCAAGCACCTTGACATCGGCGACATCATCGGTGTCAAGGGCTTCCCGTTCCGCACCAAGACCGGGGAGATCTCCGTGCACGTGAAGGAGCTGACGCTTCTTGCCAAGTCCCTGGAACCCCTGCCGGAGAAGTTCCACGGCCTTGTGGACACCGATATCCGGTATCGCCAGAGATATGTGGACCTCATTATGAATGAGGAGGTGAAGGAGACCTTTAAGAAGCGCTCCGAGATCATCCGGGAGATCCGCAACTTCCTCTCCGCTCGGGACTTCATGGAGGTGGAGACTCCGATGCTCGTCTCCAACGCAGGCGGTGCGGCGGCAAGACCGTTTGTCACCCACTACAATGCGCTGGACGAGGATGTCAAGCTCCGCATCTCTCTGGAGCTGTATCTGAAGAGACTGATTGTCGGCGGCCTTGAGCGCGTCTACGAGATCGGCCGTGTGTTCCGCAATGAGGGTGTGGATACCCGCCACAACCCGGAGTTCACCCTGATGGAGCTCTATCAGGCCTATACGGACTACAACGGGATGATGGAACTCACCGAGAGCATGTTCCGGTACCTGGCAGAGAAGGTCTGCGGCAGCACGACCATCACCTATGGGGACAAGCAGATCGACCTCGGGAAGCCCTTCCGCAAGCTCACCATGGTGGAGGCCATCAAGGAGGAGACCGGCATCGACTTCGATGCGGTGAAGACCGATGAGGAGGCAAAGGCCCTTGCAAAGGAGCGCGGCATCGAGTACGAGGAGCGCCACAAGAAGGGCGACATCGTGAACCTGTTCTTCGACACCTACTGCGAGGACAAGATGATCCAGCCGACGTTCATCATGGATCACCCGATCGAGATCTCGCCTCTTACCAAGAAGAAGCCTGATGATCCCTCCAAGGTGGAGCGCTTCGAGCTCTACATCAACGGTTGGGAGATGTGCAACGCCTACTCCGAGCTCAATGATCCCATTGACCAGAGAGAGCGCTTTGCGGCACAGGATGCCCTGGCGGCAGCAGGTGACGAGGAGGCAAATCACACCGATGAGGACTTCCTGCACGCCATGGAGATCGGCATGCCCCCGACCGGCGGCATTGGCTATGGCATCGACCGATTGGTGATGCTGCTCACAAACAGCGCTGCCATCCGCGATGTTCTCCTGTTCCCGACAATGAAGACCCTGAAGGACGATAACAAAGAAGCACATCAGGGTGAAGATGCTGGCGAAAAGACCGGATCTGAGACAACCGAAGAGCCTGTTTCCGATAAGACCGGCTTCTTTACACCGAACGAGAAGATCGATTTCACCGGTGTGAAGATCGAGCCGCTGTTCGCTGATTTCGTGGATTTCGACACCTTCAGCAAGAGCGATTTCCGTGCCGTAAAGGTCAAGGAATGCTCGGCTGTACCGAAGTCCAAGAAGCTCTTAAAGTTTGTCCTGGACGATGGAACCGGCACAGATCGCGTGATTTTAAGCGGTATTCACGCGTATTACGAGCCGGAAGAGCTGGTTGGAAAGACGCTGATTGCCATCACGAACCTGCCGCCGAGAGCTATGATGGGTATCGATTCCTGCGGTATGCTTCTGTCCGCGGTGAACGAGCGGAATGGCGAGGAAGAGCTTCATCTTCTGATGGTGGACAACCACATCCCGGCCGGCGCAAAACTGTACTGATCCAGGTGGGAACACAGGCAGAGAAGAAGGCTGTTTTGTACAACAAATCAGAGCTGATTTTCTGCAGTGCCCGGATTTTTACAACACTTTTGCAACAATTTTTGTTGTCATGACGAAGAATAACACTCCGCAATAAACAGAGATCCTTATTTCGGTTCTTTGCACCCCATAGAGGCACTCCTTTTTCAGTATCAATCTGGAAAGGGAGTGCCTCTTTTTTTGTTTTCGCGTCGAGGAAGCTTTGAAAGCATCGAAACAACGCGGCGGGGACCCTATGCAGCGCCAACAGAGGATGCGGAAAGGCCGCTCTTCTTTGGATATAGAAACTGGTAACGCAGCAGTGCACCGATGGAGACATCGGCAGAAGAAAAGCAAGGAGGAAATGCATGGAACAGGAGTATCAGGACATCACAAGGCCAAGAGAAGTCAGAGAGGAGGTAAAAAAGCTCAGGAAAAAGTTTCTCCGCTATCAGGAAGCAGAGGTTGTGTACAGCATTTCGCATCGGAAGCTCATTGAGCTTGCGGACCGGGCGGGTGCACTGTACCGGATGGAAGGAACCGTACTGATCAATCGGGATATCTTCGACGCCTATCTCGAGAATTTTCATGAACAGACCAGAGGTATTGGTAAGCGCGGTCTGAGCAAGGCAGAACGCAAGAGAAAGGAGGACGGGAAATGAGCGGAAGGCTCTGGATGTATTCTGACCAGCTGGATGATGAGGATCTGGCGTTTGCCCGGCACAGTTTTTTCCGGTATTCGGAGGGCATCGCCTACTACCGGCTGACAGAGAAGATCATTACACGAATTGCCAGGGAAGCGAATGCCATCTATAAGATCGACGGCAAGATGGTGCTTGTCCGGCGGGACATGTTTGAGGCGTATCTCAGAGAACAGTACAGGATTACCGGCAGAGGACCGGGATTGGAGGAAAAGGATGAAGGCAGCAAATAAAAACATCGCGATGGACGGAACAGGATGCAGGGATATTTCGGGGACCAATACTGCTATGGATACAGCAGGCAGGAAAAACACAGGGGCCAAAAGTACAGGCAAAAATACAGCGATGAAGAAAAGTGGAAAGGAAGCTGTGATGGAAACGCTGGCGGCAAGAAAGAAGATTTACGTCAGATACAAGGAAGGAGCAGCACTCTACAGCATGGGACTTTCCAAGTTCCAGCAGATGGCGCATGATGCCGGAGCTGTCTACAAGGCGGATAAGCTCTGCCTGGTGAATCTGGAGATCTTCGATGCTTATTTCCAGACTTTCCGCCTTGAGGAAGGAGACATGACATGGAAAAGGAGAAGATAACCAAAGAAGACGTTAATGGTGCAGCGGCCCAGGCAACAGAGATTCCGATCAGCAGCATTCAGTCATTCCGGAATCATCCTTTCAAAGTGATGGATGATGACCGGATGAAAGAACTGGTACAGAGCGTGAAAGATAATGGAATCCTGAACCCGGTGCTGGTTCGACCGGCTGCTCAGGATGGTTTTGAGATGATCTCAGGTCATCGGAGAATGCATGCGGCAAAGCTGGCAGGACTCACCACCGTTCCGGCGATCATTAAAGAAATGACGGATGATGAGGCAGTCATTGCCATGGTCGATTCCAATATGCAGAGGGAGGAGCTCCTTCCGAGTGAGCGGGCGTTCTCGCTGAAAATGAAAATGGATGCCATGCGCAGACAGGGAAAAAGAACGGATTTGAGCCAGGCAGAAACTAAAAGCGAATCTGTTAAGAATCCTGGAACAACTTGTGGAACTCAGTTCCCGAAGTTGGAAGATGAAAACCGCAGTCGGGAACAAATTGGAAAGGAATCGGGTATCAGTGGCCGTCAAGTGCAGAAATATATCCGTCTTACAGAGCTCACAGAAGATCTCCTGAATCTGGTGGATCAGAAAAAACTTCCCATTGTACTTGCTGTGGAAATCTCTCGATTCAGCGTTGAATTACAGAGAAGCTTATATTCCTATATTCAGAAGAATGGGATGATTAATAAGACACAGCTGGACGCGTTAAAGAAGTTCAATTACGAGAATCTGACGGACTACAGTCTGACGCAGGTATTGAATGATGCCGTGCCGGAAAAGAAGGATGATGGCAAGGTGATCATCACGAGGAGAACACTGGACAAGTATTTCTCAAAAAACGTTACGACAGAGAAGCGGCAGGAGGTAATTCTGGATCTCCTTGACCGGTGGAAGCGAGGACAGCAAAAGACCTGATATCCAGATTTCATATGCCTGCAGGAACATGTCAGAAATACTGACACTGTTCTTGTAGGCGTCATCCGAGTCCACACCTATAATAAAAGCAGAAACAAAGGAATACATATCATCAGTTGCCTGCAGAAGGCGGAAAGGGAATGAATAACCGTTCCCCATGCAGCCAATTCTCCTGATCAAGGGGACGTTCGGACAATCTGATGAGTGCTCGCGGGAGGTGGTCTCGGTATGAAGGTGATATATGTTGCAGGCTGTGTATTGTTATGGGTGCTTAGAATTCTGCTGCTTCCCGTTCGGGCGGGACTATGGCTTCTTGGCCTGGCTGTTGATTTTGCCGGATCTGTTGTATGCAGAATTGCATCCTCTCTTGGAACGATCTTTCTCATCGGGGTTGTACTCAGCCGTGCCTGGACTGGTCTGTCAGATGCACTTTTTCTGGAGGGGATTGTCATTGGAATTCTGATGGCAGTGATTCCGAGGGCGCTTTCCATCCTGAGTGCTGAACTGATCGCCGGTATTCAGAGTCTGCTTCGGAAAATCTGACAGCCTGCAGGTATAAATTTGCTCTTGTGAGAAATGTTCAGATATGTTGAGAAAATGTCTATACGTCGTCTATTGAGGCATTTCTGAGCGGGTGGTAGTATTACGATAGACAAATGGAAACAGGGAGCGATCCCGAAACCACTTGTTTTTCTTTTGCAAAAGAATATGGATCAGTTGACGCGAGCGTCGGTTGGCAGAGAAATCTGCCGGCTGGCGCTTTTTTCGTGCCCGAATTTCCGGAAGGAGGAGAAATTTGGATTCCATCGGAAAGAGGCTTAAGGAAATGAGGCTGGCGGCGGGCATGAAGCAGGATGCAGCCGCCAGACGGATGGGAATGGCGAGAACGACGCTGAGCGCGATTGAATCGGGGAAGCGGCAGGTTCTCGCCGAGGAGATCCCGAGGTTTGCTGAACTCTATGGCAGATCAACGGATGAGATTCTCATGGAAACAGACAGGAAGGAGTACATCGGGACGATGAAAGATGACATGAAAACAATACCGAAGCTGGATACGGCTGCCCTGAATGATTACAGCGAGGTCAGAGGCAGACTTTCCATGGAAATGGTGGAGACTGGAAGAAACACCGGCGGTCTGCGTCATATTCCGCATGAGGAAATGGAGGACCTGTCGGTGGTATGCCGGATTGTGGTCGGGATGGACAGGCAGAGCCGGGAAACGGTTCTTGTGACGAATGAAATGCTGGATCATTACGGCATTACCAAAGAGCAGCTGATGTCGGACGCAAAGGAAAATGCACCAAAGATCCTGCCGGCCAGCGTGAATTCCCTTTCTGAAGTACTGGGAATTCCAACAGATCCTGGGGCAAAGGACATGCTGTACGTAGCCTCCGTGGAGGGCATGAGCCATGGAGCCGGAGTGCTGGCATATCCCGGATTTCTGGATAATGCGGCACAAAAGCTTGGCGGTGACTTCTTTATTCTTCCCTCCAGCATTCATGAGGTTCTGCTTATGAGGGACGAGGGCAATATCACGGCAGGAGAACTGCAGAATATCATTTCCAGTGTCAATCAGAATGAAGTTTCGCCTGCGGAACGCCTCTCTAATCATGCTTACAGATACGACAGTAAAGAGCATGTTTTTGAGCTTGCAGAAAGGTTTGAGGAGAGAAAGCGGGAGAATCCTGAACGCGCTTCCGAAAAGAGCAGAGGATCCGTTCTCACAAAACTTCAGGATAGGAAGTCAGAAATCTCAGCGGCACAGCCGGCAAGAGATGCCGCAGGTAAAGCGGACCGCATGAGAGGAGGCGAAGCAATATGAACAATGCAATGGCCATTGAAAGCATTCAGAGAACGCCTCCGAAGAAATATCCGACACCGGAACCGCATCCGGCCAACTGCAGCAATCCCTGCTGTTACGGACACGGGCATTCCTATTGCTTTCCATGCATGAAGAAGATTCTGGAGGAGCAAAGAGCCAGGAAAAAGGAGCGGTAAAGCTTTGACGTACGACTACTTTTATGAGGAGCAGTCGGAGCAGTTCTCATTTTACCGGATTCCGAAGACGCTGATGACGGAGAAGGTTTTTGGCGGCATGTCCGGAGACGCCAAGATTCTGTATGGCCTCTGCCTTGACAGGGTGTCCCTTTCCAGGAAAAACGGGTGGATTGATAATGCCGGACGCGTTTACATCTACTACACGCTGAACAGTGTCATGGAAGATATTGGATGCGCTGTACAGAAAGCTGTGAAACTTCTTGATGAGCTGGAACAATACGGTCTCATCGAGCGGGTCAGACAGGGGCAGGGGCGTCCGTCGCGGATCTATGTGAAGAACTTCCTTCCACCGCTTCGGAAATCAAAGAACAGGAACTTTGAAAATCATAGTTCTGAAACTGTGAAAATCAAAGGTTCGGAACTTCGGGAATCAAAGTCAAGTAATACTGAGAAGAATAATACTGACACAAGTAATACGAATCAAATCATATCAGAGACGGGATGCGATGACGATACGAGGGAAAGCTATCGTGCGTATTTTCAGGACAGACTGGCTATAGACATTCTGAAAGAACGTTACCCATTCGATCAGGAGACATTAGAAGGAATGGAAGAACTGATCCTTGATGTCGTATGCAGCAAAAAGAAGACAATACGGGTACAGGGAGAAAATTTCCCGGCAAGTGTTGTAAAAAGCCGCTTTATGAAACTTCGATCCGATCACATTGAATACATTATGGATCGTCTGAAGGAGACGACAACGGATATCCGGAATATCCGCCAGTATCTGATTGCAGCACTTTACAATGCGCCATGTACCATTGACAGCTACTACCGCCAGGCTGTTCAGCATGATTTCGCATACCCGAAGAAAATTCAGGAGGAGAATATAGAAGATGAGCAGCATTCATTTTGAAGAAAATCTGAATCCGCTGAAAGATGGCATCATTTCGCAGGAGGAGAACATTGACCAGATGAGTCGTCATGCAGCGCTGATCGGTACCAATGGCCGTTATCGCCTCATATCCATGAAGGAAGTTGAGTATATCCTGGGATCTATGAAGGACAATTCTGCAATGATGTATCTGGACAAGGACAATTATGTATTGATCTACAACAAGGAAAAGACTTTCTGTGTGGACGGGACCAGATTTCTGGCAGGGAGCTTTCTTGTGATGAAAATTGTGGGGCAGCAGATGTTACCGATCCCTGACCGGGAGATCGGAAAACTGTTCATGATACTGGCCGGGCGTATGGAAGAGCTCCGCACCGGTGGGGAAGTATTTGATGCACTGGAGATTGACTGAAGGGAGGCGTAAGAGATGAGCAGAACAATTCCGAGAGCATATGTGTCCGCAGCGTGGAATGAGAACCCTGTTGTTGCGAGAGATGAAGCAGTGAAGTACTGTACCGCTCTGGTGAAGGAAGGTTATCTGCCGCTGTGTCCGGTGCTCGCCTTTGACGGAATTTTTACGGCGGATGTAGAAGATGCTCATAAGAGACGGAGGGAGATGTCGGAGGATCTTCTGCGCCGCTCGCGGTTCCTTGTGATCTGCGGCGAGGCGCGAAACGAAGAGGTAGAGGATGATATTGCGATTGCCAGGAAGGCCAAGGTCATTGTCACAACGCTGAAAGGCGTGATCAGTTATGAGTAAGAAGGCATGGTCAGGATCTTCGGATTCGTCCAGTGGCATAAAGAATGGTCACCCGGCAAAGCTGAATTTCCGGACAGGGGGTGATCGGATTGATGAATGAGGAAGTATCAAGGGAAGCCATTGATACAGGGAAACAGGTCGGAAAAGTCGTGATCAGGAAGGCTCTGCAGCTGGATGCAAAAGGCCTTTCCAAACTGATCCAGCTCATGAAAACAGCGCCCAAAAAGGTGATGGAAAAACTGAATGAGCCGGGAAAGGAGATGTCCGTTAAGGAACTTCTGAAGAAGGATCAGGGAGCAAAAAGCATCGATATTTCTGAGCTCGGTATCGGAGACTTCAAGCCGATTGCCAGGCGCTATGGCATGGACTTTGCTGTTGTGAAGAGCAAGTATCTCGATCCTCCACAGTATACGGTTTTCTTTAAGGCAAAGGATGCCGACACGATAGAAACCGTCATGAACGAGTATTCCGCGATGTGTATGAAGCGGAAGAAGGAAGTGGGCAGGGAGAAGCCGAGTCTCCTCGCGGCACTGAAAAAACTGAAAGATGCGGTTGCGTCGATCCCGAGGAAAGAAGTCGAGAAAAAGAAGGAAAAAGAACGATGACAGAAACGCTATAATATGACAGCGTAATTTACTAAATCCGAATTGACAACGAGCCACACTTGACAAAATCCAGATAAAAATGTAAATTAGTTAACGGAAAGACGCCATACTGGCGCTTCAGTATTAACTAGCTTGTGGTAGTTTAAGTTCGGAGGGTACTATGCCGGAAAAATTTGCTTTTCATGACCTTGATGGGATCTTTGCAGATATCGTTGCAGCAATTGTCAAGGGTGTTGGTCAAGATGTTCGGGATTATTATAAAGATAATCCCGACGAAACGCATAATGCATTAAAGCTGGTAAGAGGGGACAAGATAAACACAAATCTTAGGAATTTTGTGGTTTCTGATTCTGTCGAACTAAAAACATTTAAGCGATATTCTTGGGAAGGACGGCTCATTATTGACCGCCAACATAAAATTACTATCACAATTTGCACAGTTCAGACGTTGGAAGCCATTCCAAATAAAAAGAATAGGACATGTCCGCATTATCTGATGAGCATTTTACATGTTGAAAATTCTGATGTAGTACCTAATTATAAGCAAATGTCATTATTCCAAAATGATGATCAATTCAGCGATGAAGTATTAGACAATGATTATAAGTCAATCATGGATGATGATGTAACTATTGAAGATGGTTATAAACATCTTGCAATAGTCTATAAAACTGATGGGCTAAATGTTTCTTATATTGCTGCAAGATTACTTAATCCTAATTTTTTGACCGGCTGCGAGTACTCTCTTGACAAATTTTTAACTCCGGATTTTGGTGATCTTACGATGGATAATAACACAACTGACAGCAATAAGAATGATGTTTCAAGATTAATCAATGTTAAGACAGAAGCATTTACAAAAGATGATAAGTCAAGAAATGAGAAATTGATTGGAATAAAGGAGCAGGAGGAGAAAAACCAGGCTTAATTTTTCTGGTTGATATTATGGATACAATTAAATTCAATGGACAACGATTGAGAGACGCATTGCAGTTTCGCGGAATAAGGATGGCGGAGCTGGCAAGGATAACAGGAATTAGTAGACAATCGTTATCATTATATGCAAATGATGAAAACATTCCATCATATGAAAATGTCAAAAAAATCGCGAGATGTCTAGAATTCCCAGAGGAGTATTTTTTTACAGAGGATAAGTGCACTACAATAACGACAAACACATACTTCAGGTCACAAGCGGCTGCTAAAAGAAAAGATCAAAATTCATCAAAGAAAAAACTTGAATATACTGCCAAGATGTATGAAGTGTTGCTGAATTATGTAAATTTTCCTGCGATCAATCTTTCTTTGCCGATAGGAATTTATTCGGATATAGATGATATCATGCGGGCAAAACCGGAAGAAGCGTTAGAGAAGATAGAAAAACTAACAGCATCGCTAAGAAACGCTTGGGGGATAGGTAACGGACCTATTGATGATATGCAGTTCCTTTTGGAATCAAATGGGATTGTTGTAGTTGGACTGAAAAATATCGATAATTCAATCGATGCATTTAGTCAAAAGGTTCATGTGAAAAATGGTGAGTCCGTATATATAGTGGCACTTGCTATCGGAGAAAAACCTCGAGAAAGATTGCGCTTTGATATGGCCCATGAATTGGGGCATATTATGCTACATGATTGGGATGATAGCAATGAGGACCTCAGTAAGGATGAATTTAATGCTGTTGAAAGGCAAGCAAATATGTTTGCTAGTGCTTTTCTTTTACCGCGTGAAACATTTGGAAAGATGGTTCGGCCTTATGCTACAAATATAGAATTTTACCGAACATTAAAACGGAAATGGGGAGTATCCATACAAGCCATGATGTATCGGGCTCGTCAGCTAAATATCATAACCGCAAATCAGTTTCAGTATATGATGCGTCAAATATCGCAAAGAGGCTGGAGAACTTGCGAACCTGGTGACGTACCTGGAACGATCAACAGTACTATTTTTCAGGGCGCGATTGACATGTTAATTAATGGAGGCTATTTGACAGCCAAGGAAATAGTTGATGATTTTTATGATGCAGGAATATGCCTTCAATCAAAAGATATGGAAGATCTTATGGGGCTAAAATCTGGAACATTAAATATAGGGCCTAAGATATTGACACTTAAGCCTAGGATTGAAGGTAAATAGAAATATGTAAAACGACCGGAGCTATTACTGCTCCGGTTTTTTCGTTCAGAGAGGAGTGAAGTGATTGAACGGTAATAAATGGAGGAAAAAATCTATCCTCTGTCTTCCGTACATCATGGTCGGTTTGCTCTGCACAAACTTCGGAGAAGCGTGGCGGCTTGCAGAGGGAGTAAATGCATCGGAAAAACTGCAGGATGTCTTTCAGAGCGGCACACTGCAGACGGCATTTCAAAATCCTCTGCCGAGCTTCTTTCCGACGGATCTGATTATCGGCATTCTCTGCGGCGCGGCCCTGCGGCTCGCCGTGTATCTGAAGGGGAAGAATGCAAAGAAGTTTCGTCAGAATGAGGAGTACGGCTCTGCCAGATGGGGAACCCATGCGGATATCGAGCCGTTCGAGGATCCGGAATTTGAGAACAACGTGATTCTGTCTCAGACAGAGCGAATTACCATGAGCAGCCGCCCACCGGTGCCGAAGTATGCCAGGAACAAGAACATTCTGGTCGTCGGCGGATCTGGTTCAGGTAAAACAAGATTTGTACTGAAGCCCAATCTTCTGCAGTGCTGCTCCAAAAAATATCCGGTTTCCTTCGTGGTGACCGATCCGAAAGGCAGCATCGTAAATGAATCGGCACATGCTCTGGTGGTGAACGGATATGAAATCCGGATTTTCAATACAATTAACTTTCATAAGTCGATGCGTTACAACCCTTTCGCCTACATCTATGACGAGAAGGACATCCTGAAGCTGGTGACCACGCTCATGGCAAACACCAAGGGCGAGGGGAACGGAAGTGATCCCTTCTGGGAGAAGTCGGAAAAGCTCCTCTATACCGCGCTGATCGGCTACATTCACTATGAGGCGCCGGCAGAGGAGCAGAACTTCTCGACGCTCCTGGAGATGCTGAATTCCATGGAAGTCCGCGAGGACGATGAGACGTTCAAGAATCCAGTGGATCTTCTCTTTGACGAGCTGGAGCAGAAGGATCCGGATCACTTTGCGGTCCGACAATATAAAAAATACAAACTGGCGGCAGGAAAGACAGCAAAATCAATTCTTGTATCCTGCGGCGCAAGGCTTGCTCCGTTTGATATCAAAGAGCTGAGGGAGATTACGGCTTACGATGAGCTGGAGCTGGACACACTGGGTGACAGGAAGACGGCGCTGTTTCTCATCATGTCGGATACGGATTCGACCTTCAACTTTCTGATCAGCATGATCTACACGCAGATGTTCAACCTGCTCTGTGAGAAGGCGGACGATGTATATGGCGGCAGGCTCCCGGTGCACGTCCGGTGTCTGATTGATGAAATGGCGAACATTGGCCAGATTCCGAACCTGGAAAAGCTGATGGCGACTATTCGTTCCCGCGAGATCAGTGCCGTGCTGGTACTGCAGGCGAAGTCGCAGCTGAAATCGATCTACAAGGACAATGCGGATACCATCATCGGTAACTGCGATTCTCAGATCTTTCTTGGCGGCTCGGAGAAAACGACGCTCAAGGATCTGAATGAATCACTTGGCAAGGAAACCATCGACACGTACAACACCGGTGAATCCCGGGGATCCCAGCAGTCCTACAACATGAATTATCAGAAGCTGGGTCATGATCTGATGAGCGTGGATCAGCTGGCAGTGCTCGATGGCAGCAAGTGCATCGTACAGGTGCGCGGCGTGAGGCCGTTTCTGTCCGATAAATACGATATTACGAAACATCCGAACTACAGACTGACG
>Ga0256406_1004553_pt1 | contig 15705 bp, 21 predicted proteins | sample RumenRJG_03DNA_FD_185986 | JGI IMG/M metagenome (GOLD analysis project Ga0256406, IMG submission 185986) | Bovine rumen microbial communities from Lethbridge, Alberta, Canada - RJG_03 | ecosystem: Host-associated > Mammals > Digestive system > Stomach > Rumen | place: Canada: Alberta | collected... | reverse complement strand
CTATGGAGCACCCAAAATTACTAAATTGCTTCAACAGAAAGGTGAATGTATTTCCGAAAGGACAGTGGGCCTTTACATGCGGCAAATGGGGATTCGTGCTTGTTGGGTCAAGCATTATACCGTTACGCCCCAGAGCAGTTGTTTGGATGCTATATTGGTTAACATTCTGCAAGAACAATTTAATCCGCCACACCCGCAGATACTCCTGATGAGAGTACACTCTATCCTTCAAAAAGATGGAGCCGATGGGAAAGTTCAGAGCTGTACTTTCCGTATTGACACTATCCACAAATCGTTCTCAACCAGAAAAATCACAGGCCTTATCACACAGATTAGGGGCTTCAACGGTTATGCTCCCCAAGAAAGTCCCTCCCCTATATCGTTTGATATTTATTTTTTATTATTTCCAGCAGCTTTACAGAATGAGCCGGTCTTCCTCAGTGTCGATGATACGACGGTACCCAAATTTGGCAAGAAGTTAGATGCCGTTTCCGTGTTGCATGACCATGCCTGTCATACAGGCATGCCCTATGTGCACGGCCATTGCTTCGTCAGTCTGACGCTGAGCGTCCCTGTCCTGAGCCAGCATGCAGGTGAAGCTCCGCTCATCCGCTATTTAGCGGTTCCCGTAGGGTACCGGATATGGACGAAAGAAAGGGCCAAACTTGAATTAGCCGGTGACCTCATCGAGGAGGTGATGCCCTTACTAAAAGACTGGCAGGTACTGCTGCTCTTTGACAGTTGGTACGCTAAAAGCTCGCTGATAAACGGGTTTTGCAGCATCCTCAGCTCGACATTATCTGCAACGTCCGCTGTGATTCGGCAATGTATGAATTGCCGCCGTTACCCAACGGCAAACCGGGACGTCCGAAAAAGCATGGAACACGGATTCATCTGAATGATTTTACGCTGTCCTGGGAAATGGACGGTATGCAGGTTGGCCATCGTCTGGTCCTGACCAATATCTGCGGGGAACGCCGTATCCATGCCTATGTAAGCTGTACTACATCCGGGTTCCCGACGACTGTTCTTCAGTACGCTGGATCCCAAGAATCTGCATATGAGCTGCGCCTGGCAGGAACGAAAAGTGTTGAGGGATGCGCCGGCATCCGGTATGGAATATTACCCATTGAAGCTGTACAAGCTGCGCTGGGCCATCGAAACCAATTACTATGACCAGAAGGCCTTCTGGTCGCTAAGGACCAAACCGCAAAAAAACCAGCGGACTTAGTGCAGGCCTTGTGTAAACTCACTTTGTTAACTTCCAAGGCGGCGTAAAAGTTGTAAAGTGCTGTATGATATAGTAAAAATTCCTTCCGTCACCTTGAAAAATCTCTTTTCACGTCAGGGAATTTCCCATAAGAAACGGACATCTTGAAACATGTCCCTCAAATTATTTATTCTTTATATTAAACACCCCAAAGATGAAAGAGGAAAGGAAAATGCTCTCAACCAGCCACAAACACTCCCGCCGAAACAGGAAATTCCCACGGTGATTCAAGGGAATTATGAAGGTGAAATTAGGGAAAATTGCTTAACAAAAAATAAGCAACGACGCAATGGCGCCACCGGACCAATTTCTCCCTGGGCGACCGGCAGATGTTGCCATGACAAACCAAAAGTACATTAATGGGAAGCTCCTTCCCTATGCCGAATCATGCCGTAAAATGCCGATTTACTATGTTTTTTCCCTAAGGAGTATTTTTGACGAATCGTCCATAATCCGGCACAACTCGTCTGCCTTAAGTAGTAAAGGGGAAAATTCGTACTACTGCAATTTTTCTGAGGTGAAAATTTTCTCTTATTATAATAGAAAATTGTAGGCTTTTGGGGGTGTTTCTGGTGGGCTCTTTTTAGGCATAAGGAAACCCCTCTGCCGAAGCAGGGGGCTTAGACTACTATACAAAGCGAAAAATTTCCTTTACGTTATCACTAGTACATCATTCTTCTTCATCTCTATTCCTTGTATCCCTCATTAATCCTCTATCTCTAGCTGCATCCATAAGTCCTGCTTTTTTAAATCCACGACTAGATTTGATTCTTGAAATCAAAGCTCTATCTGAAAGCCGCATGCCTTCATCATAGCCCTTATCATGCTCTTCCTTCCATTCAGCATCTTTTTCCCTAAGCTTTGTAAATCCTTTATTCAACAAATCTCCCAAACTCATAGCAACATCTCCTTTTAAACCAGATATTAATCCATTTGGTAAAATGAATCCTTAGAGACTGTTAAGTTCTTCTTCCAAGGCATCTGCCTTCTCTTCATTCTCCTTGGCTCTTTCATAAAATTCTTTTGCCAAACCGTAGTTATAATCTCCTTTGTCGTTCTTAGCATAAGCCCATAATCTATCAGCTTTTTCTTTATGAGTCCTAGCTGTAGAGCGGTACCTTTTGATCTGAGTCATCATTCTTTTTTTCTTTTCCTCTGATGCCATAAAAAACACCGTCCTTATATTTTACATAACATTCTAATTGTATAATTAGTATAGCATCTTTTTTAGGGAGTGTAAAATAGTTTGTTAAACCGGACGGTGTCAATATATTGTGGGAATTTTTTTGAATGAGAAGAAGGTCCTTGGTACAAGTGTTACATAATATGCTGATAACCCCCATTTTCTATGAGTCGCATTGGTGCTAGCATATAAATAGGACAAGTCAAACTGAGATTTTCCATAAAGTGATACAATAAAAGTATATATAGGGGGCCTTAGTATGACGAAGTTCAACAAACAATTCAAAGTGGATGCTGTCCAATATTACCATGATCATCGTGATTTAGGACTGATTGGGTGTGCCCATAATTTAGGAATTTCCCAACAGACACTGTCCCGATGGCAAAAGCAATTGCGGGATAATGGGGAAATGCCATATCGCGGATCCGGAAACTATGCATCTGATGAAGCCAAGGAAATCGCTCGTTTGAAACGTGAATTACGAGATGCCAAGGATGCCATCAATGTCTTAAAAAAAGCTATCAGCATTCTAGACAAATAATCCCTGCCATTTACCATAGCGTCAAACAGGAAGCCGAAAAAGCCCATCAGGAGAAACGCCATTTTTCGGTATCTGGAGTGCTGGCAGAACTGGGCGTTTCTACATCAGGTTACTATGGATGGAGTCATCGCAAATTATCTAAACAAATGCACCGTAGCTATTCGGAGAAAGGCTATCCATGGGATAATGCCTGCATAGAATCATTCCATGCCTTGATTAAGCGAGAATGGCTGAATCGATTTAAGATTGAAAATTATCAACAAGCCTATATGCTGGTGTTTGAATACATTAACACGTTTTATAATACCGTTCGAATTCACAGTCACTGTAACTATATGTCACCCAATGACTATGAAAAATTATATGCAAACTACAAGAAAAAGGCAGCTTTGATTGCTGGATAACTGATTGATAGAAACCTCAATTTAATTTGTACTCAAGCTTGACATAGGACCAGGATCAAGGTCTGTAAAATGGGTTTAAAAACGCGGTTTTATACCGTAACCGGCCTGGTCCTGAAACTAGCGGAAGCTCGGAAGAGCGGAACGTTGGAACGACTCATTCGGGAACTACAAGGGCTGGACCTGCTCATCTTAGACGAATGGGGCTATGTCCCCATCGATAAAGAAGGCTCACAACTATTGTTCCGAGTGATTTCGGATAGTTATGAAAACAAGAGCCTCATTCTCACGACTAACATTGAATTCTCGAAATGGGGCAGCCTATTCACGGACACCCAGATGGCGGCAGCCATGATTGACCGCCTGGTACATCACGGTCATCTGTTGATATTTGAGGGCCCCAGCTACCGCATGGAACATGCCCTCATGCGTCAAGATGGCAGGGCTTCATCCCAGCCACAAACAATCCCGCCGAAAACAGGGAATTCCCCACGGTAATTCGAGGGAATTCTGAAGGTGAAATTAGGGAAAATTGCTTGACAAAAAACAACTTTCTATGGTGAAAAAAATTGAAGATGTTGAAAGGTGCTTTCATTATATTACGAACACATAAAGAAAATGAGGCTATAGCTGAATGAACTTTTTGGCTCATTTAGCTACAGCCTATTGATAGGTTACGATGTTACCGTATCGAATGATTTTTTTGCGTACCCAGGGTGAGAAAGTCTCCATGCGCCAAGATAACGTGCCAATTTTTATACAATTTCATCGGATAAGTTTTTTGATACGCATATTTTTTTGGGTAGAGACGCAAAAAATTTTTTTATTGCCTGTTGTGACACATGTATTTTGTGTAATCGAACGGACCTTGAGGATGCATATTCTCTTAGTATTTCCAAATCGGCTTCCGTCAGGCCTGAAAGCAGTGGTGCATTTTCCAAGGACAGATAGTAATATAAATCACTATCTACATAGATATAATACTGCTTCAAGACGTTTGTGATATGTTCAGGCAATATTGTAAAATCGATATAGCCACAAAAGTTTGTAAGTAGGTCGACATACTGCTCACTTGGGGTAAGTGATTTTAGTTTCACTGGGTTAACAGTCACATCTGGCTCATGGGAAATAAGCTTGAAAAACGGATACGTACAGTCCGGGTGTTTCTGGGCCAATTTCGTTAGTTTGCGGAGCGCTTTTTCACAAGCCGGACATGTACCGGAACAGGGCGTTTTCTGAGGGCAGTCTGGTTCGCTCCAAGGAATGTGGTTGGCGGCGGCAAATCGAGCCCGTAATGCTCGTAATGTACGGCAGATATCCTTACCATCGGAACGTACTGGCTGTTTCTGAATACTCTTTTTTGTGTAAATTGTTTCTTCGAAATTCGTTGGGTCAAATACATCTATAATGCCCATTGTTTCATATGTTCCAGTACTTGCTTCGTGGTATTTCTTTTTATAGACAGAGGCCGTGTGGAAATCCACCGGTGCAGCAATTCCTTCGCTATAACACCGGCTTAGGGCAGCAAATGCCAGACATTGTCCAGCATCAGCAGCCTTCATATACCAACGGAAAGCGGCTTTTTCATCTTGTTCGACGGACAGCCCCCGTTCGAGACAAACGCCCCAGATGAAGGAATAGTAAGCATCATCACTTGATACCTTCTGCTTTATAAACTGAATGACGGGAAGAGTGGCATCCATGCCAGCAGTGTAGCGTTTCAGAAATTCCCGTGCAAACGGCTGTACATCCGGATTCCGATACAGCTTTTTGAAGACTTTTTTAAACCAGTATATGCTGCCAGGGCAGTTCCGGATTCCCTTCTCAATCCAGCCCGCCTGGGCCAGATATAATCCGAGGATAATTGGATCTGCATCATCATAATCGTAATAAGATGAATTCCATGACTCAAGTTCCCAATAGTAGTAATAGTGTTTTATTTGATTCACCAGATAATGACAATGCTGATTTCCTGCCTGGGCGGCTCTCTTAAAATAGAAACAGGCTCTTTTTAAATCCGGAGTGCACCCTAAACCTAAAAAATAGGCATACCCTTTTTGAATCCAGTTTTGTATAGCACTATTTTGAATATTGGAAGAGTTTTTTAACTCATATGGACGGGCATCTTTCATTCTGTCGTCCCCTCCTTCTTTTCCGGCAGTTTCCGATAGGAAAAAACTTCAATATGCTTTACATAAGGTTGAAGCCTGCGGACGCTCTTCTGGATATCGCGATTTGTATTATATCCCGGGATACGGGGAACCCGGACCCATATAGAATCCTGCCCATAGGGGGCATGCTGCACAAGATACATCAGATTGTTCCACATAAGGTCCATCTGCCCATGGGTATACCGGTAATAAATATCAGGATTCAAATCTTTGATGTCGATGATCCACGATGAAATATAAGGCAGCAGTTCCTGTACGTTCTCTATGGACGTCTGCAATGACGTTTCAATACGGAGAGGAATGTCTGGCAGTATTTTTTGACTATACAAAGCACATTCTTCGATGAAATACTCTTGGCCCAGCGGTTCACCACCGCCGAAGACGATGCCTCCGCCTGTCATACGCATATACAGCTCATCCCGTCTGACAAAATCAATCAGTTCACGGGCACTATAATCAGGCCAATGACTACAATCATCATGGCAAATAGGATTCGGACAATACTGACAATTTAAAGGACAGCCGGAAAACCCAATGAGGGTGGATATACCAGGGCCATCTGTTGCCATCCTGAACCGTGAAATGGAGAAAATACCTGACATCTGTCTACCTCCTGTCATTCATCGTCAATCCGTCGGGCGGACCTTCTTCATTTGGAACGAAAGAGACGCTATATTCTTATGTTAATCCGGGTTACTCTAACTATGAGTATTATAGCATGAACGATTTTGTATAGCAAAAATGGAGAAAATCAAGAAGAAATAAGAATATGATATAATAAAACTAACAATATAACAGTCAATAATGTATTAGACGAATAATGATTTTTATCTATCATTTGAGAGGCGGTTACCATATGAGCAGATTTCAATTTATTGCTGATGAATATCCGGAAATTTTTGAATTGTGTTCAGAAGTAGAAAAAAATAAAAAGGCGAACGCAAATTTATCCATTTTAAAAGCACGACAAGCACTTGAAAAAATCTTGGCAGTAACAAATCTATGTTCACAATATGATGATTTATTTGATCAGATTAATTCTCTTTATGGGGAATGTTCACTAGCTGAAATGGAAACAATGCATATACTACGGCGTTTGGGAAATATGGCTATTCGCAGAAAAAATCTGTCAGAACAAAATGTAGATAAAGCACTGAGGGCACTACTTCTCAGTTGCTGTTGGTTATATTTTAAGTTAGATGAAAATGTTTGTCCTCTTTCTCTATTTTGGCAAGATGATAGAGATATAGCCGAACCCTATGTTAATGAAGCGTTAAGGGGAAATGGTGGTATAAGAGACAGTCTAAAGAAAACGTATCATAGTACGAATCCATTGTCTTTCGATAATACATTTGATGAAGTAGAAAACACTGCTCTGAGCATATGGGACAAAGATGTCTTTGAAACAGAAGCAGAATATGAAGAAAGAATACGACAGCTCTCTCCTATCCATTTGGGATTTGGCATGATAGATGATAAACAGATAGATTCATATACACATTTAGCATTTCCAAGATTTTGTTTGGCTAAAAATGAAAAAATCGTAGGTGCTGATATAAACGCATTCATTGTCAAGGTTGAACAAGAAAACGATTGGGCTTATGATGGAGAAATTCTAGTTGCGCTAAAAGTGTGCCAAGGTAAAATTTATTATGATTATAGTAAAGTGGTTTTGAGATTTGGCACAGACGAATTGCCTTTGACAGTCTTATATTGGAACCAGTTTGCATATGAAAACTATATTGATTTTGAACAAAGAATGAATCAATTACCTATTCTGCCTATTGGAGTTTGTAAGCCAATCAAACAAAAATATGATATAGATAAGCAGTTACTTCCGTTTCAAATAAGCTGTTATGATTTTGTACAGGGGGTTTTTAGTGATATTAAAATCAATATATCAGTAAATCGTTGTCAGGCTAAAAAAGTTTGTCAGGCCTCAGGGATTTGGAAGATATATGGGAAAATGGTACGTGGGGAAATTGACTACTTTATTGAGGCAAAAGTCATTAGTCGATGTGGGAGGCAAAGTCAAGTAAAAAAAGACACTGACACGATTACTATAAAATGCAATGTTAATAGAAAGCAATCGGCAAGAGAACAATATAAAATTGGAAAAAAATTTTATAATAGAGGTAATTACGCTGAAGCTGTAAAATGGTATCGGAAAGCAGCCAATAAAGGAGATAATAAAGCCCGGAATGATTTGGGTAATTGTTATTATGGGGAAAAAGGCGTAGAGAAAGATGAGCTGGAAGCGGTGAGATGGTTTTGGGATGCAGCTGTTCAGGGGGACGCTGAAGCTCAAAATAGTTTAGGTGATTGTTACTATTATGGAAGTGGTGTAAAGGAAAGCATAACAGACGCGGCAGAATGGTATCAGGGAGCGGCAGACCAAGGGCATGCTGGTGCTCAAAATCAGTTAGGAAACTGCTATTATGAAATGTTGGACTATAAGGAAGCAGCAGAATGTTATAAGAAGTCAGCACATCAAGGATGTGCTGATGCTCAAAATAACTTAGGGGATTGTTACTATTCTGGGATAGGTGTAGATCAGGACTACGAAAAAGCGGTGAAATGGTATCAGAAAGCGGCAGAACATGGACATACCGCAGCTCAAAATAAGTTGACCGCAGTTCAAAATAAGTTGGGTGAGTATTATTGTGAATTGGGTAACTGGTATTATTATGGATATGTTGTAAAAGACTACAATGAAGCTGTGAAATGGTATCGGAAAGCAGCCGAACAGGGAACTGGACGAGCGCAGGCTATATTGGGTGATTGTTATTATTGGGGACGGGGTGTAGAAAAAGATTATAAGGAAGCGGCGAAATGGTATCGAAAAGCGGCAAACCAGGGATATGAAGGAGCGCAGGATATGTTGGGTGATTGTTATTATTGGGGACAGGGGGTAGAAAAAGACTATAAGGAAGCGGTGAAATGGTATCGAAAAGCGGCAAACCAGGGAAACAAATGGGCTCAAGACATGTTGGGTGATTGTTATTATTGGGGACAGGGTGTAGAAAAAGACTATAAGGAAGCGGTGAAATGGTATCGAAAAGCAGCAAACCAAGGATATGAATGGGCTCAATGTGATTTGGGAGAATGTTATTATTATGGAAATGGTATAAAAAAAGTCTATAAAGAAGCGGTGAAGTGGTATCAAAAAGCGGCAAACCAAGGAAACAAACGGGCTCAAGACATGTTGGGTGATTGTTATTATTGGGGACAGGGTGTAGAAAAAGACTATAAGGAAGCGGTGAAATGGTATCATAAAGCGGCAAATCAAGGCGATACATATGCTAAGGAAAAATTACAAATGATAGAAAAGTCATCTAAATGAAATCGATGTGGAGTCTTACTTGAACTGTATTACAAAATTGTGCTGCTAACTGTCGGACAAGAAAGCCAAGTGGCAGACGAAACAGATGAGTAGACAAGCTGTGATTATATGTATATGTATTGCGGCGCCTTGAACTTATTTTGGGGATGAAAAAAGCAGCTCTTGTATGTAAGAGCTGCCATGACCTTAAGGCGGTAAGTGTAATTTTTTGGGAGCAGGCCGACTTATAAGCAATTTTTCTACGCCCTGATTGCCATTCGATTAATGAATTTTATTAGATATGTCTCCAAAGTAGCGCTCTAATTCGTTGCATTACAATCATATTGTCTATTTGATATACTTTGGGATTGGTGATATTAAGATAACTAATAAGTTGCCCTTCTCTTGTGTACATTAAGATTTTTAAATACATATATTCGCCTGTCTTATTATTCAATGCTACATGTACTAATGTTACCCTGTTCTTATTGGGTTGTATTGTCTTAGTCCAAATTAAAGCTCCATTAGTCCCGATTCTATCAATTGAAGACATATCTAGGCTACAACAAGTACCATTACGGTCTCTTGCAACAACATGCCAGTCAGCCGCATAGGCAGACATATAACACATCATAAATATACATAGCAATAATAACACTTTTCCTTTAATAGATTTCATATTTCAAGCTCCTTTACTTATAATGAATCGACCTTTATTGCTATGGAGGATAATTCTATACTGATTTATTTTTATTATACTCTCCGTATCTCTAATTTACAAATTTTGTTATTTGTTAACACTTTATAAATTCTCATCATTCTGATATTCACGAAAACAGTTCACATAAGTCCTACAACAGTCTCTGTTTTTCTAAGATTCTCGACTTGAAGTCAAGATTTTACCAGAAAAGATTCTCCACACGCAGAAATGATATTGAAAATAAGATATTTGTTTCATAGAAGTTATTAACTTTTATGCTTATATAATAGACAAAACAAGCATAAAAATTCAGCTGAATATTTTCCCTTATTTGACAGAATAAGGGGGGGATTAAACTAGAAGATAAAAAGCCCCGCACGTTCTGCACGGGGCCTTCTGGTCATTCGATGCCGTATTCTTTATATAATTTTTCTCTGAGGGTCTTATCGTCGAGGGCGTCAGAGAAGTCCTGCAAGCGGCCGTCGGATTTCATCCGTTTAAACAAGGCTACCACTCGGTTTTCGCCTTCCTCCAGTCCTTTCTTGTATTCTTCCTTGAAACCTTCCTTGAATCCTTCTCTTCGTTCCTCCAACAGCCATTGTTCCAATTCCCGACTCATGGCGAACACCTCCTCGCTATTGTATTATTTATTCTCCCAGTCCTTTGTCTAAATCGCTTTCCAGGTACAGATGGCGGGCTATATGCTTCGAAGGCCGTTTTTTTCGTTTCTTCCTGGCTTCCTTCCAGGCTTGGAAATCTTTCTGGACTTCCGGGTCATTGGCCGCCCGGATGATCATGTCCAGGAAGGGGTTCAATTCGGAATCAGGTCTTTCCTCAAAGGGTTCCGGGGTCCAGTTTTCCAGTTCTTTCATATCACTCATCGCCTTTTCCTAGCCTCCTTTTTGCACTATCCCTGGCGAATCATCAGGGAGATTGACTACGAACATTTACTTCTGTTTCTGGCACGTGGTACACAGCAAAGGCTATTGCCTTAAGATGAGCTGCTCTTCACGCTGGTTTTTCAGTCATTCGATACCGTATTCTTTATAGAATTGTTCTCGAATTTTCTTATCTTCGACGGCTAAAACCCAATCTTTGAAACGGCCGTCGGCTTTCAGCCGTTCCAGCAATATTGTCAGCCTATCTTCGCCTGCTTCTCGTTCTTCCAGCAGCCATTGTTCCAATTCCCGACTCATGCGAACACCTCCTCGTTGTTCTATTTGAACGATAACATAATCGCTATGGAAAGACAAGAGCGGAAAGACGGCGTAGACGGGGGCACAACTACACATACACATGTGTATGTGTAGTGCTATTAAAATTCGCTCTTACAAAAAATACTCAGTCGGCAGCCTTGCGTGCAGAGGCTTTCACGTGTCTTTTCAGCCCGTCAGGTCGTGGCTGCAAGGAATGGCAAGACGGCTGCCGAAACGGAATGTCGTGGGGAAGATGACTCTTTTTCTTCTCAAAAAAAGGGAAATGGCTATACCGTGACGAAATGTAGCATTAGGACCATTATTGATGGATAACCGTTGATGAGGCAGGTGGAGAATATGGACGAAGCCGCAAAGGCCATGGCATTAAAAGCCCTGGAAGAATTACAGGAGCAAATGAGAGGCGAAGCTGAAAAAGCCGGCCTCCGGACAGAAGAAGACGTCATCCGATTGGTAAAAGAAATACGGCATGAAGATGATCCCAAACCAGAAGTAAATGACGAAAACCAATGACTACGGGGTTCATAAAGGAGGCATGAGACGATGAAGGTAAGCTATCCCGCCATTTTCTATGAAGAAAAGATAGGCAATTACACCGTCTTCTTTCCTGATTTCCAGCAGGTCACCTGCGGCGATGATTTAGCGGATGCCGAGTTCATGGCAAAGGATTGTTTGTCCCTGCTTATCACCATCGAAAAAGAAGATCGGCACAAAATCCCGAAGCCGACGCCCATCGAAGACCTGGACATGCACTGCATCGACTCCGAAGATTGGGAATATGTACGGTCTTTTGTCAAAATGATAGAAATCAACATATAGCATACTATTTTTTTCCACAGCTCAAACTACGAATAAAGCGCTCCAGACATTCAGCATCTGGAGCGCTTTATAGTATACGCGTCATGATTCGTAAATGATATAGATTGCTTCATCGTCCTTTACCTGTTCCCATTCCTGGCATAGGCTCACCGGGGTTGCCGGAGGAAGTGGCTGCTTATCCTGTCTCATTCCTGACAGATGCAGTGTCAGCACTGTTTGGGCGGCTTCGATGGCCTGGGGGACGTCCCGGCCCCAGGATATGCATCCCGGCAAATCGGGGAATGTCACATGGATTCCGTCTGGTTCCTTCGTGAAGATGGCCGGATAATGCGCTTTCGTAAAGATTCGCTGGAACATCTTATATGTCTGCTGAATGGCAAAATCGAGTTGATGATGTCTTCGCGTTCTTCCGTTACAGCCCGTTTGGGCAGGGCGTCCCAGCCCATTTCACGACGGAATTCGTCGAACGGATAGGTTTGTGCGTCCTTCACGGCTTGCCATTCGTCTTCCATTTCTGCCAGGGCTCGGTGATGCTCTTCCAAGGTAACGCCGCAAAAAGATATTTCGTATAACACGGCGGCTAAAAATTTCAATTTTTCATCCTCTGAAAAATCGCACGGCCAGCAAATATCAACAGCCAGCATATTTTCCCAAGGTTCAAACGTATAGGCATAACTATCTGGCTGATGCTGTTGCTGTGTTTGACGGATGGCTTTGAGTTCAGCCATCGAAAAGTGCTGTAATTCCGCTTTCGTGTAGCACTTTTCCAGCTGCCATTGGGCTAGAGCGGCCCGCACATCACTATACAAATATAATGCAGCGGTCATGAAAGGCCCATTGTTATCCGGCAGCAAGCATTGCTCGTCTTCCTTTTTGGGGGATAATGTCAGCAGTCGTTGGATGAAATCGGAATAGGCTTTCGTAACCCCATGACATCGCTTTTCATCATACACGGTCGGGCCCGAATCAGCAGCGCGATGATATTCATACGTCGCCGCCGCCAATTTCTGTACATCAGCCTGCCGCAAGGCTTCCTGTAAAATCATAGAATCACCTCCCTCAGTGCTTACTGGATGGCCAAGGGCATTTCGATTTGCTTCATTCTCTTCTTGACTTCGAGTATTTCCGTAACAACATACTGGCTCGACAAGGCATAATCCTTTACGCTCTGCCGGATATAGTAGCGGATACGGAAAATATTTCCGCGGGTAATCTTGAGGTTTTCCTGTTCGAGTCGGTCCAGGACATCTTGTTCGACGTGGATTTCAAAGGTATTGTTCCCATCGGTTACCTTCCATCGAGCTTCATTTTGCCTTGCAACGATGGCTTTGACCCACATTTCCTGATCCGGAAGTCGTTCATCCATGACGTCATCCATCCTATCACGTCCTTTCAGGGCATCATTTTTTCTCAATCGGTACGACGTCCTGATACATCCAGGCGGCCACGGAGTCGTCCCGGATGTAGTCGACATGGAAATGGCCGAAATACCATTTCTTATAGGTCATCAGCTCTTCCAGGCCGCTCAGGAGCTGGGAGGTCTTGCAGCCTTCGATCCACTGGGCCATGTCCGCGACTTGGTCGACAAAGCGGGCCGGCGCCGTATGGGTGATGACGTAATCGACGGTGAAATCGTGGGCCGTCAGGTTCTTGGCGGCATTGTCGAAGTTTTCGGCCGACGTCTCTTCCTGGGGCCACCAGGACACACCAGGCCAGCGCTGTGCCTTGTCCGTCGACTTGGCCCCGCCGAAGGTGAAGAAGGTCTGGTCTTCAAGGGTGAAGACTTCGCCTCGCAGCAGGTGATAGAGATTGGGCCGCAGTTCATGGACCCGGCCGCCGGACCAGCTTTTCACTGGATAGCGGCAGAGCTGGTCAAAGTTCTCATGGTTCCCGTCGACGAACAGGACCGTATACGGAAGCTGGGCCAGCCATTCCAGCCACTTATGATCTGTTTCATCCGATTCCCCGACCCAGGGAATCCCGAAATCACCGCAAACGATGACATAATTTTCCGGATTCATATGAATCCCACGCTGGGCCAATGCATCCATCCCCAGCCTTTCCGGATTGGCATGAATGTCGCCGGTAATATAAATCATTCAATCACCTCCGTTTGTCTTTATTATACTGGATTGCCTCAAAACAAGAAATAGGCTGGCGTTTTGAAAGAAAAACTATTCGTCGTTCGTTGGGGGAGTATGATGTTTTTTTTGCTGTACATTTGTTCGGTGTTATGATATAATACCTATACAGAATATATGTTCTTACCACAAATCTTCAAAGATGTTTTACCAACAGAAACTATGGAACGTATTCTAAGGCATGCCAGAGAGTGAATATGGTATAATATAAACAACAGTTTTTCTGACAGCTGTAGAAATCAGCTTATTATGATTGTTGAATCAACCCGTGACTTAGGTAGAATGGGGGTGGAATGATGAGTCAAGATTGCTTCTCTTTCATCATTTATATAATCCATGCATGTGCGAATCAATGGAAGACGTCTCCGTCTAAAGTGTACCATGCATTAAAACAAAGTGGCTGTTTGGATAATTACCTAATTCCTTATTATGATATACTACACACGCAGAGCACAGACTATATTGTAGCAGATGTGGCAACATATCTAAAAGAAAGAGAGGTTGCTGTATGATTGTCTATCATGGGTCAAATTGCGTTGTTGACCATCCTGATATTTACCATTCTTTTCACAATTTAGACTTTGGTAAGGGCTTTTATGTTACAAGCAATCGCCAACAAGCCGAACGATGGGCTAGACGAAAATCTAATTTAAAAAGATCCTCAAAGGCAATTGTTAATATTTACAATATGAATGATTCTATGAGAGAATTAAAAGTATTGAATTTCAGTGAAAATTTATATGAATGGATTGACTTTGTATGCCAGTGCCGAGATGGCGAAACAGGGTATCAGCAATATGATATTATTATTGGTAAAGTTGCTAATGATAAGGTATTTCGAGTGGTAGATATGTACCATTCTGGCATCTGGGATAAAGATAGGGCACTGAAAGAAATTAAAGTTTATCCGACATATGACCAAATTGCTTTTATTACTCAAAAAGCAATTTGGTCAAGTCTTCAGTTTCAAAAATATGAAGAGGTATAATTATGGATGGGGAAGTGCTGGAAAGATATTATCAAGAAAATCTTGAAGAAAAAATCATTGCCTATTTAGCGAAAGTTAAACACATTACTTTACAGCAGGCAATGGACATCTACTACCATAGTCAGTTGGCCGATAAAATACATCAGGGAAAAGAAGGAATCCAATATTTAGATTATAAAGTATTGGCAGAGATTTTATGCGAAACAGAGCCGGAACTTTTTTGTGAAAAATGACCAGTGCTTAAGTCATTTTAATTTTTATTTTATTTTTGGCCGCGTTCTGTTGAGGAGATTTTTCAGAGATGAAGTGTACCAAAATTGTACCAAGATTTAGTACAAAACACGAATATAGGTCTGTTTTTACGAAATGGATGAACCAGAAATGCGATAATTAAGCCATTTTAGTTTAGCGAAATTCAGTAGAGCATAGAATGGGAATAGTTTCAACAAGCCTTACAAATCGCTTAACCAAGCCATTTGTAAGGCTTTTGCTTTTTCAAAAGTTCCCAAAGTGTACCAAAATACAATAGGTTTTACCTCGGACTCAACGCGGCTTTGCCGCAACGAACTCACTATCATATTACAACCATGTACCATTCGTCATAAATTCCGGCTATGCACAGAATTCACGCGGGCTCGCCACGTGCGAGCCCCTACGATGCGGCTCCGCCGCAACGAATTCACTATCATATTACAACCATGTGCCATTCGTCATAAATTCTGGCTGTACACGGGATTCACGCGGCCTTTTTGGCCCGTCAGGTGCCGACCAGAGGAAGGCGCAGGGCGGTTGCCAAAACGGACAGCTGTAGCTGGACGCCTTGTTCAAGTGTTATGTGCAATAACATAGTTTACATAAATAGGGGTCTTCCCCCTACTGAAAAAAGTGATACTTTTAGGCATAAGAAGGAGTTGATTCTTATGCCATGGGAAGAAAGGAATGTCACCAAAGCTAT
>Ga0256406_1004552_pt1 | contig 15716 bp, 10 predicted proteins | sample RumenRJG_03DNA_FD_185986 | JGI IMG/M metagenome (GOLD analysis project Ga0256406, IMG submission 185986) | Bovine rumen microbial communities from Lethbridge, Alberta, Canada - RJG_03 | ecosystem: Host-associated > Mammals > Digestive system > Stomach > Rumen | place: Canada: Alberta | collected... | reverse complement strand
CCTTTTAACACTGGCCAGGCATTTGAAAATTATGACGATAATCTTGAAATGTCAATCTGGCTGAATTTGATGAGAAGAAGGCTACAGTTATTACATTCCCTCCTCGGGGACGATGGAACACTGTTCGTCCACATAGATGATTCGTACTTACCGTATCTGACTATTCTTCTTGATGAGATATTTGGACGGTCAAACCGACTGTATCTTGTTACATTTAAGCAAGGGTCAGCTACCGGGCACAAGGCCATTAATCCAGGAATGGTGACCACTACTAATTTCGTCTTGGTGTATTCGAAGGTAAAGGCCGAATGGAATCCTAATCGTATATTTACCGATCGCGGTGGAAGAGATAAACGGTATGGGAATTATATTGAGAATATTGAGGATAATTGCGAGAACTGGAGAATAACAACTTTAACAGAGGCATTTGCTTCTTCTTTGCAAGTCTCAGTTAAAGAAGCAAGAGTCATTATGAAAAATGAACCTCAAAAGATAGACGAGTTTGTAAGAGACCATTGCGAATCCGTTATCCAGCTCGTGAATCCAGATTACAAAAGTGTAGGTGCCGCGACAAGAGAGTTTATTGATAAGTCTAAAGCTGAACCGGATAGGATATTTGTTCAGAAGCGTGACGGTCTCTCGGATATCATTTTGATTCGAGGAAAAAGGATTATATTTTACAAAAATAAAATGAAAAAAATAGATGGCAGATATGTAGCTGGCGAGCCATTAACAACACTGTGGGATGATTTGTTGTCTAATAATTTACATAATGAAGGTGGAGTGGATTTTCCGAAAGGGAAAAAACCTGAAGCGTTAATTAAAAGATGCTTTGAAATAGCTACAAATGAGGGCGACTGGGTTCTTGATTCTTTTCTTGGATCAGGAACCACTGCGGCAGTTGCTCATAAGATGAACCGCAGATGGATTGGCATTGAAATGGGTGAACAAGCCTATACGCATTGCAAGAAAAGACTAGATGCTGTAATCGATGGCACGGATACGAGCGGCATCTCCAAGGCTGTCGACTGGCAGGGTGGTGGCGGATATCACTTCTATGAGCTTGCGCCGAGCCTGCTTGTGAAGAACGACAAGCTGCCTGTTTACCAGATCAATCCGATCTACACGTTCGAGATGCTGTGCGAGGCGATCTGCAAAATCGAGGGATTCAAGTACAAGCCGCAGGACGTCTTCCATGGACATTCCTCGGAGAAGCGGTTCATTCACGTGACCACGGAATTCGTCAACGCAGAGTACATCCGCTCCCTGTCACAGCACTTGGGCGAGGGGCAGTCTCTCCTGATTTACGCGACGAAGATTCAGTCGGACATGATACTGCCGGACAACATCGAAGTGAAGAAGATCCCGAAGGACCTCCTGGACAAGTGCAATTTTGAAAGCGAGGTGCGGTAAATGTCAGGAACGGTATCGAAAATCAAATACGCCATGAGCCTGAGGACGCCGCAGGAGGAAGCTCTCTCTTATCTCGACGCCATCAGCACACACTGCGACTACAAGTGTGACGACAAGGAAACCGTGGAGGCCGCTGCGTCCGAATACAGTGAGAACAACAGGAAGGTTCGGACGAAGTTCGACTTCCCGTCATTCTGCTACGCCATGGCCACAGGCATCGGCAAGACGCGCCTGATGGGAGCCTGCATCTACTATCTGTACAAGACGAAGGGATACAAGCACTTCTTCATCCTCGCGCCCGGAAACACCATCTACGACAAGCTGCGCAAGGAATCCAATCCTGCGCATCCGAAGTACATCTTCAAGGGACTTGAGGCTGAGATGGGCAGGCCGCTCGTCTGGGATGGCGAGAACTACGACCAGTACCCGGTCAAGTATGAGCACGGCTCCTTGCTTATCGATCATACGTCGGAGATCCAGCTTTTCATCTTCAACATCGGAAAGATCTTTAACAGCAAGACCGACGTGCAGTTCAACTTCCACAAGTTCAAGGAGACGCTCGGCGCATCCTTCGCAGACGTGCTCGCGCAGTTCGACGACCTCGTCATCTGCATGGACGAGGCACACCATTACTATGCTCCTGCGTCCATGAGGGCAATCAACTATCTGCGGCCGATTCTCGGACTGGAATTCACGGCCACGCCGAAGTCTCTGTCGAACGTCATCTACTCGTATGACGTGGCGCGAGGAGCCGCCGAAGGATATCTGAAGATCCCTGTCGTTATGGGACGCTCCAATATAGCCGGCTACAGTCAGGACGACATCGAGGAGATGAAGATCCGTGACGGACTCACCCTACACGAGCATCGGAAATCGGTCCTGCGGGAATACTGCGCCAACAATGAACTCGACTATGTAAAACCAATCGTACTTATAGCCTGCAGGGATACGGAGCACGCAAAGAAGATCCGTGCCCTGATTGACAACGACGACTTCATGAAAGGTAAATACAAGGGTAAGGTCATCGAGATTCACTCGAAGCAGACCGGCGAGGAATCCGAGGAGAACGTTCGTCTTCTTCTCTCCATCGAGAGTGCGTCGAACCCGATAGAAATCGTGCTGCACGTCTACAAGCTGAAGGAAGGATGGGACGTGAACAACCTGTTCACCATCATCCCGCTGAACGCCGCAAAGAGTGACATCCTCGCCATGCAGACAATCGGACGTGGTCTGCGTCTGCCGTTCGGCGAACAGACCGGCAACGAGGATCTGGACACGCTCGATATCGTGGCGCACGATCACTACCGGGAGCTTGTTGATGAGATCAGGAACAGCGACATCTTCCGCTACCGTGACCTAGACAAGTCCGGTGTCGAGGACTCGGAGTCCGTGGATGTATCGAGCACCTTCGAGGAGGGGCAGCTCTCGTTCATCGACGAGGCGATCACGGCAGCCGGAATCAAGTCCTTCGACCAGGTGCGTAATCCGCAGACGCAGCTTGAAATCTATCAGGCATATGTGAAGAACTTCATGGCTTCACGCCAGAAGGACAAGAAGTCCGACGATTCGAACCAGCTGAGTCTTTTTGACGTAGCGCCGGAAGTCATGCAGACTGGGGAAAACCCAGTTGCCACAACGGCTTCGGATTCAACCACATCGCCTGCACTAGGAAACAAGGCAGACAGCAAACGTCCGATGACACAGGAAGAGTTCACGAAGACGGTAACTGAGTATTCGGCGAAAGCCATCTCCGTGCCGAAGATACTCGTGCAGACCACCTCCGAGGTGAAGTTCAACCGGTTCGAAGTGAAGCGCACTATACAGGACTTTGAAATCGCCACAGCGAAAATCGAGCGGTTCGACGCGATTAACCAGCACCTTCTGACTGTCGTGGACGCGCAGGCTCTCGAGGTCGAAGATGCGCGGAACACTCTGGCGTGCATGCTGCTCGACTCCATCAGTGAACTTTCCTACGACGACGCTGACTTTATCATCGACGTCGTGGAACAGTACCTCAGCCAGATACCCGGTGATGAGGAGGAGAAGAAGAAAATCGTCCGCCGCTATGCCGGACTGATCGTGAACGATATCAAAAAACAGATTTATGCACACATGGACAAAAAGACGCAGAATGTTCACATCGTCCAGAAGGATCTCATCGTCTTCCGCAAGTTCGTCAAGAACGTGAAGAAAGGCGGTCAGGTGCGATACGACAAGGCATTCACAGATAAGAGCAACATCAAGAAGTACCTGTTCACCGGTTACAGAAAGTCCTATTATCCTGCGAACGCCTTTGACAGCGACACGGAGCGGCTGTTCTCCATTATCCTTGAGGAGGATCCGGACGTGATCCGCTGGATCAAGCCGCCACTCAACCAGCTCGGATTGTTCTGGAAAGCGGGACAGCAATACAACCCGGACTTTCTCGTGGAAACAACGACTGGGAAATACATGGTCGAAGTCAAGGCCCTCAATGAAGTGAACAATGAAGAGGTCGTCTCCAAGGCACGCGAAGGCATCCGCTGGTGCAGCTTTGCCACAACCGCAGATCCAGACCACAAGACCTGGGAGTACCGGCTTATCTCTGATGACAACATTCATCCCGGAAACACCTGCAAATACACCCTCGGAACAGCGCATCCGATAAAGGAGGAGGACTAATGGCTGACAGATTCAAGTATGCCGAGGTACGGCAGAAAATCATAGACGCAATCCGAACCGACCTGATTGGCCCCCTCGAAGCTGAGGAAGTGCTGAACGAGAATCCGCGCTACGCCTACATAGTCGGCATGCTCGAACCGCAGTGCGACGAAAATGCGCCGGACGAGAACGAGCAGGAAATCGAAGCCGATGTCGACTACGAAAAGAGCGAGGACTTCACAGCCGGCGAGGACGACGACAACGAGCCGATATTCACCACGAAGTTCCAGCTGCCGTCATCCATCGGCATCAGCTTCTACGTGGAAAGCAGTCTCGACGGCATCTGTCTTGACGTGACTTGGGGCGATTATACGAAATCAACTGAAAAGTACATCGACAAGGAAGAAAAGGAACGCAGCCGCGCGGTCTACAAGAGAATCCCGGAGAGCGAAACCGTCCATGTGAAGTTCAGCGACTTCGGACGCACAAAGGACTACCCGCTCATCAAGGATTCGAACGTACACGTCCATGTGTCAAGGATTCCGTTGACGAATGGATACTCCCTCGTCACCGCCTATGTCGTGAACAAGCGCAGTAATCCGTCCAGCGACATCGAAGGCCTTATGTTCCAGGTGGGGCTCAGGGCACACGCAGAGGATGGTTCCGCCGTATTCATCGCGGAGCATATCTGCAGGAATGTTCTTGCTGCCGACGAGTTCTACTTCGAGCAGCGTCCGATCATGGGACGCGGAAGAGGCTGCGCCGCCGTATGGGGTAAGACTGAAAACGGACGCACGGATTATGTGGAAGCCGCATTCATCCCTGAATATGAGTACCCCGGCGTCAGCGCCGCACTTAAAGACTTCTCGCCCACGTATTTCTCAACTTGGCAGATGGCAGCGAAGGGTAAGAAAGCGGAAACCATACAGAAGCTCAACACGCTCGTCGATTCATATGAGAAGTGGATCAACGACACTCTTGTCGGAAGCTCAAGAATGCTCAATCCGGAGTTCGCAGAGAAGGTCGGAAACACCGTCATCGGTCGCTGCAGGGATGCCCTGCGCAGAATCCGCGAAGGCATCCATATCATCGAGACGGATGACATCTCCTTCGAGGCGTTCAGCTTCATGAACCGCGTAATCTACACGCAGAACAGCATCAAGAACTACGCAAAGAAGCATGGTCAGGGAATCGAGTGCAACTTCAGGGATTTTGTCGACCTGAGGAACCCGAAGAATGAATTCGCCTGGAGACCGTTCCAGATTGCATTCATACTGATGAATCTCAAAGGGATCGTGCATCCGGCAGACCCGGAACGAGATATTGTCGACCTGCTCTACTTCCCGACCGGTGGCGGAAAGACAGAGGCCTACCTCGGACTCATGGCATTCACCATCGCCAACCGGCGGCTTCGCGCCTCTGCATCTGACGAATACAACCGTGATGGCGGTGTGACCATCATCCTCCGCTACACGCTTCGCCTGCTGACGACACAGCAGCGTGACCGAATCACGAAGATGGTCGTAGCCGCCGAACTTGAAAGACAGAAGGATTATCCGAAGTACGGCACCGAACCCATCAGCATCGGATTCTGGGTGGGAGGAGGCGTGACTCCCAACAGATTTGACGACTTGACAGAGAAACCGGACAAGCCTTACGCGGCACGGAATCAGAGAAACCTGATTTACAGGCAGCTCCTTACCTGCCCGTTCTGTGGGAAGCTACTCACAAAAGATGAGTTTGATATTGATCCGGACAGGAAATCAGTGGAGATTCACTGCTCGGACAAACACTGCGTGTTCTACAAATACAAGAATCCGGGAGAACGTATTGCCATTCCGGTCTACCTTGTTGATGAGGAGATTTATGCGAAGTGCCCGACCATCATTCTGTCAACGGTCGACAAGTTCGCAAGGCTTCCGTGGGATGTGCACACCAATGCCCTGTTCGGTCGCGTTGACCGAAAATGCAGCCGTGACGGCTACATTGCAATCGGCGCAAAACATCCTAAGCACAGAAGGACGGGCAACCTTCCTGCTTCAGAAATCAAGGAGGTGAAGAAGTTTCTTCCTCCTGAGCTGATCATCCAGGACGAGCTTCACCTGATCACAGGACCGCTCGGAACCGTCTACGGTGCGTATGAAACCATCATTGAGGACATGTGTACGCACGACGGCATCAAGCCGAAGTATGTTGTCTCCACTGCGACAATCAAGAACGCAGAAAACCAGGCGAAGAGCCTGTACGCTAGGAAGAATACTACGCAGTTTCCGCCAAACGGCTTTGAGATTGGAGACAGCTTCTTCATACGGGAGATTCCGGTTGAAGAGGAACCGTTCAGAAAGTATGTCGGCATCTGCGCTCCGGGCCAGTCTCTGAAGACCACGCTCCTGAGAACCTACGCCATCATCCTGCAGGATGTCTATCACCTGTCTCAGCAGGAGGAATGGAAGGATGTCATAGACCCGTACTACAGCCTGATCGGATACTTCAACAGTATTCGTGAACTTGGCGGCGCAGTCAGACTTCTCCAGGACGATATCCCCAAGCGCATGTATGTGATTAAGAAGAAATACGATAATCCGAAGCAGCGTTTTCTTAATGCCTTGAATAACGTGGAGATCACATCAAGAATGTCATCCCGGAAAATTCCGGAGGAACTCAGTCGGCTCGAGGTGCCATTCACATCCCGCAACTGTCTGGATACAGCCGTCGCCACTAACATGATCGCAGTCGGCATGGATGTGGACCGGCTCGGACTCATGGTCGTGGACGGTCAGCCGAAGCAGAACTCCGAGTACATTCAGGCGACAAGCCGTATCGGTCGTGCGCATCCCGGTCTGGTTGTGATGCTGTACAACGCATACCGGCCGAGGGATCTCTCTCATTACGAGAACTTCACGGGCTACCACTCCCAGCTCTATCGGTTTGTGGAGGGGACGACTGCCACGCCGTTTTCCGCAAGAGCGCGCGACCGCATGTTGCATGCCCTCGTGGTCTCTGCGATAAGACTGTTGTATCCGGAAATGGCAAATAACGAGGATGCCAGAGCCATCAGTTCCCTTTCGCAGGGACAGATTGATGCAGTAAAGGACATGATTCTCGACCGAATAAAGATTGTCAAGCCGTCTGCAAGAGATGATGCTGGTGATGAAATCGACGAGTTCATCGGCTGGTGGAAACGAAAGGCGGCTGAAACTATGCCGCTGTTCTACAGGGCTGACCCGAAACGATACAACATACTGATTAATCCTTATGACAAGCCGCACGAGGACAGCTACAAACCTACGCTTCAGTCGATGCGCGAAGTTGAGAGTGCGGCAAACATGTACTACTACACGGAGGAATAATATGGCTAGATACGACAAAAATAAACTTGGCGAACTGCGTCCGAACCAGATTATCACGACCTTTGGCCCCGGCTCGGTTGTAGATGCGGTTAAGGATTCCGTCACCATTCTTGATATCCCATACTGGAAAGCCAAGGGAAAGAAAATAATTGACGGGCGCCTTGCCTCATATCTGAATGTTGACGCCTTCTACATGCCGAAAACATCCTTTGCTCATGACATCCCGGTGGTGTCGTTCCCGCGCTGGCATGTTTGCTCGAATCTCAAGTGCGGACGGCTTTTTGACGCGACCGAATCATTCAATCTGGAGAAGTATCTCGATTGCGGTGTGACCTGCCCGAACTGCGGATGGAAAGCTTACCCGGCACGTTTCATCACCATCTGCGAAAACGGGCACATGTCTGACTTCCCGTGGAGCTGGTGGGTTCATCATGGAGACACCAGCTGTCATGGCAAACTGAGGATGTACTCCACGGGCAATACATCGACTCTGTCTGATATGTGGGTGGAGTGCTACTCCTGCCATGCGAAAAGAAGCATGAGCGGTGCAACGCAGGCGCAGAACTTTGAAGGGCTCTCCTGCAGCGGCATGCATCCATTCAGACCGCACAGCAGAAACGAACATTGCGAAAAAACCGTGATTCCGTCGCAGCGTGGCGCTTCAAATGTGTACTTTGCCGTCACCAGAAGTGCCATATCCATTCCTCCGTGGATCAATCCTCTGTACAACCTCGTTGATGAGCATCTCCGTGATATCGAGTTGCTTAAGGATGTGATCGGTGAAAAAGAGGGACTCGACAAGGCTTACGAAAAGTTCTTCACTTCATTTACCCGTGAAGAATTCGATGAAGCCTACGATCGGCGCATGAGCAACATCAAGGAGTTCACGGAGATCAAACTGATGGAATATCAGGCGATAACTCACCATGATGATCCGACATATCAGTCTAACAAGAAGCACTTCAAGGCAGAGGAAGACGCGCTGCCTGAATACTTCAAACACTACTTCAAGCGGATTATCCGTATAACAAGACTGCGCGAGGTGAGGGTGCTGCTTGGTTTCACGCGAGTTGATGCACCTGATCCGGATGCGGATGAACAGCCGAACGTTGTATACCTGACAAAAGGCAGGGATGAGCGCTGGCTTCCTGCCGTGGAAGTAAACGGTGAGGGAATCTTCATCGAGTTCAACCGGCAGGTGCTTGATGAATGGCTGAGCAACCCGCAGGCGAAGAGCATTTCGGAGAAGTACGTCGCTTCGTACCATGAATACTGCGATTCAAAGGGGTGGACGGTAAAGACGGATCGGGATGCGGTTTACGTTCTCATGCACACGTTCTCTCATCTCCTCATCAAGCAGATGGCCATGTCATCGGGCTACTCCTCCTCGGCAATCAGAGAGAGGATCTACTTCGGAGACAAAATGGCCGGCATTCTGCTCTACACAGGAAGCTCCGACAAGGAAGGTTCTCTCGGCGGTCTTGTCGAACTCGGAACAGTGGAACAGATGCAGACGTTGATGCGTGACGCCTTCCAGGAAGCACTTGTCTGCACGAACGATCCGGAATGCATGAGCATGCTCCCGGCCGGCAAGAACTCCAACGGAGCGGCATGCCATTCGTGCTGCATGATATCAGAAACCGCATGTGAAAACGGAAACCGCATGCTTGACCGCGGACTCGTGGTTCCTCTTGCAGGGCGTGAGGGAACCTCATATTTCAGAGAGCTGGTGAATGATCTGTGTCAGGTGGAGATTTAAAAAGAGAAATACTGCTGAATACCGTTAGGGCGGACGCAGCCAACGGAACCTATGATGCAGCTGACAGTCTGCGCAGACAGTATCCGGCTTTGTCGGCGGAGGAGTGCAGCGAAATCGCAGAAACAATGCAAGACGCCATGAGCACGGAGACTGCCGACAAGGTCTCGCTTGTCGTGACCGCTCCGCCGTCTTTCAGGATTGATGCAAAGCCCACGATGACTGTTGTGCGGTCCATGCTCGAAGGGGCTGGGAGGAACATCCTGATAACGGGATACTCTCTTTCCTCGTATTTCTCCGAGCTGACGGATACCATCATCAACAAGAGTCAGAGAGGTGTATTTGTCAAGTTCTTCATCAACAACATCGAGAAGCAGCCTGATGCCGATAAACTTCTGCGTTACAAGGGACGCTTCCTCCAGATATACGACTACAGCAACGAGGAAGACAAGATGGCCGCTCTGCATGCCAAGGTAATCTCCGTAGACATGAAGCAGACGCTGATAACATCAGCGAACCTGTCATATCACGGGCAGCAGGGTAACATCGAACTCGGAGCATTAATCGAGTCAGAACGAACGGCGAAACAGCTTGACGAAGTCATGACGCAGCTCATTTTCAAGAAGGTATTCAAAGAAGTGTGATGCATAGAGGTGATGCCGACGTCGGATGTTTTGATAAGGAAACAGCGACATCCAACATGTCGTGCATACGAGGGAAGTACCTTCTGGAAGAAAACAGATATCGTAAGAACAACAGCCGATATCCTGACAAGCTAGACAGTTTTTCAAAAACCGTACGATTAGATGCTATCTTTGCTCGTGTGTCTCATTGTAATCGAACATATGTTCGAAGATGTGATATGTTGGGCCTCATGGCAAGCAAACATGGCATGTTCGATGAGTTCGAGAAGCAGAGGCTCAATGGGCTGGCACCGTTGTATATCAAGCGACTTGCGGAGGGGCGACCGTTCAAAGTGACGGTTCCCGCGGGTGCCGCCGGCCGGTATTTCCTCCAGTTGTTGAAGATTGAGCGCGGACGGCAGATGCGCGTCACTGGTCGATATATCCCTGAAATCCCGTTTGGACAGATGACGTATGAGAAAGAGCGTGAGGACATCTCCGGGAATGGTGGCTGGTCGCGGGATTATGGGGAATGCGACCTTGATTGGTCGTATTACGGAGGGTGAGTTATCCACATTGTTGAAGCTGTGAAATCCTGAATCCATCTTTTATCCACATTTTTCGTGCGCGGCTCGATTGCCCCGGCGGTTTCTGGCAGTGTTGTAAGTGACCTGTGCCCGCGGAGCGAATGCGAGTGAAGATGAAACGTCGTTTTGTGTTAGACGATTACTTCGAGGACAACCCGATGTCGTTGTCTGGGGGCGATTTATTGTGGTGGAATCAGACAGGCGGATTCACGGCTCTCCCAGGGGTTTCGAAATGTGAAGTCCGGTTGACGGAGATGTTCCTGGATTTCACTGATTGCGGCGATGCCGAGCCTGATCCGGTGCGTTCTCCGTTAAAGTGGGTTAATTGGATGAGGTCGATGGATAGCGGTGAGTAGTTGCCTTCTTGCGATGATGAACAATGCTGATGACATGGTGATCGTAGGCGACTCGAGGCAGCAGACCTACCGAACGGGTTAGAAAGTCAAACATAAGCACCTGCATGATATCTTCGAGTTCTTTGAACGTAATACATCGTACGACTTGGATACCACCACGATCTCGGTTACCCACAGGTGCTCAGCAGACGTAATGCGCTACGCCAACCTGCTCTACCAAAATAGATATCAGCCAGTTTTTCCGAGCGATGAGCGACTCGCAAAGCCGAAAGGCAGAGTCACCGTGCTGGGAAAGAAGGACTTCGCTGCATGGGTCGCCGCAAGAACAGAGAAGCCTACTGTATTGACATGGAATAATGCCGCAGATACCTTTGGCTGTCATAGGATGAACATGGGTGAATCGAAGGGGCTTACGCTTGGCGATGTCGCCATATTCGCGACGGGCGAGATGAAGAAGTGGATTCAAGACGAGTCTGTAAAACTAAAGGATGCAACTAAGGCGAAGTTGTATGTTGCCTTAACGAGAGCGAGTGGCGATCTCTGCCTTGTTATAGACGGCCATGACTCAGAAAACCGCTCGCAATATGTCTTCAACGCTATGGACAACGACCGAAGCCACAGTTCCCGGCATGCCCTGTGTTATAAAGAGCGTGCCGGGAACGCTGAGATGATGAGAGAGAAGTGTCCGGCTTTTTATCGACGATGAGCATCTTTCACGACGTCGAACTTGACCAGGATGTCTTTCAACAAGTCGACGTACTTTAGAACTTTCATGGCTCCACTGGCTGCGTCCCAACTCGCGGCTGAAGATGGATTGGCTTCGCCTGATTGCATAGGTGATTGTCGGTTTGATTGATGCTAAGCGGAAACGAAGCCTGTCGATTACGACCTGCCGGCTTGCCAACAGGAGACTGTGGAATGGTATCTGTTCAATACCTTCCCTAGTGTGTTTGTTTAATAGGAAGTGGGCCGGTTGAGCATCTGGAACTAGTCTATGTGAGCGGTTGGTTCTGGTCCGTTCCGTCATCGGCATCGCGCGCAGCATCGGATCGCGCCGCCGCGAGGAGGAGATGGGAGAGGAGGACTAGCATCGTCGCCTACATAGCTGGCTTCTTCTCCGGCTTCGTGACGCCCGCCGCCTACGCCTGTTGCAGAGCGTCCGGCGCAGCGTCACGGGCTGGGGAGAGGGAGCGATAAGCAGGGGCCTTCCTTAGTAGGAATGCCCCTCATGTTCCACGCTGTGATATTAGATGCTATTTAGTAGCCGTATAGAAAATCTCCGCTGCCATATCCGCTGAAAGTTTACTTTTGCCCAAGTGTCCTTCAACGGTATCGAGCGTTCTTTCCAATTACCGTCAAATTCCATTAGTTGTGAACGATATAGGTAATCGCGCTCGTCGTAGCAGGATATTCGGATCTCATCGAAGGTAATATCTTGAATGTTCTGTTCCTGTTCGCATGTGAAAAAACAGTTCATCTTCTTTATGGACCTGGGTGGCACTACTAGAGAATAAGACCCATTCACATCGCCTAGGACAAAACTGTCTCTGGATTTAATCTTTCCATTATGTTTGTGCTCTTTATAGATGCCTTGCGTCTGCCGCATGCGTTTTACTTCGATTCCGTCTCGCCACAGAGAAAGAGAGACGTCTCGAACGACACGGGTGACATTGCTGGTGTTTTGGCATTCAAGCTCCAGTGGGACAACGAACGTTATCTTTCCGTCTGCTGAGAAGAATCCCCAGTCTGGAAAGAATGATGAGTTTATACGGCTGTAGAAGCTCAGTTTCCCTTTGCGGTCGAGCGCTCTCATCGCAATTTGAACGCCCAGGCTGGATAGAAAGCCGATTAACCCGCCGATTAAAGTTCCGATATACGTATCCATAGCTGTTTTATGCTCTAGAAGTATTGTCCGCTATTTTTTGCAGCTCCTTCGCACACCTCTCTAGATATTTGGCTGCCTTAGTCATCGATTTGATTGACTTCTGGTTGCCCTCTTTGCCCTTCGTCTTCTCTGCCTCAATATCTTCGAGGCATTTGTCGCGGACTCGCTCGATATGGTCTTTCGCGCGAAGCATGAACGCGCTTGTTGAGTCGTCTGCATTAGGGAGCTGTTGACAGACTGTGAGCAGCTGCGCGCACTGATTCAGGGCATATTGCTCTGAATGTTCGCCAAGACCGCTGACAAGCGCGGCGCCGCCTGTGGTAGCCATGCCCAGCAAGGCTCCGCTTCCGGTGATTATCGCCGTGCCACCCGCCATTCCCAAGCCGCCCGCAGCAAGCGATCCGCCGCCAACGGCAGCAAGACTCGCACTGGTAAGAGCTGCGCCAGAGAGACCTGCAACTGCTTCTCCGGCAATCACGGGTGCAATGACCGGGGCGAGAACATACGCGGTGCCCGCTGTCGCAATGCCAACCGCAACTGTGCCCCCTGCAATGATTGCTGTCTTGGTCCTGCTGCCGGTAAGCAAACCTATAAAGTGCTTGTAGGTTTTCTTCACCTCATCGATCTTTTTTTTGTCGATGACGTCCTGCGCATTGAGGAAGTCTTTCCCTACATAGTCATTCTTGTATTTGACGCCCTTCAGACGCTCTTTCCAGCCGGCATCGAAGGAGTAGTACGGCTTGAAGAGCCAGAGCTCCATGGCGAGCAGCGTTGGCCACGAGGAATCGTCCTCATCGAAAGCCTTCTGCATCTCTTCCGCCACGCTCGCCTCATCGATGAAGTATGTTGCCGCATCGCAGCCCATCTGGTCTGCCTGCCTGGTCTTGAACTCTTCAAGCCAGGCGCTCTTTGCAGCTCTGTGCTTGTCGTCCTTGGTGAGTTCGATGTCCTTTTTAACGGCGATGACCTGATAGGAGAACAGAAGGCGCGCCTCCCGGTCATTCAGTCTGAGCAGCTTGAAGTCCTCCGTAAACGCATTCATTTCTTCAGCGCGCTTATTGAAATAGTCTTTCAAGTCCTCGGCGATGTACTTAGAGTCGCCTGCAATGGCCATCGCCATTCGGCCAATGCTGACGAAATTCAGGTTGAGCAATACGCCGCCTGCAAACTTCTTGCGATCGCCCTTGGATGTTACGGCGGCCTCGCCTACAGCAATTCCCAAGTTGGTGAGGACAAACACGGAACTCGATATGGTGAGCATGCGAATAAGAGAGCGCTCGTCGGTTGGAATCACCCTCTTCACGTCTATGCGATCAAAGTCCTTAAGCGACTGTACGTCGTTACGTGAGAGCTCGTCCTTTAATCGGCTCAAGAAGTAATAACCCCTGACAAGGCACTCGTTCGCTATGACAGATTTCACCTGTGAAAGCGCCTGGTCGGCAACTCCAAGTTCCGTTCTGAAGTCGATGCGGATGGGATTGCCGTCCGCATCGCGAATCAACGTACCATTGAACAGTTTTGAGATCCATTTGGAAAAGGCGTTGTCTGCACCTTCTTTCTTGAAGACGGGAAGTGCCGAGAGTTCTTTTAGGAACGAAAGGATTGGCCCAGGTATGCCAGTACCCTCGCCCAATGCTCTGCTTGATCCCGCCATGTCGCTTGCTAGGTGCATCGCCCAGATAATCGTCCCGTAGAACAATTTCTCAGGGAAGGTCTTTCCTATCAGGGCGTCTGCGGGGAGGTCGAGTATCACGAAGGCGCCGCTGGTGTCGGTGCCGTAGCCCTTGCCCGTGAACTGGGCAAGTATCGACATGAGAAGACCGAGGGGTGAGGGGTGATGGGCGAAGTCCCTCAAGTGATGCTGGAGGCCGCCGCCAAACTCGGGGGTCAGCCTATCGCTTGCAAGAGGAAACATATCCTCAAGGAAACGGATTGCGTCCTTCAGGTCTTTTCCATCCGGCTTGAATCCCGCGCCCTTTGCGACATCGAAGACGAAGCTCTCCACCTTGTCCTTGCCCCATGTGTGGGCCTCGGACAGGTCGAACCGCTTCTGCCAGAAAATGTTGAGCACGCCTGTCGAAGCGCCTATAGCCGCAGCGGCGATGTAGTCTGCTCGCTCTGCTTTATCGACGTTCTCGTCGAACTCGATGCGGATGGGCTCGTCTTGACCTTGAGCGTCGGAATCTTCCATTGCACCTGGTGGAAGCGCTGGCATTTCCTCGAAGGAGAACTGAACTTCGGGTCTGTCTTCATCATTAACTTGCATGGTGCCTCCTGATGGACGCGCTTGCTTCAGGAGAAATTATTGCATTTCTCTAAGACCAAGGATGGTGGCGGGGCATTTGTCATCAAGAAAAACGATTTGATTTTCGAGACGAAGACATTCTATGAGTATTTTTGAGGCTTCAGGCATGGTTGTGGGTGGTTGGTGTTGTGGGAGGGGTGTTTTGATTGGTGGTCGTGTATTGAAGAAGCCATCCCGTCTCCTGTAAGGTGTCAGCGTCTCAACATTCACCTGGCGGGAGGACCGGAATGGCTTGCTCGGATACCTGATGCAGGAAACTGCTCGATGTTCAAGGACACGGTCGTGCAGTCGCATGTCCTGTACACCGACGCGGACGGCGTCACGCGTCTGAGGATCAGGGCCCGTCCGAACGCATGGCATCGGGACGACTGCCCGTGGTGCGGCAGGAGGGGCCTGCCCCGGTATGACCGCCAGGCGGCGGGCGGCAAGGTGTGGCGGGGCCTGGATTTCGCGGGGGTCATCGTCGAGATCGAGTGCGCGACGCATCGCGTCACCTGCCCGGAGCACGGTGTCGTCGCCGCGGCCGTCCCGTGGGCGTACCCGCGCAGCGCGGTGTCCCGGTACATGCGGATCGACTGGCAGACGGTCGGCGGGTGCGTGTCCCGGGCGTTGCGCGACCTGGAGCCAGAACGCGGCAGGCGTCTGGACGGGCTGGTGAACATCGGGATTGACGAGACCGGTTATCGCAAGGGCTGCAAGTTTGTGACCGTGGTCGTGAACCATGATGTGTTTTGTCAAGTTGAAGTGGTCCGTTTGAGCGTGTTGTTTTGGTCCAAGTGAGCGGCAGGAATTGGTCCATTT
>Ga0256406_1004551_pt1 | contig 15726 bp, 17 predicted proteins | sample RumenRJG_03DNA_FD_185986 | JGI IMG/M metagenome (GOLD analysis project Ga0256406, IMG submission 185986) | Bovine rumen microbial communities from Lethbridge, Alberta, Canada - RJG_03 | ecosystem: Host-associated > Mammals > Digestive system > Stomach > Rumen | place: Canada: Alberta | collected... | reverse complement strand
TCAACCCGTTGGATTACTATCTTGGGAATCGTAAGTAAATACAAACGTAGCGCCGTATACGGAAGACCGTACGTACGGTGCAATGGGAGGGTCGAGCCATAGGTGCGGCTCACTCTACCCTATTTTTCCTATTTGTCAATGATCTCCATGCCGATGGCACGCTGCACTTTATCGAGCTTTGCATTGGCGATGGCATTGGCCCTGGCAGCACCTTCGCTCAGTGTCTTTTCCAACAGATCAGAATTGATGACTTCATTGTATCTGTTCTGAATGGTTTCCAGGGTATGGCAGACATCATCTGCCACAGCTCTCTTGAAGTCGCCATATCCCTTGCCCTTGAACTGCTCTTCAATCTCACCGAACGGTCTGTTATCTTCCAGAGAGCTCATGATCTGCATGAGATTGGCAATACCGGGCTGATTTTCCGGATCATAATGCACATTGGCGAAGTTATCTGTCACTGCACCCATGATCTTCTTTCTGGCCTTCTTGAGATCATCCAGCAGATAGACACAGCCCTTGTCGTTGTTATCTGACTTGCTCATCTTCTTGGAAGGATCATTCAGTGACATGATGCGGGCGCCGACTTTACCGATGAGCGGTTCCGGTACCTTGAAGAGGTCACCGTATCTGTGATTCATGCGGATGGCAAGATCACGCGTCAGTTCAACGTGCTGCTTCTGATCATCTCCAACCGGCACATAATCCGGATCATACAGCAGAATATCCGCAGCCATTAAAGAAGGATAGGTATAGAGACCGCCGGAGAGGTTCTTCTCACCCTTGGCCTGTTTGTCCTTGAACTGGGTCATGCGGGAAAGTTCACCCATGTAAGTATGGCAGCACATGATATAGCCGAGCTGGGCATGGGCTTTGACATCTGTCTGCAGGAAGATGGTAGCTTTTTTGGGATCCAGACCGCAGGCCAGATACAGAGCCACGCAGTCTTTCAGATTCTTCTGCAGGGTTGCCGGGTCCTGGGGAACGGTAATGCAGTGCAGATTGGCAATAAAGGCATACATCTCATATTCATCCTGATAGTCCACAAAATGCTTGAGAGCACCCAGATAGCTGCCTAAATGCAGCTGACCGGTCGGCTTGATGCCGGATAACATTCTCTTCATACAATAACCTCCTGATAAAATAAAAGTCCCCTGTCCCAGAAGGGACGCAGGAGACTTCGTGCGCGGTACCACCCAGCTTATTCATACCTTGTATGAATCACTTTCCGGCTGATAACGCAACACCTGCGACCTGTTTCAGTTAACGCTCCCGGGCTCCAAAATGGACAGTGTGTTTCATTACGGCTTGCACCGGAATGCCGCTTCTCTTTGCTGAACCGTACTGTTCCGCACCCGATCAATGCTTCATATATTATTTCATATTTAAACACGGATTTCAATTGAATGACTGTTCATGCTATAATAACCCGGACAGGAGTTAGGGAATGATTGTTGTGTATACTTCTCCGGGATGTGCCAGCTGCCGGAAAGTCAAGCAGTGGCTGAAGGAAAGGGATATCCCGTTTATTGAAAAGAATCTGTTTAAAACACTGCTCAATGATAACGAGATCAAGCATCTTTTAATGCGTTCTGAGAATGGAACGGATGATCTGATCTCCAAGCGTTCCAAAGTCATACAGGAAAGCGGCGTGGATATTGACAGTATGACAATCAATGAGCTGGTAGAGTTTGTCAAGCATAATCCAAGCGTGCTGAAGCGTCCGATTATCGTATCTGAGAATAATTTCCAGGTAGGTTATGATGCGGATGAGATTACGGCTTTTCTGCCGAAGGAACTGCGCTACATGTCTGATCAGACATGCAATGAGACATGTCCCAATTACAAGGCATGCGGAGTCGTGCATCATGATCAGGATTCAGTGAAGCCGTAATGGCTTCTTTTGTTTAGGGAGAGCATATGACGAAAGTAATGGTAGGTTTCAGCGGTGGGGTGGATTCCGCTGCCGCGGCATATCTTCTCAAACAGCAGGGGTATGATGTAACCTGTGCTTTTATGAGAAACTGGGACAGTGCAGCCAATGATGACATTGAAGGCAATCCGACCATCAATGATCCGGTATGTCCTCAGGAAAGCGATTATAATGATGCGAAAAGAACGGCGGATCAGCTCGGTCTGCCTTTGCTGCGCATTGATTTTATTGAAGAATACTGGGAAGAGGTGTTTCATACTTTTTTATTGGAATATGAAAAGGGAAGAACGCCGAATCCGGATATTCTGTGCAACCGGTATATCAAGTTCGACAGTTTCATGAAGTTCGGTAAGGAGAAAGGTTTTGATCTTGTGGCAACCGGACACTATGCCTTGATGGGGCAGGAGAACGGTCATAACGTCATTCTGAAGGCGGATGACCGCAATAAGGATCAGTCGTATTTCCTGAGTGAAGTCAACCGCAGTGTACTGGATCATGTGCTGTTTCCTTTAGGTCATATCACCAAGCCTGAAATCAGAAAATGGGCCGATGAATACGGCTTGTCCATTGCCCATAAGAAGGACAGTACCGGCATCTGCTTCATCGGGGAAAGACATTTCCGTGAATTTCTGAGCAACTATCTGCCGATGAAGCCGGGAAAAATCATCAATATCATCAATCATGAAACCGTAGGGGAACATCAGGGCGTTCTGTACTATACCATCGGACAGCGCAAAGGTCTTAATATCGGCGGCATCGGGCCGTTCTTTGTGGCTGGCAAGAATGTGAAGAAGAATGAGCTGTATGTTGTGGATGCGGATCACCAGGACTGGCTGTACAGTGACGGGTGTCTCATCAGCGGGGTCAATGTGATGGCGGACCGTGATCTGCCGCTGCACTGTGCCGCCAAATTCAGATACCGCCAGGCCGATCAGGATGTGACTATATCTCAGGTGGATGAGCATACGGTATATGCCTCTTTCCCGCAGCTTTCCCGCAGTGTGACACCAGGCCAGGAAGCGGTATTCTATGATAATGATGTCATGATCATGGGCGGCAAGATTGAAAAGGTATTCCGCAATGGATGCGACCTGATGACTATGGTCAATGAACAGGCGGGCTGAAGTATGAGTGAAGAGCTGCAGTGCATCAGCGGCAAAGCCACTGTCATCATCTTTCGCAATGAATCCAACGGCTATACGGTATTCCGCTTCAGACAGAATGATGAGGAAGAAAAAGTCATCACCGTAACGGGCATATGCAGCAAGCTCAAGATGGATGTACTCTATAACATCTATGGTGAGTTTGTGGAACATCCCCGCTACGGCATTCAGTTTTCCATGCATTACATGGAACCGGTTCTGCCAAGCGGCAGAGAAGCCGAGATCAGATATCTTTCCGGCCTGAATTTTCCCGGTATAGGCAAAAAGACTGCAGAGAAGATTGTAGATGCGATCGGTGAGGATTCCATTAAGAAGATGAAAGAGGATCCGTCTTTAGTTGATGGACTTGATCTGAGCGACAAACAGAAGAAAGTTATCAAAGAAGGCATCAATGCGGAAGATGAAGGCATGCAGGAGCTGATCCGCTTTCTTGATATCCACGGCATCGGAGTCCGCAATGTGATCCGCCTGCATAAGCTCTATGGCCGGGATGCGGTGAAGAAGCTTTCGGAAAATCCCTATAAAGTTGTACAGGAATGCGACGGGTTCGGGTTTGAAACAGCCGATAAGATCGGCCGGCATCTTGGCTTTGAGGAGAATGATCCCAGAAGACTGGAAGTAATGCTCGGGTGTCTTGTCATGAATCTCTGTGTAAGAAATGGCGACAGCTATACCACAGCAGATCATCTGAAACAGGCCTTTGCCCGTACTGCCCGGGGCATCGACTATGATTTTGATACGCTTCTTTCGGACAATATCAATGATCGTATTCTGGTGCAGAAGGAAGACAGAATCTATCCGATCACCCAGTATGAATCGGAAGAGACCATCGCAACATTTCTGAGTGAATTTCCTTATAACGAGTCGGAAGCAGTAGATGACAGCATCCTGGCCGGGTATCTTTCTTCCATTCAGGAACATTACCACATTCATTATGATGCCAGACAGATATCCGCCATCCTCTCCATCTTCCACCATCCCTTTACCATTCTCACAGGCGGTCCCGGCACCGGTAAGACAACCGTTGTGCATGCCCTGATCCGTCTGTATCGGTGTGTGTATCCCGACAGCACAGTGATCTGCTGTGCACCGACCGGAAGAGCTGCCAAACGTCTTGGCGATCTGGCCGAAGTACAGGCAACCACCATCCATTCTCTGCTGAAATGGGATCTAGAAACAAATACCTTCGGCAAGAATGAAGATGATCCGATCATCTGTGATCTGCTGATTGTGGATGAATTTTCCATGGTGGATGACTGGCTGTTTGCCAATCTGTTAAAAGCCGGCCGGGTCATTAAGAAGATCTGCATCATCGGTGATGAGGATCAGCTGCCTTCCGTCGGCCCCGGATCCGTATTAAGAGATCTGATCGCATCCGATCTGTTTCCGGTTGAACGCCTGGAACATATCTATCGGCAGAAAGAAGGTTCCGATGTTATCCAGCTTGCCTGGCAGATCCGCAATGGCCAGATCAATCTTGATGAACTGCATCATGATGCTGTGTTCATTCCCTGTGCTGATACGGAAGTCAAGCAGGATGTTATTGACACTGTTCACCAGGCTCTGGAAAAGAACTACTCCATCAATGACATTCAGGTGCTGTCCCCGATGTACAAAGGAAACTGCGGTATTGATGTATTGAACAGCGCTCTGCAGAACTTTCTTAACCCGGCAGAACCGGGCAAGAAAGAAGTCAGAAGGGGCTACATCACTTTCCGGGAAGGAGATAAGATCCTGCAGTTGAAGAACCAGCCGGATGATGAAGTATACAATGGTGATATCGGTATACTGGAAGAGATCGTAGATGCCAAGGACAGTGAAGACCATAAGCGCAAGCTGGTTGTCAACTTCCAGGATGTCTATGTGGAATATGATGCTGAATCTCTGAATAACATCACGCTTGCCTACTGTATCAGTGTACACAAGGCCCAGGGCTCGGAATATCCGATTGTCATCATGCCGATCTCTCGCCAGCACAGCATCATGCTGAAGAAAAATCTGCTCTATACAGGCATTACAAGATCACGCAAATCACTGATTCTGTTAGGGGATAAAGATGCCTTTATCAAAGGCGTCATGACCCCGGAATACCATCCCAGGGCAACAACGCTGTGTGAAGCACTCAAAGAAAGAGCAGTGGCTGACCTCAGAACTGTGGCAGGCAAGGACAGTTCAAAGTCTGATGATGATGCAGAGGAAGAAGAAGCCTGGCCGTTCTGAAAGAATATACCGTGCAGAGAACATTGTTTCTCTGCTTTTTTTGATCTGTCTTTGGTAGAGAAGAGTATGACAGCATTCCGCTTCTGTCATTGTGATGGTATAATTCTTCTAATAGAAAGACAGGAAATTCCTGAAGAGGTTTAAAATCATTATGGCTTGTTTTTTAGTAAGTGCTGCAGAAGCGGCAGCAATTGAAGCAGTCCGCCGGCATGAAGTAAAGATGGAAGCAGAACATCCGGAAAGAATCAGAGAGGATAAAGTGCCGATGAGCACAAAGCTTGGGTGGCTCAGAAATCTGCTGTTAGGCGGTGCGGTATTACTGCTGTTTGAGCACATCTGGCATGGTGAAGTGGTGCCATGGTTCCCGTTTCTGAGCGCGATGAAAGACCCTGGAGATATGATGGCGATGTTAAAGGAAATGGGGACGGTCGGTGTCTGTATGGCTGTTGCTGTTACACTTGTCTGGGCAGTCATCTGCAAAGTCGCTGATATGGCTCTTGCAAAAGACCGTAAAGAGGTTAAGGCATGACCTTACTGATAACCGTTTTTGCGGCGGTTATTGTTACGGTGGTCTGGTATCAGGCACTGCCGGAAGATACGTATCATGTGAAGATGCTTGTCTTCATGTTCTGGGGTGCTTCCTTGATGTGGCTGGTTGATGCACTGTTCGAATTTGCTGAACTGCACGCAGCCTACTTTACCCCGGCCGGGGCAGATATGCGGAATGATACGTTTTTAGGCTTATCCGTTATTGCCCTTGCCCTTGTGATCTGGGTGGTGCGTCTTTTAGTCAGTGATCCAAGACACGTGCTTGCTTCATCCCTGCGCAGGCAGATCAGTGATAAGAAGAAGGTGTGAATCTGAAAGTGCTGTATCTTTCCTGTCAGATGAGTGCTTCTGGTGATAAGCTGATGGGGGCGTTCAGTGAACTGACAGATCAGAATGCATTTCTGAATATCATGAATCATGCGGGTATTCCGCATGTTTTTTTTCTGTTGAAGATAGTGAGAAATGCGGCATCCATGGTACCCATATGAAGGTGCTGGTGGATGATGCGAAAAAGATGGATCATCATCAGACGCATGAGCGTCATCATCACCATGCCTCTTTGTCGCAAATTCTTTCCGTGATTGACAGTCTGTCTCTGCCTGATTCTGTCAAGCAGAATGCAAAGCACGTGTATCAGCTGACTGCAGAAGCGGAAAGCCATGTTCATCATACGGAAATCGGTGAAACGATCCGTCTCAAGGTATCAGAGGGTTATGGGACGGTCCATAGCAAATATGAATATGATGATCTTGTCAGACTTGCTGAAAAGAAAGGCAGAAGTCCTGCTGAGATCAGAGAAGAAGTCAGGAACGGCATGAAGAAGTGATGCCGTTCTTTTTGCCTGGATGATAAGAAATAAGAAATGTCTATATAATTAAGACAGAAAGAAAACAGTTGTACTGAGGTACAGGAAAGGAGTATCAAGATGAGTGATACAGCTTTGCTGGATGAAAAGATCAATGCATTAAGAGAAGAAATCGATGTGCTGTCGTCTTCACTTGAAGAGCCGGATCCAAAGCTTCTGGAAGTAAGACAGCAGCTGCAGGAAATCCTGACGGAAATACAGAAGGGCAGAATCAGTCTTTCTCTTCTGTATCATCTGCTTGTAACGGAAGTCAGATACAGAAAGATCTGTTTAGAACAGTATCGGATTGTTCTGCCTGAAAAATATACTGATGCGGCAGAGGAAGTGTTTGCGGTTCTGAAAAAACAGATCATTGAAATCAGAAAATAAAATTTTACAGGGAAACAGGAAATCATTTTCATATATATCATCAGGAAAGGAGACAGTATGCTGGCGTATCGAAACAGAAGAGAAGATATCCTGCAGGATAAGAGTCATACGCTTGTGATTCCGGTAAACTGCCAGGGTGTGATGGGAAAAGGTCTGTCCTATCGGATTGCGATGCAGAATGAAGATGATTTCAGCGCTTACAAGAGAGCCTGTGCGGATCATGTATTGAAGCCTGGCGGTATGTTTGTGTATGAAACAGATCGAAGAAGAATTGTGCACCTGGCGGTGCAGGATGACTGGCGGGATCGGGCGAAGCTGTCCTATGTGTCTTCATCACTTGAAGCATTCCGGAAAGCCTATCCGCATGAGCCATGTGCCATTGCCGGAGATATGTGCTACAGCTCACTTTTATGGAAGGATGTGAACCTGGTTCTGCAGTATATATTCGGAAAAGAAGAAAGAACATGCACAGTGTATCCGCCGCTGCTTGATGATAAGGGAGTGAGCCGGCTGAAGATTTCCGGGGAAGGACTGTGTCTATTGAAGGATAAGATGATCCTGAAAAAGTTCAACGGGGTCAGACTGCAGATGATGTGCTTCTTTATGAATGTGTATCTGGGAAGGGAGCACTATCCTTTCATCAGGGGCAGTGACGGCCCGGTATCACTGCTTGTGAAACGGGAAGCTGAACGGGTGAAGTATGATATGAACAGCTTTCATATCAGGGATGCAGCACAGGCAGTGGATCTGTTTTACAGGGTGCTGTGCAGTAAGGATACGGATCGGTTGATGAGTATGATTGAGAAAGCCGGCGGGAAGGCTGCTGCGTTTGTCAATGGGATTGAGGATGATCTGGTGCTGGCCGGATGCGGGATGGTGCTGTATCTGTTGAAGCATGGATACAGTGCGGATACTTCCGGTATGATCCTGAAAATGAGAGGATGGTCGGATGACAGTCCTTTTGCCTTATGTGAGAACCGGGTTTATCAGATGATGTTTGATGCATTGAAAAGGGCAAGACTGATTGAAACGGATATGTTCGGACAGATCAGACTGACCAAATGAAAATGCCGGCAGTGTGCCGGCATTTTGACTTAACGGGATAACAGGGCTTCATCACTGGCAAACTCTTCACCAGAGAGTCTGGCAAAGCGGTCAAGCAGTGATTCAACCGTAAGTTTTTTCTTTTCCTCACCTTTTACATCAAGGATGATATGGCCTTCATGCATCATGATGAGACGGTTGCCATTGCGGATGGCATCTTTCATATTATGCGTTACCATCAGGGCTGTGAGATGATCTCTGGCAATGATGCGGTTGGTCAGGGTGAGAACTTTTTCTGCAGTTTTCGGATCCAGGGCTGCCGTATGTTCATCTAACAGAAGGATCTTCGGCTTCTGCAGACTTGCCATCAGCAGGGTGACAGCCTGTCTCTGACCGCCGGAAAGAAGACCGACTTTGGCACTCATTCTGTCTTCCAGACCCAGATCAAGTTCCTTGAGTCTTTCTCTGAAATCAGCCCGCATATCGCTGGATACATTCCATCTCAGAGTGCGGGACATGCCGCGTCTTGCGGCAAGTGCCAGGTTTTCTTCCAGCTGCATATCGCCGGCTGTACCGGTCATCGGATCCTGGAAGACACGGCCGACAAATCTGGCCCGTTTATAATCAGGCAGGCCGGTAACATCAACCCCGTCAATCAGGATCGAACCGTCATCTACCGGCCATACGCCGGCAATGGCATTCAGCATGGTGGATTTGCCTGCACCGTTTGAACCGATGACCGTCACAAAGTCGCCGTCTTCAAGGGTGAGGGAAAGATCGATCAGTGCTTTCTTTTCGGTAATGGTACCGGCATTAAATGTCTTGGATACATGTCTGAGTTCAAGTGTGCTGCTCATTTGGAATCACCTGCCTGTCTTCTGGAAGAACGTCTGCCGGCCCGGCGGAAGGAGGATCTGGAAAGATTCTGCAGATACGGTACCGCAAGGAAGATCGCCACGATAATGGAGGAGAACATCTTGAGGTAGGCGGACGGCAGTCTCAGCCATAGAACAACAACGATGACAAGATAATAGATGATGGCACCGATGACAGTGAAGGCAAGACGGCCGGCAAAGTTGAGATGCTTGTGCAGCAGCGCATTGCCAAGCACTTCACCGATGATGATGGATGCTAAGCCAATGACGATAGAGCCTCGGCCCATGTTGATATCCGCAAAGCCCTGATACTGGGCCAGAAGGGCACCGGACATGGCGACAAGACCATTGGAAATCATCAGGCCGATGATTTTCATGGTATTGATATTGATGCCCTGGGCCTTGGCCATTGCAGGGTTGCAGCCGGTAGCTCTTAAGGAAGAGCCATGCTGGGTACCGAAGTACCAGTACAGCACGCAGATTGTTACAACACAGAAGATCAGGGCTGTCAGGATGGCCTGCGGTATAATGCGGCTTGTCAGAATCAGATTGTATTTATCAACCGAAAGGGCCTGATTGGATGACATGTTCATGATGGCAAGGTTGATGGAATACAGGGCAAGCTGGGTCAGAATGGATGCGAGAATTGCTGGAATGCCAAGAGCGGTATGCAGTAAGCCTGTAGCCAGGCCGGCAATCATGCCGGCGATAAATGCAGCCACAAGCGCATAGGCGGCAGAGTGGCCGGCAACGATGCTCATGACCGCGACAGCACCGCCGGTTGTGAAGCTGCCGTCAACTGTCATATCAGCGATATCCAGAATCCGGAATGTAATATATACACCCAAGGCCATGACGCCCCAGATCAGCCCCTGGGCAACGCCGCCCGGCATCGCCGCAAAGAGGTTGGCCGGGTTGAGGGCCTGGGCCAGTAGAATCGTATGCATTTGTAAACCTCCTTAAACATGAAGAAAAGGTGATGGACACCTTTTCTTAGCTGTTATTCTGATTCAATCTCCACGTAGTCATCCGGTACGGTGATGCCGAGAGATTCGCATCTGTCCTTGACGTATTCTTTGGTTACTTTGGAGGCATATTCAACTTTCATCTTGGAGACATCCTCATCACCCTTGAGGATCTTGGCTGCCATTTCACCAGTCTGTTTGCCGAGATCATAGTAGTCGATGGAAAGTGTTGCGATGCCGCAGCCTTCTGTAATGCCTGCTTCACCGGCAATGATCGGAACCTTGGCTTCTGTAGCGACATTGTTGATCAGCTCTGTGTTGGAAGCAGCTGTGTTATCCGTCGGAATGTAGAGCGCATCGGAGTCCTGGCAGGCTGTTGTGGCAACGGACTGCAGGTCATTGGAATCAGAGAAGGTATAAGTTGAAACCTTGTATCCTTCATCTTTCAGATACTTAGTAATGGTATCTGCCTGGTAGACAGAGTTTGCTTCAGAAGAACAGTAGAGAATGCCGATGTTCTTGGCATCAGGCAGAAGTTCCTTGAAGAGCTGTGCCTGCTGATCAAGCGGAGCCAGATCAGATGTGCCGGAGACATTGCCGCCGACTGTACCGCTCCAGTCGGAAATATCAAGTGCCGTTGCGTAGTCGGTAACAGCAGTACCCAGAATCGGAATGTCAGATGTGGCAGCCTTGGCAGCTTGCAGAGCAGGAGTGGCATTGGCGAGAATCAGATCCACACCTTCGGTAACAAACAGGTTGGCAATGGTGGAGCAGTTGGCGGTTTCACCTGAAGCGTTCTGCTCATCAAATGTGATGCTGTCGCCGAATTCATCTTTCAGAGCATCCTCAAAACCTTTGGTGGCAGAGTCCAGGGCAGGATGCTGAACATACTGCAGGATACCTACCGTATAGGAATCCCCGGAAGAACTCTTTGAATCTGATGTGGAACCAGATGAGGCTGTACTGGATGCGCTGGACCCGCATCCGGCAAGGGACAGGGCCAGCACTGACGCTGTCATAATTCTGCTGAACTTTTTCATTTCTTTCATCCTCCCTTGAAACCATTTTCAAGATACATTGATTTTATTACACTCTTCTGAATCATTCAATAATAGATTGCATGTTTCGATGTTTGTGCTAAGATAAAGCACGGAAATCGTGAAACTGAGATGAGTAGTATCATTAAGCTTCCTTAGAGAAGGAACGGGCGGTGAAAGTTCCTGAAGCGATGATATGAAGCTGCTCAAGTTGGAGTGCCTCAATCGGCAACGCAGGTCTGCGTTATGGACTTATTGAATTAAGGTGCACATCGGATGATGTGAACCAGGATGGTACCGCGTATCTTACGTTCCTGGACAGGAGCGTTTTTTATTTTTTCAGGAGGAATAACATGACACAGAAACAGTTGACAGGCTCACAGGTCAGACAGATGTTCCTGGATTTCTTCAAGTCCAAGGGATGCATGGTTGAACCGGGAGCCAGCCTGATCCCGCATGATGATCCGACTCTGTTATGGATCAATGCCGGTGTATCAGCGCTGAAGAAGTATTTTGATGGATCCGTCAAACCGGCATGCAACAGAATCTGCAATGCCCAGAAGTCCATCCGTACCAATGACATTGAAAACGTCGGCAGAACCGCCAGACATCATACCTTTTTTGAAATGCTCGGCAACTTCTCCATCGGCGACTATTTCAAGAAGGAAGCCATCACATGGGCATGGGAATTCCTGACCAGCCCGGAATGGATCGGCTTTGATCCCCAGCGTCTGTATGTCACCGTCTACCCGGATGATACGGAAGCTTATGATCTCTGGGTCAAGAACGGCATGAATCCCAAGCATATCCGCAAGACAACAGACAACTTCTGGGAAATCGGCAGAGGTCCGGGCGGACCTGACACGGAACTGTATTACGACAGAGGCGAGAAGTACGATCCTGATCATATTGGTGAGAAGCTGTTCTTTGAAGATATTGAAAACGACAGATATATTGAAGTATGGAATATTGTCTTCTCCCAGTATGACTGCAGACCGGGTGAAGTACCGCGTTCTGAATACAAGGAACTGCCGCAGAAGAACATCGATACCGGCATGGGCCTGGAAAGACTGGTTGCTCTGATTCAGGATGGCGAAACAAACTTCGATACCGATCTTTTCCTGCCGATCATTCACGCAACGGAAAAATATGCCAAGCATCCTTATTCCGATCCGGCCTACAAGATGGCTTACCGGGTCATTGCCGACCATATCAGAACAGTCACATTTGCCATTGCGGATGGGGCCATGTTCTCCAATGAAGGCAGAGGCTATGTTCTCAGAAGAGTTCTGAGAAGAGCTGTACGCTATGGCATCAAGCTCGGCATTGACGGTGCATTCATGTACAAGCTGGTCCAGGTTGTCGCCGACAACATGAAGGACTTCTATCCTTACCTGGAAGGCAAGGTAGAGCTCATTTCAAGACTGGTCAGGCAGGAAGAAGAATCCTTCCACAAGACGCTGGCCAATGGTGAAGCGCTGCTCAATGATGCTCTTAAAGCCCACGCAGACACAAAAGAGCTGCCGGGTGATGTTGTATTCAAGCTTTATGATACCTACGGCTATCCCAGAGAGCTGACCACAGAAATTGCCCAGGATGAAGGCTACAGCGTGGATGAAGCCGGATTTGAAAAGGAAATGGCTGCTCAGAAACAGAGAGCCAGAGATGCCAGAGGCTCTCTGCAGTCCATGCATGGCCAGTCCAAGGATCTGATGGATTTCACAGAAGAATCCAGGTTCACCGGTTATACGGATTCAAAGTCAACCGGCAAAGTCATCGGCTTATTTGTAGAGGGTGTCAAAGTGGATGAGCTGTCTGATGAAGGTGATGTCATTCTGAGTGAGACATGTTTCTATGCTGAAAGCGGCGGCCAGTGTGCAGATACCGGAAAGGTATGGAATGACAGCTTCAGTGCGGATGTGGATGATGTACAGAAAGCACCGCACAAGCAGCCGATGCATCACATCACAAATGTCAAAGGAACGCTCCATGTCGGCGATACCCTGCATGGTGCCTATGATTATGAAGCACGTCAGAAGACACGTGCCAACCACAGCTCTCTGCATCTTCTGCAGGCAGCTCTGAAGCAGGTGCTTGGCGATCACATTGCCCAGGCCGGCTCCTACAACTGCCCGGATTACGGCAGATTCGACTTCACCCATTTCGAAAAGCCGAGTGAAGAACAGCTGAAGGAAGTGGAACGCATTGTCAATGAGAAGATCAATGCCGATCTGCCGGTTACCACGGAAGTAATGCCGATTGAAGAAGCGAAGAAGACAGGTGCTACCGCGCTGTTTGATGAAAAGTACGGCGACTTTGTCAGAGTTGTTTCCATGGGGGATTTCTCCAAGGAGTTCTGCGGCGGTACACATGTTTCAAATACCGGTGATCTCGGCGTATTCCGTATCATTTCCGAGGAATCAGTCGGTTCCGGTGTCAGAAGAATTACCTGTGAAACAAAGATGAAGGCATATGAATCCTTCCGCAGTGAACAGGAACACCTGAATGAAGCAGCGGCCATGTTCAAGGTCAAAGGCTGGGATGAGCTGCAGGAAAGACTGCAGAAGATGCAGGAAGAAAATGCAGCTCTGAAGAAGGAAGTGGCTGAAGCCAATAACAAGGCGATGCTGGCAAATGCCGACAGCGTACTGGCCAAGGCGGAAAAGCATGGCGATATCACCTGCCTTGCCATGAGCCTGAAGGACTTCGATCCGTCCGTCCTGAAGAACTACGCTGAAGCGATCCGCAATAAGATGAGCGATGGCTTTGTCTTCATCGCGGATGAAGTCAACGGTAAAGCTGTATTTGTCTGTGCTTCTTCCAAGGCAGCCATTGCCAGGGGACTCAAGGCCGGCAATCTGGTCAAGGAAGCAGCGAAGAAGTGCGGCGGCAACGGCGGCGGCAGACCGGATATGGCCCAGGCCGGCGGCAGAGATACAGCCGGCATCCCGGATGCGCTTGCCTATATCAGAGAACAGATCAATGCACTCTGAGATCTGTTGAGGCAATAACAGAATCATATGTGCTGAAAACAGCGGCTGAAAAGACCGCTGTTTTCATGTTTCTGATACGCTTTATCCCTGAAATATTATTATTACTCACTATACGTATTTCTTTTCCTGCAGGAAACATATAATAGGGGCAGAAAGAGGAATGACAGAGACATACCGCATAAATATATGTCCTTCACATTCCCTGGGGAAGGGAAAATGAGTCATATGAAGAAAAGAATCACCGCCGCTATCCTGTCAGCTGTTCTGCCGGTTCCCTGTGCAGCCTTTGAAACGACTGTATCTGTAAAGGCAGAAAGCAGTGTTCCGGTATACCGTATTTTACAATACCTGCAATGGCGCTCATTTCTTTACCGCAGATGAAAATGCGGCAGCTGAACTGAAGAAAAGAGGCTGGCAGTGTGAAGGAACAGCCTGGTATGCCCCGTCATGTGGATCACTTCGACTATAACGAAGGTTCCATTGTAATGATCACAACTGACTGCACAAGAGCCGATTACGAATGGATCACATACTGGGATTAAGAGGCTGCAGCGGATGACTGCAGTCTTTTCTATTGCACATACTGGACAAAGAAAGAAATGAAAAAAATAATGCACGCATGGGGGCACCCATGTATACTTTTGAAGGTGATGTTGGTAAAATATCAGTTAAGGAGGGTCATGTATGGACAGAGATAAGATTCAGGCACAGGCACCGACAGAGACTGTCAGTTTTGATGCGGAAGAAATCCGCCGTGAGAATATCTGTGAGGTGCTGAAGCACGTGTCAAAAGCCCTTGAAGAGAGAGGGTATAATACGATCAATCAGCTTTCCGGCTATCTGATTTCCAATGATCCCGCATATATTTCATCGCACAATAACGCCCGCAGCGTTATTCAGTCAGTGGAACGTCATGAGATCATTGAAGAACTGGTGCGCTTCTATCTGCAGGAGCATAAGTAAGTGAAATATCTGGGACTTGATCTGGGAAGCGTCACCTGCGGTGTCGCCTGGAGTGAAACCGGTTTTATTGCCGGAACCTATAAGACGATCCGCTTTCAGCCGGACGATTATGATGATGCCCTGGACAAGGTCATGGAAGTGATTCAGGAAAAGCATCCGGATGAGATTGTCCTCGGTCTTCCATATCTTCTCAATGATGATATAGGAGAACGGGGACAAATCTGTTTAGCCTTCGGAAAGCAGCTGGAGAAGGAGTCAGGGCTTCCTGTTCACATGCAGGATGAAAGAATGACCACTGTGGAATCGGAAGATATTCTTCTGGAAGCAGATGTGTCACGGCGTAAACGGAAAAAAGTCATTGATCAGATGGCAGCTGTTGCGATACTGCAGAGGTATCTTGACAGCCTCAGTTAACGGAGAATTGTTTTATGAATGATACAAATACCATGACCATTACGGACGAAAGCGGCAGAGAGTACGAAGTGGAAATTCTTCTGACGTTTGACGGCAAGGATGGTACGCATTATGTGCTGTTTACCGATCCGCAGGATGAGGAAGGCAATGTATATGCCTACAAGTACGATGAAGACGGCAATCTGAATGCGGTTGAAAATGAAGATGAAATTGAAATGTGTCAGGAAGTGTTAGGGGCCTTCCAGAACGAAAACGGAGAAGGCCATGGCGCGTAAAGCCAGGAAGAAAAGAAAGCGCCTGCGCAGGGGGATTATAGTACTTCTTATTGTTCTGATT
>Ga0256406_1004550_pt1 | contig 15727 bp, 13 predicted proteins | sample RumenRJG_03DNA_FD_185986 | JGI IMG/M metagenome (GOLD analysis project Ga0256406, IMG submission 185986) | Bovine rumen microbial communities from Lethbridge, Alberta, Canada - RJG_03 | ecosystem: Host-associated > Mammals > Digestive system > Stomach > Rumen | place: Canada: Alberta | collected... | reverse complement strand
CCGTACGCGTCATGCCCCTCAAGCAGGAGACCGCTGCTGGGAATTGCGGTCCGATGAGCTGGCGTTGCCGTCCCGTGCCGCACGCATTCTGTGGCTCTTCGTCGCAGAAGCGCGTCGACTACAATGGTACGCCAAGCATCACAATGTCATCCTACGAGTACGCATACCTTATGAACGACTCGCAGATTGGTGAGTGGCACGATGCAGACAACTATCACTAGTCCTGTGTCATACCGCTTATCGTTTCCATACCATCAAAAAACATAGAAGGAAGAGGCAATCGATGACGCAATAGTCGCTTAGTCCCGATGCCAGAGAGCTACGTGCTGTCCGGTGTCGGGACGTTTTTGTACCCGCCCGCTTCCAGACGATTGCATGGCATCAGTCAGCGGTGGAGACCTGCTTGTTTTAGCGAGTGGAAGAATCTATGCTTTCCCGCTTTTCCTGTGTCTAAGATCGTCCTGCCTGACTCTGAACATCGCCATGAGCGTCCCAATCCCAGTGGCAGCGATGACCGTCGCATTGATGCCAGACAGCCCCATCCATGCCGTCAGCGGCGTCATCAACGCCACCGATGAGACGAGCGACATGACGGCGATGCCAACGAGTCCGCGCGTGTCCCGACATATTACAAGCGTGTCCGACATGAAACCGAGCAACGCCATAAGCCCCGTGCCCACGAGCGCGCCTGGCAGCAGATATGTGTATCCGCTTGTTCTATCACCGTATACGATACCAAGCAGCCACTCACCGCATATACTGAGCACGGGGATGCTTATCGCTATCAGCAAGAACATGACAGCGAGCACCCTCAATGCATACCACCAGAACCCGACCTTTCCGTTTTCCCATGTCGCATCATGCCTGCCGTCTGTCGCCCATCGTCCCGCCATGTCGACGAGCAGAGGGGCATACAGGTATCTCGCCGCTGCCTGCACGAGCACGGCTGGTGTTGCTATCGTGGCGTAGATGCCAAGCGCATCGCTACCATATGCGTTCGCATAGTACTGGCGTGGCACGGAGACGACCATGCCGATAAGCGTTATGCCGATTACCATCGGAAGGCATTCCATGAGCAGACGTATCGCCGTCTTCTTGGCAATCGTCGGGCGTATTGTCATAAGACGCCTCGCATGCGGGATGTCGTACAGGACGGTGACGGCGAGCCCCACGGGCAGCATCGCGATGATTGCCACGAGTATGCTGCCAGTGCATCGCAGAGTAGTGGCGAATGCAGCGACGACGAGCACACCGCGCAGCATCTCGGATTTCCCGATGAAGTCCATTCGTCCTGCGATTTGCTCGACGCCGTACAGCACATCGGCGAACGACTCGTCCGTCTTGAAGAGGATATACGCGATGGTGGCGGCAAGCGTTGCAGCGTCTGGTGATGTGAATGTTGCATATGCGATGGTGACAGCAATGCCTATGGCAAGAGTGACGAGCCTGAAGCCGACATATTCGCCCTGCGTGTATTCGTGTCGAACGTCGGACACCTGGTATGTTCTCATGTCGTACGTGCCGATGCCACTCATCATGTTCCCGATGGTCATTGCGAATGCGAGCATCCCGGCATTCCCATAGCCATCGGACAGCATCACAACAAGCATGGTGGTCAGCCAGAGGCACAGCTGGTATGACAAGCTGCCGATCACGTTGTACAGCATGTTTGCCCTGACACTGAGCGGCTGCGTAACGCCATTGCAATTGCCAGCAGCACTTCCTGCCACATCGTTGGCTTTGGCTTCCTGCGCCGCCTCTTTCCGTTGCTTGTATTGTTGTAATCTCATTGAGTTCCTCGCGCATCCTTGCTAGGCGTAAAGCGGTATAGCGTTTCATACTGACGGCACGAATTATTGCTTGGTCATTTGTTGCAACTGGCGTAGCAGTTCATAGATTAGAATACTAGTCAGAAGAAAATCCTTATCATAATACAACGGGTTTGGGAGATGCTATGACTATGCCATTTAACCATGTGAAAGTACCGCACCGCCACCAGGGGGGTGCTACGAACACGATTACTTTCACGCCGAGCGAGGCTGAAGGTAGTGTCGATGTTCCTGTGTCGTTTGATTCGAGCAAGCTGTCTGGTTCGTCTGTCGTGATGTTTGAGGACTTGTTGGAGAATGGCGTGAGTGTGGCTACGCATGCTGATATCTCTGATGAGGGGCAGACGGTTCATTTCCCGTCCATTCATACTACCGCTACTGATGAGGGTGATGGTGATAAGGAGGTTGATGTTTCGAAGCCTGTTGTGATTGATGATGAGGTGAGTTATGAGGGGCTGGTTCCTGGTCGTGAGTACACGATGACTGGTGTGTTGCATCGTCGTGGTGCTGATGGTTCGGATGCTGGTGTTTTGACTGATAAGTCTGGTAAGGAGGTGAGCTCTACTGTTCGGTTCGTACCTGTGTCGTCATCTGGTAGCGTGATTGTCAGGTTCTCTTTTGAGGCTGATGTTGATGATGGGACAGTGCTGGTTGCTTTCGAGGATTGCCGTGAGGGTGACGTGTTGGTGGCGTCTCATGCTGATATTTCTGATGAGGGGCAGTCAGTGACAGCGAGGAAGCCTGTTCCTGTCGTTGAGAAGATTACTCAGACTGGTTCGAGCTTGTCTGGCGTTGCTGTGTTCGGTGGCATCGCAGCGGTCTGTGGCATCGCCATGCTCATAGCACGGAAGAACAGAAGATAACTACCAGACCAGTAGCTTAATAGAGCTAATCAGAAAAGCGGCGACGGGTACATGATATGTGTACCCGCCACCGCTAATTACGTTCGTGCTTCTTTGTTGGTCTACTCGATCGTGACCTTCGAACCGTCATCCGTTGTCGCGTCTTCCTTTGCCTTCGCGACCGTGACTGTGAGGACGCCATCGGCATACTTCGCATGGACGTCATCCTTGTCACCCTTCGGGAGGACAAACTTACGGCTCATTGCGGAGTAGGAGCGTTCCTGTACGGCGTACTTGCCATCCTCGTCCTTCTTGTCGTTCGCGGCGTCATGTTCGTAGGAAATAGAGAGCACGTGGTCATCGTCATATGTGACATTGAGCTCGTTCTTGTCCACTCCTGGGATGTCTGCCTTGACCTCATAGGCGTCATCTGTCTCCTTCACGTCGCACCTCATCTTGGGGAACGCGGTAATTTCAGTATCGAACCACGGGGACAGGAGGCTATCGTATGCCTCGTGAGGGAACATTTCCCTCTCGCTGTCATGACGTGTAGGAGCGTATATGGACGAAGAGAACGGGAAGAACGGTACTAGCATTGACATAATTGCTCACCTTTCCAATTGCGCGTTGCCACGGGGACGTATGGCTATGTTTCTTATTGTGAGATAACCTGAGTGTCCCTCGCTCATATCGTAATATGTTCTACCCGTTATGTCATGAGTTATTCACGAGATTCACGAGATTTTTCGCATCTTCGCATGTCCTATATCATTCGAGGCACATCTTCGGACATGATAGCATGCTCCCGAGACCTTCGAGATTGAGAAAAGCGTTAGCCGCACAGCCTCGGTATTTTAATGCCGAGTGAGCGACGTCATTTAGAGTCTCTTATCGTCAAAACGCAATAAGATTTAGCGAAACGAAAAAAACGCAACGATTAGCACTTGCCAACAACCATAATAACTGATACAATAATTCACGTAATTATCCACCAGCGAACCAGTTAAGAGGACGGTGAACGACACAAGATGGACATCTCATACCCAACCCGAATCGTCACCGGCACCTACAATGGAATCCTCAAAAGCACAACAGAATACTACAACAAACTCATCACATACCTACAGACGGTTTTAACAACCAGAAGCACACGACTTCAGTCGTGTGTACTTCACGCAACCCGAACGAAGGAAGGGGAATCGGCACGGCAGTGCAGTTGCACTCCAAGGAGAATTGTCATGGCAGAATCCACTAGGACATCAGCACCCACTGTTATCGCGGTATCTATGCTCACCGGGGCAATCGATACCGCAACGCTGATGGCAATCGCAAGCGTCACTGGTATCAGCGTCATGCTACCTGCCGCTATTGGTACGTTTGTTGGGTGCAGTGCGGTTGCGTTCGTAGCCATGTCGCTTGTGCAGTTTGCATGATGATGATATGGCACAGATAGGGCATAGTGGTGAATCAGGGTATCGTGGGCATCCGTAACAGGCTAAACGACAGCTAATCGTCGTGTGCTCCGTGCTTTCGCTGCGTGCTACATTCCGTCCGCTATTGACATTCTGATAGCGAACCGAGCCGCTTAGCACCATCCTGTTTGCCTAGCATGCCGAGGTCATGCCGAATACCTCATCGTTATCATATCGTACGCAATACGGTGTGCGTTCAGCAAGCCATCATGCTGCCTGCTGAACGCACACCACGGTAAACGCCATGGGCATCGTCACGTATTATCCATTCCAGATGCCCGACTAAGAAGGGGTGTAGCTACGCCTGACGCCTGCTTCACACCCAGGAGACATCCTTGTCCATCTCGCCATATGCGTCACCAACGCCGCTTGCGATGATGCCACATGCGTAGCCGATACCAAGAGCTGCAAGGATTTTCGACTGTGCCGCAATGATGCCTACCCGAGACAGCGGCGAATCATCATCATCGAATTCATCGTCGAACCCGTCACTCTCGCTACCATAGCCATACATGTCATCGTAGTCAATCTCGTCGGTGTCCTCATCGTTTTCATCATCGTCGTCGTCCATGCTTTCCATGTAGGTGTCGGCAATGTTCACCATTGCCGCAACATACACCCAGTCGGCGACCCTGTTCTTCGTGCACCACTCGCTTACCCTGTCGCGGGCGATTCTCAGTGCATCCTCGGTGTCAAACGGAATGCCGTCTGGAAGTTCCGTGTCCATCTCGTTCACGTCACCAGCAATCGCCTCGGTGAGACCATGCAAGTATGTCGATGCGAACGCTGCCGCTGATGTTACTGCTTCATCCATGTAGCCATCCTCGTACACGCCGCTCGGGTGCAGGAGGTATGACCTGACGAAGTTCTCGAAGGTCGGAAGGAAGCTTCCCAGGATTGTATGAATGCCGCTCGGACCAATCGTGCCGCTGTTGGCGAAGTCATAGACGTCGCTGCCCTCACGTGCCTGTGCATCTTCTGATACAAGCTCCCCTACCTGCTGCATGTCATCCTCTGACAGCCCATCGTAGTATCCGTGTTCCTGTAGCGTGTACAGCGTCACTTTTCTGGCAATCTCGGCATTTACGTTCACGCCATTCATGAAGTCGGGAGCATCATCTGCGTCGAACGTATAGGTGACCTTTCCGCTTGCGGCATCATATGAGAACTCGCCCTTCTGTGCGACGTCAGGAGGCACTGGGATGATAAGCGCTTCGGCATCCCTATCGTTCTCGTCCGCAATCGCTGCCATGCAGATAGGCGTACCCTTCAGCTCGTCCTCTCTAGGTCTGTTATCATCGAACGCGACATTGATTGCAGAGACGCATCCGCCAACGATGAGATGAGCACACACGGCATCATTGACCTTCACGTATGGGAGTTTTCCAGCAGCAAGAGCCGCCTCGCCGTCGCTGCAGCCGTGACAGAACGCCTTGAAGCATTCTCTCACGATTGACAGATACACGCTAGACAGATACACGTTATCGTCATTATCGACATCCTCATCATCATCGTCGCTGTCATACCCTTCGTTCAGCCCGATGTCCATGATTGCCGTGCAATGTGCCACTGCCCTTACGATAATGTGATGCGGATACACGTCAGACAGGTAACGAGCCATACCATCGATTACGGACGGGTCGACGCCCATGTCGCTGATGATATCGCTGGTGGTCACCGTGTCTGGAAAATAGTCGTGATCAAGACCAGTGGCATAACCAAGCATGTACGATTGCGCTCCGCCGAACACAACGGTCTGCCTGTACTCTTCTGGCAGAGACGACACGTCCTCGGTCCGTCTGCTTCCCTTGCCGCCCTGTGATACGAGCCACTTGCTGAGGTATGACCTCGTCATACCGTATAGCTCGCTCGGGTACGCGTTACCATAGCCATCCTTTAGGTCGCTAAGCACGCTGCTGATGATGGCGTTACTGCCTTCCATGCTTCTCCTGCCGTTCTTGCCCATCTGCTGCCTTCCTTTTCCTTCTATCGTTTCCCTTTCCATACGGTCATGCTGGCATGCCAACGCCCCAAACAGAACAGATATTGGGTATCATCATGCGGTTGGTGACACAAGCATCATCCGCTGCATGCCTGTTGCTTGAGCGGCGTGAGTCCGCATGATGTCAGCACCGCGCCGACACTGCGTCACGCTCATCGCAATCATTCATCGCCCCACGTCAGGTACGCATCCACGACCCCGCTCAGGATGCTCCTGCCGTCATCGTTGTCATCGTCAGACTCGAGCGATTTCCCCACTCTCGCAAGCGCTGCAGCAAGATCGGCAAGGATGCCATACACTGCATCATCATCAATGATGCCATTGCTCGATTGCTTCACGAACTCCGCCATCTCGTCCTGAGATGCGTCACAGATGACGTCCGAAACGAGCGGAGCATCATCGTCATTCTCGGCTGGGCGGAGCAAAGCGCTAAGCATCCCATACGCATGCGCCGTGGCATACTCTGCGGGGAGAGTGTACTCATCAGAGCATACGCCCATAGTAGGCAATACGCGCTCGTTGATGTAGCCCTGCATGGATGGTATGACGCGGGCGAGCGTATCACGCAGCCTTGCTGTTGACACGCCGATATGCGCGGAAATCGCCCTGCCATCACTGAAGCGTCTCTTCGTATTCAGGACCATAGGCTCGATGCTTCCATCATCCTCGATACACTCAGAGACGAACAGAATACAGTCCTTGCAATATGCAGGGTATGATGCGTCCTCGAGGACGCTAACGAGGTTGTCCTCAAGATACAGGTCAAGCTCCCCTGACGTCCCAGCGACGCCAAGGAGCGCGCTCACCAGCGATACGGTAAGCAGCCTAGCCGTCTCGTCCTTGCTGATGCTGTATTCCGCCATCGTACTGACACCATCAGAGAAGCCACGCTCGAACCCATCAAGCATCGGCTTCTGTCCACCAATGGTCAGCTTGACGCTCTCAACAAGCTCCGCAGACCCGGAAGTCACGTCCAAGTACTTCCTGCCGCGCTTCGCCAGGGCATCGTCACGATCGCCTTCGTAATGCGCGATCATGCTTGCGACGGCGCCATTCAGGTAACCCTGTGCCGTGTAGAATGCGAATGCGTCGGCATCGACGCCATCAGGAACACGCTCGCTGCCAAGGAAACGCTCTAGACGCTTCAATGTCCTCTTAGAGCACCTCGTCCAGAGCGGCGTTCCGCTAAGCCTCTCTATAGCCTTGCGGATTGATGCCTTGCCAAGGACGGCGTCATTCGGTTGCGTATCGCCATCGGCAGGCTTACCCATGTCTTCAACCATGATCACGTGACCACTCCAAACAGAAAAACGTCGAGGTTTCTAGATACAAACACGTACGTTCTATGCGTATGATATATAGTCTTGCGATACCAGCATACCAATCCACCGCCAGATATGGCGGAACGATGGACGAAACCACGCCATCTCCATATAAGACAAGCAACGAACACAATGAGAACACACAGGGGCGGCACGGCGTATTGCGTCATGGATGGCAAAAAAGCACGGCTGCCCGATATGACAGTGCCGATTTTTCGACAATGCTTCAACAATGTTGAGAGAATATCGAGGACGCTGTCGAAAACAAGACAAAGGCAGTGTACTTTTCAACAATTGTTGATACAATGTTCAAAAGTTCTGTGCATGTTCCTTGTGCATTGCTGATGCAGCATGTGCTGGCGTCAGCAGAATGGGATGTCAACTGCATTCGGCACTGTTGCTTGTTGCTTGCCGTTCGCATATGTCTCTGGCACTGAGTCCAGTCCCCTGTCCCTGCTCTGGCATCGTCTTGTCCGCTGCTCAGTGCAGTACTCATAGAACTCTTCTGGATGCTGGCAGATGGCGATAATCTCGTCCGCTGTCTCGTTGCCGTCATACGGTGCGAGCTTGTCGGCGATAGTCATCAGCACCGTATCACAGTACTCGCTGTGCCAACCCGTGCTGTTCGCATTTTGCTGACGGCATGTTGCATGTTGTGTCCTTGCTGTCACGTAGGCGATTACGCCTTCGTCTTCTGGCTGCCTGTCGTTGTCGAATGCGAGGCGGACAATATGGGAGAACGCCGTGAAGTATGGTTCGCTGCACGATTCGAGCGCGTCGATGCCCATGTGGTAGACGAGTTCGCTGACGTCTGCCGGGATTGTCTTGTTTCTGTCTGTGTTCATTGCTTTGTACTCCTTATCTGTTCCTTTCTTGGCGTGTTTCTTTTGTTGCTAAAGAATCTCTTTTCCATTTCAAGATTGTACATATTGCGTTGCTGTCTAGTTTGCGTTGCTCACCTATGCAACGTTTGCGACGTTTGGAACGCGGCATGATGATTTTAGCATGAGATGAGGGGAACGGATGCCCAGCGTTTCCGCTTTTCTCGTGGGCGTATTCCGTTCCCCCCTCTCATCTGGCGTCTTGGACTTCGTCGCTATTGTCTCTGTCTTGCTTCCCTGATAGTGTCACCTACAAGTCCGTGTACCTATCATGCCTCATTGATGTCAACGTTCGATATGACCCATTGCGTTCCATTGTCGCCGTCTGCCTTCTGGAAATAGAGGGTCATCTTGTATCCACGATCCTCGTATGTCTGCTTGCTCTTGTCCCCTGCCTGTGCCGTAAGGGTGTACACGTATGTTCCAGCGTATGACTGGCTTCCATCAGTCATCTTCAGGTCCTGCACGTTCACATACATGTCATCCCTGCTGATGTTCCCAGTTCCGACGGGCAGTCCCGCTACTGATGTGTATGAGCTTGTCCCGCTTGCCATGGATGTGAGGGCAAGGCTTCTCATCTGCTGTGCGGTGTCCTTGTCATTGAGGTACACGCTTGATACGAGCGCAGTGGCGAAGTCACGCGCCGTCTGCTCCATCGACTTGCGCTCGGACGAGCTTATCGCGTATGTGTCGGCCGCAGTGACAGGCTGCGCGCCACGCTCCTGCGTACCCCTGCTTGCAGTAATCGCGGCGAGGGCGATTACGACGAGTATCGCGACGCAGAACGCTATGATGTACCGAAAGCGCTTGGTGATGTCCTTGCCGCTCTTCTCTCGCTCCCTGTCCTCCCAGGATGCCTCTGCCGCCCTTCTGGCGCTCCTCTGGTCATATGTGGGGTGCTTGACTGGCGTGGTGCCCATCTTCTGTCTTCTTGCCACTGTGCTTGCTCATCTCCTGATGTGCGTATACTGCTCTGCTGCGCTTGCACGTGGGGCATTTCTAAGCATACGCGTATCGTCTTCATATTAGCATGCCGGTGCCTGCCAGCCTGCGTGCGTGCCGTTTTGCAACATGCATTCGTGCCGCTGTCACATAAGTCTCAAGATTAACCATGCACCCCTATATGACTACTATATAAGAAAAGCCCTTTGTATCTCGTCCCTGTCACTGGCATTATTGTGACGCTTTTTGTTCGTCGCCAGCTTTTGATACGCCAAGCACGGCATGTGCAATCACGACGGGCAACACACAAGAGGAGATAACGACTGATACGTACCGCGCTTAGTCAGCAACAACGGAGTGTTCAGCGGAATGGAAACGGAACGTACGAACGGGCTGGTAGCATCAGGAGGCACGCTTGTACGCTGACGAGCAGAGACACAAGAAGCAAGCCAAGGGATCACCGCGAGCCCTTAGATTATGGCAAGGCAGCTTGAGAGCAATGCGAGATCGAAACTGAAAGATGCACTATAGCTTGCGGGCTTTCCCGTCACGCCATCTATATACATTATGATACATTCGGATGTGATCATTGATGAGACATAGAAATCTGCGGGGGGGGTGCCCCTCTAAGGCGATAATCGGAATCGTCACCTCGCTACTGCTCGGTATAACCGGAACGCCAATCACGGCAAACGCCACCATTACTACGACATCAACGACAAGCGAGCAGTACCAGTTTTATGACCAGAAGACGAGAGACCAGCAAATCAGCATCAACAAAGTCTGGGACGATGGACTAACGAATGACGTACGTAAGTATGGTAACGATGATTATGCTAACTTACTCAGCATGATTATCCAGACTGGCGTACCACAAACCACGTTACGTATATATACGATAACCTACGATGCAAACGGCGGTTCCTACGGCACAGATACGAACGGAAACACGATAACAACCAACACCATCACATACAACGCCAAAAACCAGCCAACGAACGGCACGTACACTACGCCAGAAAGAACAGACGGGTACTCTCTTATGGGATGGAGCACAAGCAAAACAGCAACCAGTGCAGATACGAACATCACGCTCACGAACACGGTCACTGACAAGTGGATGAACAAGCGAACTGACGGAAGCACCACCACGCTATACGCCGTATGGAAGGACATTCACATCAACTACGCGGTCATGGCATACGGCATTGGGATAGATAAGGATGCGAACGAGAACGGGAATACCATGGGCATCACCTTCGGACCCGCTCTAGGCTACCCAGAATTTTCCCCATACAACGGCTACAAGGCAGACCGAGAGTCAAAGCAGACATTCACGAAATCTCACTCGGTGAGTGGGGATGCTACTGTCATGAGCGAGAACGCTCCCGCGTGCACGGACGCCTCGCATAGCGTGATAACTGGCACTGACGCAGGAACAGATGCGGATGGGAATGCGTACCGTTGCTTGCATTATGACAACTGGGCAACAATTATCTACTGGAACAAGGTCGACCCACACGTTTACGACAAGTGCATCCCGAACCACTGCTCTAAGACAGTTACGATAACCCCGAACGCTGGGACAATAGCGAACGGAATATTCACTACGAGCATGAGCGATAGTAATCGCGGGCTGGTTGGTGATGGGCAGTCATATATCGTGAATTCTCAATGGGATAACACGTGGAGTGGTGTCGATATCACTCAGGCTGGTCAGGGGTATGCGGCTTCTCTTGTGCGTGCGAAGCTTGTTGGTGCGGATTCTCATACGAGGTTGGATGATAAGTATGCCGGTGTGGATGCATTGACTAGGTACCCTACCGGTTCTTCAATCCTGTCTTGTCTTCCGAAAGTCTTGCGTGATGCTATTGGTGCGAAGGCTCTGTCTGGCGTGAGCGCGGCTAGTTCTGGTAGTGGCATGTCGTATGATGAGGTGAGTAATGCTGGCGTTGCTGATAGGTTGTGGCTGTTCTCGTCTGGCGAGATGACGAGTGCTGTGTACCCAGCGGCTGGTTTCAAGAGCAATGCTTATGATTATGACTCTAAGCGTTCAAGTAAGAATTTGTGGTGGTTGCGTTCGCCCTACAATTCCAATAACGCGCGCTACGTGAGCAACATTGGTCTTCTTAACAGCGGCTACAGCGTGGACAACTACCGCTACGCGGTCGCGCCTGGCTTTACGTTGCCGTCAACGGGACTGTAAGAGATGTACGATGATTATGTACCAAAATCATTCTTGTAGCGTTTCGTTGAAGACGGCGGGGAGTGTGTTTTCTATCGTGTTTGGCATCGGCTTGTCCGATGCCTATGGTTGGGGTGATTTCATGGTAGCTAGTAAGAACGGCACGAAAGGCAGGCAAGACGGTGGCGGAGATGCGTATGTACGTGCCGCGCAGAAGTTCGATTCATATACCCTACACGTGATGTTGAACTGTCCTGAGCGGTGGCGGGAATACTTGGTGACTCCAATTACGAATGATACGAGGCGTATTGCCGGTGATACCGTGATGGCGAATTCCTTCTATGTCCGCATGGACCGCCAATCGTCTCTAGAGGACGTCATCGCCGCATATGACCAGTGCATATCGTGTCTTGAGGATGCCTTACGCACCTTCGGACAGTTCGAATGCGACTTGGACAGGCTGATGGGACAGGTTGACCTATTCGCGAGCGAGAGGAAGAGGCTCGCTTCGCTGCTGTGCCGCGTGCTGCGTGATGATGGTTTCGTGCCAAACGTGAATGGCAATGGTTGTCATAATGACGATGAGACAGGCACGCGAGAACCCGTTAACGTCTTGGAAGTCAGGTATAAGCTCGATTGCGTGGAATATACGACGTGCTATGGGCAGACGCGCATGCGGCTTGGCTTCGATGCGAGAAAGAGGGATATCATGCTTGGGTACGAGCGTGACGCCCGCAAGTTGATTTCCGAGAGGCTCGCGAAGGATCGGCAGCAGCGTGCTGCATATCGTAGCCGCTTCGAGAAGAAGGCGTGTATGCCCTGATATGTCCAATATCGCTGGTTGCCACCAGATTCGTCCGTCTTTGCGTCCGTCGGTGGCACGGCTTGTTGGCGTTTCCGTTGGATCGTTGGTGGTGGTTGCGTTCGCCCCGCTATTCCGACTACGCGCGCTACGTGCCCTACCATGGTAATCTCACTTACGACTACGTGGACAGCGACAACGCGGTCGCGCCTGGCTTTACGTTGCCGTGATTGTGAACGATTTGAGGTGGATAATGGCAATAGAATGATTGGCAGAAGAGCAATAGTGATAGGAGCTGCATATATACGGGCTGGTAAAAAAACGATTTTTTGTATGCATTGTGTGAAGCAGGGAATTGTGTTGGTTGACATTTTTTGCGGTAGTTGACGTATACTAAGCGTGCGGGATGGAGCAGTTGGTAGCTCGCCAGGCTCATAACCTGGAGGTCGGGTGGTTCGAGTCCCCCTCCCGCGACCACACGCCACTTTGTTTTTCGCTATTCCTATGCGTATATGATTATGTATATGCCATGAAGCACAAATTAAACGGCTTTGCCTGGGCGCGGTTGCGACATAATGACAGTTGCTAAGGACGCAAGAGAAAGGAACTTGTAATGAAGGCAACGACTGGTTCAGATACTAAGCAGCGCGTCGAAGTGGCAGAGCGGCTGAGGAATCTTCCTACTGACGTATACAAGTCCTCTTTTGTTGCCGCGGATGCTCAAGGGAAGCTGCCTTCTTACATATACGATGCCATGGAGGGATGGGGTCCTTTCATCGCAGCGGATGCTCAAGATGATGTTGGCTACAGCATGATTTACAATGCGGTTTTTGGGCATAGTGGTTCAGATTATAATCAATTGCGCAACTGTCTCGCCAATCTCATCGATCCGACGTGCGAGGTGAGTTCCGTGGAACCTATCGAGGACGAGGTCGGATTGACTGACGGATGGGAGTTCCACCTGACGTGCGGTCACAGAGTTGTACGTCCATACAACGAAGTGCCATCATACTGCATCGAGTGCGGTGCAAGAGTGGTATCAGATACAGAACACGCTGACTAGTAATGACGTCTGATACGCTACGCAGATTCCTTTGGTTTGCCCAGTGCTCACGTCCGGAGTACAAGATAATAGTTCGTCATTAGCATGATACATACGCATGGAAGGTTCCAGTTCTTCATATTTGGAGCCTTCCATGCGTATATGATATGTAGATACTATGTAGCCTTCGAACAGGTCAGCTATCTATGTGTTGCCAGCGCACGGCGGAGTTCCTCCTGATATGTGCTAATGTCGGCGATTTCCGCATCGCAAGTGATTGGCATTCCGATTTCGCGTCCGCGCACGCCGCAGTCCCACCAGTCGGTGAGCATCGCGACGACGTAGCTGAGTGCGAACGGTTCGTTGCCGCCCTTGCACCAGTCGGGTAGTGTCGGTATCTGCCTCTCGATTGCCTTGTTCAGCTTGGTTGCGGGGAAGTCGTAGAGGTCCGCTCCGCCGTCACCGGAGAGGATGCATTTGCCGAGCGTCTTGCCGCAGAAGGTCAGCGTGCATGCCGTGAAGATTCCCTCACAGCCCGTCCAGCTCTTGACGCTCTTCACACCGAACCCGTAGAAGCTGTTCCTGTTCGTCTTGGTCATTTCTCTCACCGTATGCCTTTCCCTATGTCACGTTCCGCGTGCAGTTCCGTCTTTTTCGTTTCGCAATGGAAATGATGCCACGGGTGACGGCATCGTCGTGTCAGGTTACCGACATTGACACAATCTTCATAGATGGGCTAGGCACAACAGGAGCGCTCCAGTTGCGTCACGCCCATCGTCGCTTTGTGTCTATCGTCATCTGAACCAACGCAATTGGAGACTGGATTGTCGCCCTGACGTCTTTGCTGGTAACATACTAGACAACTAGGCACTGTGAGCTGGCGAACGGCGTCCTGTGGCGTCGGCGAAGTCGTGATGCCCGTACGCATGACGCTCTGCCATCACGTTGTCTGCACGCTTGCCGTGTGACGCCGTGATGGCTCTGTGCTTGCGTGGTGTTGTGGCGTATCGTATCACGCTGCGTTGGCTTGCCGTTGTCCGATGGCGTATCGTGGGGCGATCTGTAGGCAGCAGTTCTGGTGCCCATGACGTGTTTGGTAGTGAGCGTTCCCCGTGTATAGGGGAAAGGGATGGTAAGGAGAGCATGGGAAGCATCAACGCAATCGACAACTATGACAGGCTCTCGAAGGACTTCCTCGCCCCAGAGACAAGGCGGCTTCTCGGCAGCGAATCGGTACAGGGCGAGCACGTCCAGGTCGCGGCGATAGATGGACGCTTCCGTGTGCTTGATGCGAGACAGGACGGTACGCGCGATGACGGCGTGAGATGGGTGCGTGCAACACTCATGATGACGGAACGTCATGCAATAGCGTATCAGGCTCGTGGCGGCTTCAGGAGGGACTATGGGATTGCAGTACCATACAGGTCACTTGCCGTAGTGTCGTATCGTCTGCTTGCCGCGAGGCATGGTAAGATGGCGATGATTGGCATGCGCTTCGAGCCACGGAACGGTGGCGACCCGATGCTCGAGTTCGCTACCGACGTTGATGATGCGTTCGCGTATGATGCGGTAATCAAGACGGTACTGACCGCGTGCGCAATCGGTGGTGTCCGCACGAGCGATGAGAGCGATCGCGCCACTATGGATGCGCTGGGACTGCGCCCAGTGCCTGGTGGGAACTATGTTGATCCGAGCATAGCGGCTGGAATCCCGTTCGGACATGCGTCTCACGGCATGCAGCCATCTGATAGTATCGCAACGGACGATACGCCAAGGCGCATGTACCGTTCAAAGTCATATACAACATTACCCAATGGCGTGGCGAATGATCGGAGGTACGAGCAGGAGCGCTCGCCGCAGCGGAATGCGCGATATGGTGGCATGCACAGTGCTGAAATGCCGCATGGAGAGACGCTGAGAGACAATATGAGCGACATTCCTTCGTATGCACGTATGGATGCTCATAACGCCAGAAACAACGGCGGAAACAGGCTTACAAGGTCTCACAATGCGGTTTCTGGCAGCAGCACACCGATAAAGCAGAGCGGCAATGGCAATAATAGAAGGAGAATCGGTGTCTAGGTACTATCCTGTTTGAAAAACATCGCCGTTGCATTCCTATAGGTAAAGCAAGGGCTTGCTTGGCAGCAATTTGGAATCAAGGAACATCATGATGTCGAATGATTGCGTAGGTGGAGAAGACAGCCCCATAAGCTATATCAGCCTGTTCAGCGGCATCGAGGCGGCGTCCGTCGCATGGGAACCGCTCGGGTGGAAGCCATTGTGCTTCAGCGAGATTGACGAGTTCCCGTCCGCCGTGCTTGCGGCACGGTACCCAGACGTGCCGAACTTGGGGAACATCAAGGATGTCGACTGGCAGGACGCGATTGGGAAGTATGGCAAGCCGG
>Ga0256406_1004548_pt1 | contig 15733 bp, 13 predicted proteins | sample RumenRJG_03DNA_FD_185986 | JGI IMG/M metagenome (GOLD analysis project Ga0256406, IMG submission 185986) | Bovine rumen microbial communities from Lethbridge, Alberta, Canada - RJG_03 | ecosystem: Host-associated > Mammals > Digestive system > Stomach > Rumen | place: Canada: Alberta | collected... | reverse complement strand
ATCAAGTTCCTGAAGGTCCTCAGAATGGACTCTCTGCTCTCCATCGAAGAGCACTGCGTTCACAAGATCTGCGAATGTGACTGGATTGGATAGATATGCCTTCTCTGCGGTGTCTTTCACCCCATATTCAGTTTTCCCTGTCCTTTCGAAACAAAGCCATCAGCTGCGTCAGACATGGCCATGTCGATGGAATCATCATACGGGATCAGTGCACTGAATGCCAGCACAAAATTTGTATTTCCTGCATTTCGTGACAACACACAAAATATCTTGCAGCTTTCTAAAACAGAATCTGATCTCCCCCCTTCCGCGTCCTCCCTGCAATTAGAACACTGTCCTTCATGAAATTCTGCTACAATGGTACATCATAGACTATCTGCGGGGGCAGCATTCCCATGAATGACATTATCGTAATTGGTATTGCCGGCGGAACCGGCAGCGGCAAAACAACCATCACCCGGAAGCTGATCGAGCACTTCGGCAGCGATGTCACCGTGCTCTATCACGACAACTACTACAAGGCGCACCACGAGTTATCCTACGAGGAACGCACGAAGCTGAACTACGACCATCCGGAAGCATTCGACACCGATCTCATGGTCCGCGATCTCGCAGCGCTCAAAAGAGGCGAACCCATCGAGTGCCCGATCTATGACTACACCATCCATGACCGCACCAACAACACGCTCACCATTCGTCCCTCCCGCGTCATCGTCGTCGAGGGCATTCTCATCTTCCAGTCGAAGGAGCTGCGCGACCTCATGGACATCCGCCTCTTCGTCGATACCGACGCGGACGTGCGGATTTTGCGTAGAATTCAGCGAGACGTGAAGGAGCGCGGCCGCTCCCTCGACAGCGTCATCAACCAGTATCTTAATACTGTGAAGCCGATGCACGAGGCCTTCGTCGAGCCGTCCAAGAAATTCGCGGACGTGATCATCCCCGAGGGCGGGCAGAATCAGGTTGCCCTCGACATGGTCATCAACCGCGTTCAGGCGCACCTCGACAGGAAGTGCTGACCGTCAGAGGAACCGGAGTCCCGGAATGCCGATTCGCCGGGAAGTGCTGATTACTGAAAGGATCCGGCAGAAAAATTCTGCTGACAATTATGGCAAAGCTCTATTTCAAATACGGCGCCATGGGCTCGTCAAAATCCGCCCAGGCGCTGATCACAAAATTCAACTATGAAGAACAGGGCATGACAGTCTGGCTCATCAAGCCGTCCACCGACACGCGAGATGGCGCCGACGTCATCCGGAGCCGGATCGGCCTCTCCCAGCACGCGGAGATCATTCTGCCCACCGACTCCATTCTCCGGAAATTCCGCGAACATGGAAAAACCACCGTCATCATCTCCGATGAGTGCCAGTTTTTCACGCCGGAACAGATCGACGAACTGCGCGACATCGTCGACGACGAGAACATCCCTGTGCTGTGCTTCGGCCTCAGGACCGATTTTCAGACTCACTTCTTCCCGGGATCGAGGCGGCTCATGGAACTCGCCGACTCCATCACCGAGATCAAAACGGTCTGCACGTGCGGCGCAAAGGCGACTGTCAATGCCCGCATCGACGGCCACGGCCACATCATCACCGAGGGCGCCCAGGTCATGCTCGGCGGCAACGACAGCTACACCGCCATGTGCCACAAATGCTGGCGCCGCAAAATCCGCGAGCAGCAGCAAAACTGACCGTTGTTGTTTACTGCTTTTTGCACGTGTTCTCCCGACCCTTTCGGCTCTTACGTCTGCACACGGCAGCTGCCCCCTTCGTTCTCCAGCTTGCCGATACTGTTATGCATGACGAATGGGTCCCGGAATCACTTGTCTTCCTTCTTTTCCTGCAGCGCCGTCATGCTCTCATGCGGATCATACGGGTCCAGGTGCGAGAGGGTCTTCGGCATCTCCTGGAAATACGCAAGGTCGGCGGCACTGCCGCGCGGCGCCTCGTACCGCAGATGAAAGACATCACAGTTCCCGACGATGGTCTTCCAGACATCCTCAATTCCCGTGTGCCGCACGTTTGCTAACATCCCGCGGATTGCCATGCCATGCGAGGCGACCAGAATATGCGGAGTAAGCCCGTCAGACCTGGTGAGCACGCCCTCGTTGTCGAGCCGCTCCGCCGCCTTCTCACACAGCTCCAGCGCCCGCCTCGTCCGCGCAAAGACCTCCGGCACCGTCTCCCCGCCCTTCGCGGGAATGTACTGCTCCGGATGCTGGTTAAAGGTCAGCATCGTCTGATTTTGAAGAAACGGCTTCCCCTCCAGCTCTCCAAATGCCATTTCATGCAGCTCCGGAATCAAAATAAAACGCGGATCGCTCTGCGGGATGCCTGACACGATCTCACCGGTTTCAGCCGCCCGCCCGAGCGGGCTGGAGAGCACCAGATCAAAAGAAAGCCCCATTCTGCGCAGTTCCGCAGCAGCCGAAAAAGCCTGCTGCCGTCCCGCCTCATTCAGCGGCACCTCGATGTTTCCCTGTGCCAGCTGACCCTTGTTGTAATCCGTCTCCCCATGCCGGATCAGATAAAAATCATAAATTCGTCTGCTGTCTGTCACTGTAGTATCCCTGTCTCGTGCCCTGATCATTCTGTTGCCGCCGGTAAATCGTCCGGGCTGACTTTCGCTGAATCGTTTTTCCTATGTCCGCAGCGTCAAAATCAGTTTGAACATGCCGGATCGGTGCCACGTTCAAGCCCGGACCTCTGCAGCTTATTCCGCCCTATCCGCTTATTTTATTCCACAGTCTGTCTCCACAATTCCTTCGAATACCTCCGCTGCCGGTCCGGTCATGAACACATGCCCTGTCTTCTCGTCCCACTCTATGAGAAGACGGCCTCCCAGAACCGTCACCTCCACGGTCCGGTCCGTCCTGCCGTTCAGGACGCATGCCACACAGACCGCACAGCAGCCGGTCCCGCAGGCCAGCGTCTCTCCGCTTCCCCGCTCGTAGACCCGCATCTCCACATGCCGGCGGTCAATGACATGGACAAACTCCGTGTTCGTCCGGTTCGGGAAAAACGGATGCCGCTCAAACGCCGGTCCTATTCTGGTCATATCCCACCGGCCGAGCGGTCCGTCCAGATCAAGGCCGTCCGCCCCGCCGCAGGTCCTTCTGGCAGTTCCCCTCTGATTGGTGTCATCATTCTCCGGCAGAGTCCCTATGCCGTCCTCAGGCAAATTGGATCCGCCGTTCTCCGGCAGATTTGGACTGTCATTCTCCGGCATCTCAGCCCCGTCGTTCTTCCGGAGGGCCGTCCTGTCGTCCTCCGGCAGCTCAGCTCCGTCGTTCTTCCGGAGAGCCGCCCTGTCGTCCTCCGGCAGATTCAGCTCCTCGGAGAATACCACACAGTGCGGATTTCCCATCGAAACCGGCGTCACATGATATGTCTTGCCCAGCACCGCAAGCAGATAACCGACCAGCGGATCTTTTTCCTCCGGCTGCGTCCCCTTCACCGGGATCAGCCCCGGCTCCAGAATCGGCGCGCCCATATCCACGCGCACCCTCTCCACTCTGCCATGGTGCGGATACAAAATCAGAATCTTCACCGCGCCGGCGCTTTCCACCGTAATCGTGACCGGCTTCTCCGGGTCGCGGCTCCGTTCAATACCGGGAATCATGTCGTGATCATAGACATATTTTCCGACACAGCGAATACCATTTCCGCACATCTCGCCGCGCGATCCATCCAGGTTGTACATCTGCATCTCAAACTGGCAGCGGTCTCCCTTTCTCTGCCCGTTTTCCGCATCGCAGTCAAGCGGCGTGTGCCCCGGCGCGATAAAAATCACGCCGTCTCCCCCGATCCCGAAATGGCGATCAGACAACCGACGGATCAGCGCCGGACGCTCCTCCTCCGGGACCGTCTCCCGGAACGCATTGATGTAAATGTAATCATTCCCTGCACCCTGCATTTTGGTGAAATGAAGTTTCATGGTTATACCCCGCTGAGGCAAAATCCGCGCACGCGGTTTTGCCGAATGCGGCAGCCGGTGCGTCAGCACCGTTGCTGCTGTTTGAAAGTTCTGCATCAGCAGAACTTTCAAACTTATACCTCACGCCGCGTCTTCTACGGCAACCGCAGGAGAAATGCCCGAATGGGCTTTCTCTCGTATCGGGACATTGGTGCCAGCGGCACCAATGTCAGTTTGTGAAAGCGACGAGCCAGAAGCCATGAAGCAAGCTTGCTTGCATATCATGGCTCCTGGCGACCGCTCATCATCAAGTGCGGAGCACGAGATGACGGTGGCGTCGATAAGCCACTTTCAAACATGATCCCCCGCCTTCTGATCCAGCGTGACGGCCGAGTCCCGCTGCACATCCGAGATGCCCTTTTCCTTCTTCAGGGCAGCGATGAGCGCGTCCATCTCCTTGTCGGAATAATCCTGCTTCGTGGACAAGGCATACGCATGAAAATTCGTATAATCATACACCACCGAGAGATCGTATTTTGCAAGAAGCTGATCCAGATCATCCTTCGAAAGCTTGTGATCCACATACACAAGGATCACCCGCTTCGAAAGACTCTCTCCGCTCCCGGAGGCACCGGATGTTCCAGGCTGCCAGGCAGAAGAGGCGCCAGGAAGCGCACTGCCGCTTCCATCATCCGCATCCGCGGAGGAGCTGTCCACTCCCGCGGCGGACGAAGCGGCCATGCCTCCGGCCGCTTCGTCCGCCGCACTTCCTGCTTCACCGCTCTCTGTCGTCCCCGATGCACTGACACCTGCACTTTCGTCCGTGTCAGCGCCGGAAGAGGCGGACCCGGAAGCATCACCGCCGGACGACGTCTTCGATCCGGCGCCGCTCCCCGCTCCATTCCCGGCAGAGGAATCCACAGCCACCGTGCCACCCTCTCCCGCCCCGGCGCCGCTTCCATCTGCCGCATCATCCTTCTCGAACGCATAGAAACTCTGCAGCGTATTATCCGATGCATTTGTGGTACCGGTGCCGGAATCAGACTTTTTCGCGGAGGAATCCTCCGCAGAGCCTTCCGCCTCACCGGCATCCGTCTCCACAGTCCGCGTAGCAGCCTCCCCATCCTCCGACGTGGACGCGCCGCAGCCGGTCACCAATCCTGCCGACAGCAGCACAGCGCCCAATCCCAGAACAAAGCGTTTCAAGAAAACACACTTCCTTTCCCGAAATTGTCCCTAAGAAGTTTAGCTTGTTTGGGACAATTTCTGTCAGACCTCCCTCACAGCTCCTCGATAAAAGTCTGTACGGCGGCATCGGATGGCATGCGAAGGTCTCCGCGCGGCGAGAGGGCGACAGAACCGACCTTCGGGCCGTCCGGAATGCAGCTGCGCTTGAACTGCTGGGAGAAGAAGCGCCAGTAGAACTTCTTCAGCCATTTTTCAATCGTGTCTTCGCGGTAGGTAGTGACGCGGGTGCTGACGTCGTCGTCCTGTGCGGCGAGGTCCGCATAGCGGCCGCCGAAGGCAAGCTTCGCGAGGCGCAGGATTTTGCGCGGTTCCTGTCCCCAGCGGAGGAGATGATAGAGGAAAAAGTCGTGAAGCTCGTAAGGTCCCACGAGGTCCTCTGTCTTCTGACTGATCTGTCCGTCGCCGGTCGGCGGCAGGAGCTCCGGAGAGACCGGTGTCGCAAGGACGTCAAGGAGAATCTCCTGGAGGTGTCTGTGCCGGTCGATCTCCTCCTGCGTCACGGCTGCGGAGGAATCGTCCGTGCCGCGCGCCGCAGTATCCACGCGGCCGGCCTTCGCCGAGGCGAGGTACACCGCCTGCTCTCCCGCCTCATCCGCGCAGTACTGCACGAGATGGCGGACAAGGGTCTTGGGCACGCCGATGTTGACGGCATACATCGACATGTGATCGCCGTTGTAGGTGCACCAGCCAAGCGCCATCTCGGACATATCGCCGGTGCCGATGACGAGCCCGTTCGTCTGGTTTGCAAGATCCATCAAAATCTGTGTCCGCTCTCTGGCCTGTCCGTTCTCGTAGGTGACGTCATGCACCGCCGGGTCATGGCCGATGTCGCGGAAATGAAGATTCACCGCCTCGCGGATGTTGATCTCGCGGAGCGTCGCCCCGACCGTTTTGGCCATCTCGCAGGCATTCCGGTAGGTCCGGTCTGTCGTCCCGAACGCCGGCATCGTCACCGCGAGAATGTTGCTCCGGTCAATGCCAAGCAGGTCGAACGCGCGTGCCGTGACGAGCAACGCCAGCGTCGAGTCGAGTCCGCCCGAGATGCCGATGACCGCAGATTTTGTCCCGATATGCTCGTACCGCTTTGCAAGTCCTCTCGCCTGAATGGCAAAAATCTCCTCGCAGCGCGCTCTTCGCTTCGTCCGGTCGGACGGCACAAAGGGATGCGGATCAATGAAACGGTCCTCGAGATCCGTCGTCGTCTGTTCCATGTGAACCGGAATATGCAGGAATCCGTCCGAGGACAGCATCGGTGTGAGATCGAGCCTCGCCAGCGGATCCGCGCCGGTGCACGCCGACGCCCCGCCGAACGCAGGAGCCGCGCCGTGGCAGGTGTTGATCCGCTGCCGGTCATGGATGATCCGCTGCATGTCCACATCCGCGTACGTGATTCCGGCCTCAAAGAGACCTCCCTCAGCCAGAATCGTCCCGTTCTCGGCGATGAGGTTCTGCCCGGCGTAGACCACGTCCGTAGTGGATTCACCCTCGCCGGCGTCCGCGTAAATATAGGCCGATATGGTTTTGCCGGAGATGGAGGAGACGAGGAGCTTTCTGTACTGCGCCTTGCCGATCACCTCGTCCGAGGCGGACAGATTGACGATCATCGTCGCGCCCGCCGTGGAGAGCTCCACGTCCGGCGAGGCTGCGATCCACATATCCTCGCAGAGCTCCGCACCGATGCTCAGCCCGCCGACTGCGTCCACATCAAGCAAAATATGGCTTCCGAACGGAACCTTTTCTCCGCGGAACGAAGTCTGCGCCGGCTCCGCCTGGCCCGGCTGGAACCACCGCTCCTCGTAAAACTCCGAATAATTCGGCAGAAACCGCTTCGGAATGAACGCCAGAATCCGTCCGTTCTGAATGGCCGCCGCCACATTGTAGAGCACGCCGTTTCGCCGCAGCGGAAGACCCACGAACAGAACCGCGTCCGTTCCCCTCGTGTGCCCCACGATCCGCGCGAGTTCCTCCTCCGTCCGGCGCAGCAGCGCCTCCTGCAGGAACAGATCCGCGCACGTATATCCCGTCAGCACCAGCTCCGGGAACACGACAACTCTCGCGCCGCGCGCAGCCGCCCGGTCAAAATCCCGCATCACCGCTTCCGCATTGAACCTCACATCCGCCACCCGGATCTTCGGCGTGACGGCCGCCACCTTGATGAATCCGTCCTTCATACTCTGCCCCCGGCGCAGGGATGGTATCCCTGCATACCTAACACTTTATTCTCCCGGCGTCCGCGCCGCAGCTTTTCTCCGCGCGCCGTCTGCCTCCTGCGAAAGAAGTACAGGCCGCAGCCGACTTTTATTGCAGCAGCGCCCGTGCCTCCTCCGGCGTGAACGAATACTTCTTTCCGCAGAATTCGCAGCACAGCTCGATGTCCTTTCCTTCCGCGATCAGTCCCTCGAGTTCCCTGCGTCCCAGCGAGAGCAGCACCTTCTCCACCCGCTCCCGGCTGCAGTTGCAGTGATACTGCACGGGTTTTGAGCCTGTGATCTCCACATCCAGCCCTTCCATGGCCTGCTGCAGCAGCTGCTCCGGCGTGTCGCCCTCCCCGAGCAGCGTCGTGATGTGAGGCAGATGCGACAGATTCTGCTCAAGCCTCGTGATGATGCCGTCCTCCGCGAAAGGCATCATCTGCAGCAGAATTCCGCCGGCACTTGCGACAGAGAGATCCGTGTCCACCAGCACGCCCAGATCGACCGCCGACGGCACCTGCTCCGAGGAGGCAAAATACCACGCCAGATCCTCCGCGATCTCGCCGCTCCGCAGGTCCACCGTCCCGGCATACGGCTCCTTCAGCCCCATGTCCCGGATCACGGTGAGCGTCCCGGGTCCTACCAGCCCGCCGACATTCAGGTGTCCCGGCGATTTTGGCGGCAGATCCGCCGCGGGATTCACACAGTATCCCTTCACATTCCCCTGATTGTCCGCCGTCACCGTCAGCCCGCGGACCGGGCCGCTGCCGCGAATCTGCAGCGTCAGCCGGTCCGAGTCCTCCTCCATCATATCGCCCATCATCACGCCGACCGTCAGCAGACGTCCCAGCGCCGCTGTCGCTGTCGCGCTCTGATCATGGATCCGCCTCGCCTCCTCGACAAGATTCCGCGTCGTCGCGGCGAACGCCCTCACCTGCGGCTCTCCTGCCGCATTCCGCGCGCCCATCGCGCGCACCATGTAATCTCTGTATTCCACAATCCCTCCTGCTGCTCTGATCCGTCCCGCGAGACCCCTGATTCGTCCCGCCTGCAATAGCACTTCATGAAGAAGACGCCCTCAGCCGGGCGCGCGGATTTTGCCTCAGGAAGCCTGCACACTTTGCCTGAGACAAACCGGCCTCAGCCGAGCGCGTGAATCCCGCCGGCCACACCGAACGAAATGATCGACATGATCACACCGGCGAGCGCCACGCCGCCCATCACCGCCGCCACGCTCTTCTTGAAATCCATATCCAGAAACGACGCAGCCAGCGTCCCCGTCCAGGCGCCCGTGCCGGGAAGCGGAATCCCGACAAACACCAGAAGCGCCCAGTACAGACCGCGCCCCGCCGTCGCCTTCAGCTTCTCGCCGCCCTTATGCCCCTTCTCCAGACACCAGGTGAAAAACTTCCCGATCACACGCTTGTCCGCGCCCCACTCAAGCACCTTCCGCGCGAAGAAAAAGATCACCGGCACCGGCAGCATATTTCCGATCGCGATCAGCACAAATGCAAGCGGAATATTGAACGCCGGATCCGCCGCATGAAACGCCACCGCTACCGGCACCGCGCCGCGCAGCTCCACAATCGGAACCATCGCAATAAAGAAACAATACAAATAATGCTTCAGCATATTCCCTCCAGGAATTGTCCCTAAGGAGTTTAGCTTGTTTGGGACAATTTTTGTCCCAAACAAGCTAAACTCCTTAGGGACAAAATCACGCCAGTATTTCCTTCATCGCCTGCACGACAGCGTCCATCTGTTCGTCGGTACCGATGGTGATGCGCAGGTATCCGTCGATGCGCGGCTTGTCAAAGTACCGGACGAGGATGTGTTTCCCGCGGAGTCTGCCAAACATCTCCCGCGCGCTCATGCGGTCCGCCGGCGGCTTGGCGAAGACGAAGTTCGTCCTGGAATCCGGGAAGGTGAAGCCCATCGCGCGGAGCTCCCGCTTGAAGTTCTCCCTCGTCCGGATGATTCTCGCCGTGATCTCGCGGAAATAGGCGTCGTCCTCGACGGCCGCGGTGCCGATCTCGATTGCCTCCATGTTCATGGTGTAGGAGTTGAACGAGAATTTCACATTCTTGAGGTACTGGATGAGCTTCCGGCTGCCGACCGCGAACCCGATCCGGGCGCCCGCCATGGCGCGCGACTTTGAAAAAGTCTGCACGACCAGGAGATTGTCGTATTTCTGCGTCAGAGGCAGAACAGAATCCGCGCCAAAATCCACGTACGCCTCGTCGACGATGACGACGCAGTCCCGGTTCGCCGCGATGATCCGCTCCACCTGATCCGCCGGCATCGCGAGCCCGGTCGGCGCGTTGGGGTTCGGGAAGATGATGCCTCCCGCCTCCGCGCCGACAGGGAGAAATGAGGACAGCTGCCCGGACGGCAGATAATCCTCCGGATCGATGGCAAAATCCTCCCTCAGCGGTACCTTCACATAGGGGATCCGGAACAGGGATGCCCAGACATCATAAAACGAATAGGTGATGTCCGGAAACAGGACCGGACTGCCGTTCGTGAAGAAGGTGAGGAAACTCATCGCCAGCACGTCGTCGCTGCCTACGCCGACGAAAATCTGCTCCGGCTCCACGCCGTATTTTGCTGCGAGTGCATCCACCAGCTTCGCCGCATCCATGTCCGGATACAGGCGGTTCCGCGCGTACTCCCGCTCCCCGGCGAGACGGGCCAGCGCCCGCGAGACGCCCGGCGCCGGCGGATAAGGGCACTCGTTCGTGTTGAGCTTGATAAACGACGGGTCCTTCGGCTGCTCTCCGGCCACATACGGATCCGCTTTTCTCACTTTCTCTTCCCAGGACATAGGTTCCTTTCCTGCCGGCACACGGGCAAACTGCTGACACAGGGTCAGGCTGTAGTCACATGGTGAAGCTGCCTGCCAGCACACAGCCGGGCTGCATGATCCTGTTCCCTCCCGGCAATTATCTCATCATACGCAGAAAGCGCCTATCCGCTATCGTTTGCGATATCGACTGCGGGCAATCCGGCTCCCGGCAATTATCCCATTATACGCAGAAAGCGCCCTCCGGCGCAATGCACCGGAGAGCGCCACTGCTCTCACTTTATTCAATCTCTCCAGCATGGCTGAAGATTTGATTTTTCATTTACCTTCACGCCCTGCACAGATCCTTCACAATCTCTGTCAGCTCCGTCAGTTCCCCGACCGTCGTGTACTCCTTCGTCGTGTGGCACTGATGCATCGCATTATACACGCACAGGCCGTGGATGCCGTTCCGCACGAGCACGTTGTTGTCACTGCCGCCGAAGGACGGCTTCGCGTACGGCGCAATGCCCCGCCGCCGGAGGACCTCCTTGTACAGCGCGAGCGCCGGGTCGTCGTCCGCAATTCGATATGCCCGCAGCCTGATCACCCGGTCTCCCTCCGCGGAAGCACCGATCCTGTCCGCCTCCTCCGCAAACACTGCCATCACACGATCGTACAGCGCGAGCGCATCCTCATGCACCGCGCTCCGGATTTCGCCCTCCACGGTCACCAGTTCCGGCACCGCGTTCGTCGCCGTTCCTCCGTCGATCCGGCCAAAATTCAGCGTGGTGTGATCGTCCGTCCAGCCCTGCTGTATTCGGGCGATCGCCGCTGCCGCCGCCGCGACCGCGTTGATCCCGTTCTGCGGCTCAAATCCCGCATGCGCTCCCCTGCCGTGCACCCTGATCCGGAATGAAATCAGCGTCGGCTCCTGTGCAGAATACGAGCCGGTCACGTCGCTGCAGTCAAGGCAGTAGGCGAGCTTTGCCGTCACCGCGGCAAAATCAAATGCGCTGGCCCCCACGGTATAGGCCTCCTCCGCTGCGGAGAAAAGCAGCTGAATCTCCCGGTGCGGACACTTCTCCTCCCGAAACTCCCGGACCGCCTCCAGAATCACCGCAATGGCCGCCGCGTCGTCCGCGCCGAGCACCGTCGTGCCGTCGCTCGTAATCGTCCCGTCCTCATGGACAACAGACCGTTTGCCGATGCCCGGCGCCACTGTATCCATATGCGCGACAAGGAGGACCGGCTCCTGCTTCGCCGTGCGCTCCGCGCAAAGCCTCTCCGCCGGCAGCACGCCGAACAGATTGCCCGCATTTCCTCCGATCCGCGCCGCCGCATCATCCTCCGCCAGCGTCACGCCGAGCTCCTGCCAGCGCTCCTTCAGATAATCTGCCATCTTCCTCTCCTGAAAGGAGAGAGAATCGATGGAAACCAGTTTTTCAAATTCTTCCACCAGCCGTTTCTGATTGACCGCCATGCTGCCTTCTCCATTCCCGCTGTTTTCTGCGCTGGCGGCACCACAGCCTGTCCGCCGCGCTCTGTCACAATCCCTTCTGATGCAACTCCGTCAGCACCCGGATCTGATCCGGTGTCAGGTTCTTCGGCACCTCGATCTTCACTTCCGCGTACATATCGCCGTTCTGCCCGGGCTGACCCGGAATCGGCCTGCCCTTGCCCTTCAGACGAATCTTCTGACCGCACTGCGTTCCTGCCGGGATCTTCAGCTCAATTGTGCTGCCGCCCGACAGCTTCAGCCGCACGGTCCCGCCGAGCGCCGCTGTCGTGTACGGTACCGTCAGAATCGCGTTGACATCCGCCGCTGCTCTCGCATCCGCCTCGTCCGCATACGACGTGCCTGTGCCAAAGCCCGAACCGCCGAATCCGCCGTCAAACCCTGACGCGCCTGAGCCGCCGAACCCACCGGTGCGGTAGGATTTTGCTCCGCCGCCCATATGACCGAAGAGGTCGCCGAACATATCGCCGAATCCCGAGGCGTCAAATCCGCCCCCGCCAAAATCCGCACCATTTCCGCCGGTGCTGGTGTAATAATACGTCGTGCCGTCCGGAGAACGATACGTCCTCGACTGGCCGCCGTTTCCGCCGAAGCCGGAGAAATGATGGAACCCGCTGAACGGCCCCTGGCCAAAGCCTTCCGCTCCCGCGGCATTCGCGAACGGATTGCCGTCAGGATTGCCATAGGTATCGTAATTCTTCCGCTTCGTGCTGTCACTCAGCACCTCGTATGCCTCGTTGATTTCCTCGAACTTCTTCTTCGCGACATCGCTGTTCTGATTCATATCCGGGTGATATTTTTTCGCCAGCTTGCGGAACGCCGACTTGATCTCCGCGTCCGACGCATTCCGGCTCACGCCCAGAATCTTATAATAGTCCTTTCCCTCCGCCATGGCCAGTCACCTCCTTCCGCGGCTTTTCTATCCTCACTGTCCAAAAATTTTGATGTTCTGTCCATCACAACACCCCGTGCTGCGCTGTTACCATTCGAATAGAGCAGATTAAGAAACGCTCCGCCCGACACATGGTCAGGCGGAGCGGCGTTCAGCAGATCTGTGCTTGCTGCTCAGCTCTGCTCACTGAATTTCAATCTGCTTCGGTTCTTCCTTCTGCGGAAGTGATTCCTTCTTCGGAACCACTACCGTAAGCACACCGTTCTCATATTTTGCAGAGATATCCTCCGGCTTCAGGTTCTCATCGATCCGGAAGCTTCTCTCATAGGAAGCGGTGCTGCGTTCACGGCGGATGTACTTGCCCTCGGCATTCTTCTCATCCTTACTCTCATCATGTTTCGCGGAAATTGTCAGAGCGCCGTTCTTCATGTCGATATGAATGTCTTCCTTCTTGAATCCCGGAAGCTCCGCCTCCAGCTTGTAATCCTTGTCCTCCTCAATCACGTCGGTCTTCATCGCCGCCACAGTCTTCAGAGAATTGCCGCCCCACAGATTGTTCATTGCCTGATCCATCATTGCAAGGCTGTTATCAAACCAATCATCATTACCATTCCAAAGCATAGGCATCAACATAAGTCATCTCTCCTTTTCTCCCTCCGCTTTCGCGGGGACAATATTTTCAAAATTTCTGCGGAATCAGTGCCTCCTGCCTTTCCGGCTCCCGGCTTCCTGATTCCTTTTTCCTCTCTTCGATTATTTGTTATATCACTAATAGAACAGATAGTCAACATATATTTTTATATTTTCACCTGCAATATTTCTGCATAGATAGATTCATAGATTCACCTTCATGGATTCATTCCTATTATCTGGCGCATATAAATAGATTCAGCTAAATAGATTCATTCATCAAATAAATTCATCATTCCCTTAATTTCATGTCAAAATAGAAGCATCTCCATTTTTTCGTGCATATAAATAGATTCATCTCCATTTTTTTGTGTGTAAAAATAGATTCATCTCCATTTTTTCTCATTTGTTGTCTATAATGAACGTAGAGGGCTGAACGCAGAGCTTACCCTCCTGCCCACGAATGAAAGGAAAATTATGTTCCGGAAATTTCAAAACACCTTGGAAAAATGGGATCAGACAGGCGCGCGAAAGCCGATGATGGTCATCGGTGCCCGACAGACAGGCAAAACATGGACCATCCGGAACTTTTGCGAGAATCACTACCAGGATTATATTTACCTCAATCTGGAAGAGCAGGCTGACATCCGCTCTCTGTTCGATGGCAATCTCGACCCGGACACCATCCTTCGCGGACTTGAACAAATGCTTGGCAGAAAAATCGCGCCCGACACGCCGCTCGTGATGGATGAAATCCAGTCCTCGGAGCGGGCTATCACCGCGCTGAAATACTTCTGCGAAGATCAACGCCATTTCAGAATCATCTGTGCCGGAAGTCTTCTGGGCGTCAAAATCCATCGCTTTCAATCTTCATTTCCCGTCGGAAAGGTACAGATTGAGAACCTTTATCCCATGGATTTTGAAGAGTTTCTGCTTGCCTGCGGTGAGGATATTCTGATTGACGGTATACAGACCAGCTTTACAAATCATACGCCGCTCCCGGACGGCGTGCATAATAAAGCTCTGCGACTTTATCATGACTACCTGATCACAGGCGGTATGCCGGAAGTAATCTGCAGCTATCTCGAGCAGGATCGGGATGTCTTCGCTGTTGACGGCCGAATCCTCAGCAGCCTTCAGCTCGCCTATCTGGCTGACATGACAAAATATGTGACTTCTCCGCAAGAGAGTGTAAAAATCACGGAGACCTACCGTTCCGTTCCAAGACAGCTTGCGAAAGAAAATCCAAAATTTAAGTATAATGAAATCCGACAGGGAGTCGGAAAGCGCGACTTCTGGGGAGCGCTCGACTGGCTGAACGCGTCAGGCCTGATTATCAAGGTCGATAACGTGGAACTCCCGGTTCCTCCCCTCCGTGGCTATGATAACCCAGATTCATTCAAAATCTATCTTTCCGACGTGGGATTGCTTACGAATCTGTGCGGCCTGCGATACAGGGATCTGCTGCCCGACTCCCACAACATTTACAAAGGTGGCGTCATCGAAAATTATGTGTATCAGCAGATTCAGATCCGTCACCCGGAACTTTACTATTTCAAGCCTTCCGAAAGTATGGAGATCGACATGCTCATTGATGACGGCAGCGATATCATCCCTGTTGAAATCAAAGCAGGAAGACATCGCAGATCAACCAGCCTCAGAAACTACCGGGAGAAATATAAGCCGCCTTATGCCATCCGCTTCTCTGAGATGAATTTTGGCCTGGCAGACGGACTGCTGTCTGTCCCGCTCTATGCAGCGTTCTGCGTATGATAGATCGCAGAACGTCGCTATGCTCTACCCGCCATCCGGCCTGCCTGATTTTACGCAAGACCCCGCCCGACAATTCATCGCAGGCTCCCGCCCTGCCGATACAACTCATCGCCGGTTCTCCCTCCCTGCTCTTTCCTTTTTCCGCCATTTCTTATATAATTTCGCAGTTGATGTGATGCGGAACGGGCGGAAACGGCAGTGCGGCGGGAATGACGAGCTGCGCCGCAGCGCCTATTCGCATGATGAATCCTAAATATCGGGCCGAGCCGATGACATCTGCCCTGCCTGATACAGCGGCTCCGCCATCATCTCGTGCTTCGCACCAGGTGATGGAAGGCCACCTTTACATAAACGCCGCGGAAGTCCGCGGCAGGAGCAGTATCTATGCATCAGTTGGACGATCTGATTGCCCAGACCTGGTTCCGCACCTCCGGCGCCGAACCGATCCGGGATGCAAGCGCCGCCGAGGCAGCCCGCGCGGCCATTGAGAAGGCGCAGAAGAAGGCCGTCGCTGGCCTCTGGGACCTCCCCTTCTCCTTCAATATCTCACTCGAGCAGAAGAACATCGAGCGCACAACGGTGAGTGCTCAGGAAATCACCGGTTATTTCCGCAAGGAGGTGGAGCCCGCCTTCGCCGGTCTCGACGAACGCCTGCGGCTCATCTGTGAGCTCGACTGGCTCATTCTCTTCTACCGCGCCGTCAAAATTATCAGCGGGATCCCGGGCGCTGCGGCGGACCGGGGCACGGTCGGCTATGTGCGGGCCCTCGGTCTCGCGGCAAA
>Ga0256406_1004547_pt1 | contig 15733 bp, 15 predicted proteins | sample RumenRJG_03DNA_FD_185986 | JGI IMG/M metagenome (GOLD analysis project Ga0256406, IMG submission 185986) | Bovine rumen microbial communities from Lethbridge, Alberta, Canada - RJG_03 | ecosystem: Host-associated > Mammals > Digestive system > Stomach > Rumen | place: Canada: Alberta | collected... | reverse complement strand
TACAAGGCCGGTTTCCTCAGAAAAAAATTCAAAAAGACGTCCGGATAGGCCCCTACATACTACAAAAATCAAAACGCAAAAAGTGCTGGAAAATCCAATATTCATCGGAATTTCTAGCACTTTCATTACTTCAAACTGTCAAAGTTGGGATTATCTTAAGATTGTACGGGCATCTTTCTTTTCTTTTTTCCAGAGACAAGGCATCATACAGGTATCGAGAGGTAACTTCATATGACAGATCTATTTATTATCGGTGCCGGTACAGCCGGCCTATCTGCCGCTATCTATGCGGTCCGGGCAGGAAAATCCGTCATTGTCGCAGAAAGCAGCACCTATGGCGGACAGATCATCAATACGCCCGATATCGAAAACTATCCTGGCTTTGCCCATATCTCCGGATATGAATTTGCCACAAATCTGTATACACAGGCCACCGGCCTGGGCGTCAAAGTGATTTTTGAAAAGGTAACCGGCATCCTTGACGGGCATCATTTCCATATCAGTACAGATCATAATGACTATGAAGCAAGGGCTCTTATCATCGCTACCGGTGCAAGGAACAGACATCTTGGCCTGGAGAATGAAGAGCGTCTGACTGGAAGAGGCATATCCTTCTGTGCAACCTGCGACGGCATGTTCTTCAAGGGAAAGAGTGTTGCCGTCAATGGCGGCGGCAACACCGCCCTTTCCGATGCCCTGTATCTGGCAGGCATCTGCAGTCATGTCACCCTGATTCACCGGCGTGATTCCTTCCGCGGCGACAAGGCAGACCTTGACAAGCTGAACAAATGTGACAACGTAACCTTCATGCTTGACAGCAATGTCACCTCACTGCACGGAAAAGACCATCTGGAAAGTATTGATGTTACCAATGTCAAAACCGGACAGACCGTGCAGGTGCCTGTCAGCGCCCTGTTTGTGGCCATTGGCCAGGAGCCGGACAATCAGATCTTTTCTGATATTGTTGAACTGGATGAAAAAGGCTATATCAAAGCCGGAGCAGACTGTAAAACAAGCCATCCAGGCATTTATGCCGCAGGAGACTGCCGGACAACATCCCTGCGCCAGCTGACCACTGCCGCAGCCGATGGCGCCATTGCCGCAACCGCTGCCTGCACATATCTGGACAGAAATTGAGAAATGCAGGCAGAACCGCTAAAATGGCGGTATGAATGACAAAATCAATCTGAAAAAAGAAGCAGAGAGAAAATGGAAGGATCCCAGTGTATCCCTGGAGGATAAACTGTCAGACACAGCATTTGCCAGCGATACCTTTGAAGCCATCTCTGCTTTTCTAATGTCAAACAGCCAGGAATAATGCGGGCATGATCAAAGAGCGAAGAGTCACACAGGATAGAAGAGAAGATCTGCAGTTTTTCTCTCAGATCCACAGAATTCTATACTACTTCCCGTCGTATACGAGGCGAGGCTTAGGTTCCATGAAAGCAGCTTTTATATATGGGACCTGGTCCTTCTCAAACAGCCCAAGGCTGCGGACGGTACGGTGCCTGACCTTTCCGTTCCTGTCGCGATAAGACTCGGTGAGGTAGATGAAGAAAGTATCCTTCCTGCCTTTGTTATTAGGTACTACTTTGACAAACATAAGAGCCTCCTTCCTATACTACAATTATACATAAATATAGTTTATTAAATGATTTGAAATTATATTATCCTATACTATATTTGAGCTGTATTTAAAGCTTCAATATGAGAAAGCTGGTGACATAAAGATAAAAAATAGCGTAAACCATTAAATTTAGGTTTACGCCATTGGGAGCCTTGCAAAAGCCCCTTATCATAAATTCAGTGCAGCAGAGTCCCAAGCACTCTGGCTACTGTCTTGCCGTCCGTCTTTCCTTTATACTCTGCCATCATGGCCTTCATTACCTGCCCCTGACTCTTCTTTGTATGATCCAGTCCCTTTTCAGCAATGATCTTTTCCAGAGCCTCTCTGATTTCATCATCACTCATCTGCTTCGGCAGATAGCTCTCAATGATGGCAATCTTCTGCTGTGCCTTTTCCTTCAGCTCAGGACGGGAATCCGGAATGCTCTCCAGTTCTTCCTTTGTCTGCTTCAGTTCCTTCTGCACATAAACAAGCTCTTCATCCTTTGTTAAGACCTTGCCGCTTTCTTTTTCAGCCAGAGCAATGGAACTGATTAACAAAGAACATACACCCTTTCTGACTTCATCCTTTTCCTTCATAGCCTGCATGTTGTCATGCCGGATCTGCTTCAACAGCTCTCCCATAATACCTCCTGTTATTTCTCTTCTTTAATCTGCTTCTGATATTCCTTCGACAGCTTCAGAAGTTCCTGATACCATGCCCTGAAATACGGACGGATATCTTCATCATCAATACGTCCTGCATTCTGATCAAGAACCACTTCCTCGCGGCTGGAATCAAAAATCGGAAGCCTGTTTTCTATCTTATAGTCAATCACGTCGCGCACAGCCGCAAATCTCTGCGTAAACAGATCTGCCATCTGTGCATCAATAGCATCAATACGCCGGCGTGCATCCATCAGTTTATTTTCACTCATCACTGTCTCCCCACTGATATTTTTCATTATAGACCGCTTTTTATGCACCTGCCCAACAAAATAAAATACAGATCGAAACGATGGTGTATAATCACTCCAAGAAAGGACGGACGTCGATGATGAGAAACTTTGTCTTTATATCGCCAAACTTTCCAAAGACATATTATCAGTTTCCCAAGGCGTGGAAACAGATAGGGGGAACGTCTTTGTGCATCGGTGAGGATCCTTATGATTCCCTTTCCCAGGAAATGAAGGATTCCATGGATGAATATTATCAGGTTTCCTCAATGAAAGACTATGACCAGATGTACCGGGCAGTGGCCTGGTTTGCTCACAAGCATGGCAGAATTGACTGGCTGGAAAGCAATAACGAATTCTGGCTGGAGCAGGATGCCCATCTGCGCGAAGACTTCAACATCAATACTGGTGACAAAACGAAGGATGTCATGCGCTACAAGCTGAAATCCAACATGAAGAAATACTATCTGGAAGCCGGTGTGCCATGTGCCCGCTGGCACCTGGTCTCAACGCTTGAGGCAGGTAAAAACTTCATCAAAGAAGTCGGCTATCCGGTGATTGTCAAGCCAGATGACGGTGTCGGTGCCAATGGCACATGGAAGATCAGCAGTGATAAGGAACTGGAAGACTTCTACCGTCAGAACCTGAAAGTACAGTACATCATGGAAGAGTACGTACCGGGCTATATTGTTTCCTTTGACGGAATTACTGACCAGGATGGCAATATTATCTTCAAAACATCCCATACCTTCCCGGAACCGATCATGGATGTAGTCAACGAAAGTGATGAGTGCTGCTACTGGAGTGAAAGAGTCATTCCGGATGATCTGGATGACATGGGGACCAGGGTCATCAAAGCATTTAATATCAGAGGCAGATTCTTCCATACGGAATATTTCCGTCTGACGGAAGATAAGCCAGGTCTTGGCAAAAAAGGAGGCCTTGTCGGCCTGGAAGTGAACATGAGACCGCCGGGAGGATATACACCTGACATGATGAACTTTGCCAATGACATCAATGTCTATAACATTTATGCCAACATGTGCATGTACAACCATGGCCTGTATCAGACTGACCGTCCGTATTACTGCGTCTATGTAGGCAAGCGCGACCGTCTGAAATATGCCAATTCCGATGCAGCGGTTTTCCGCCGCTATGGCTCCAATATCTGCATGCATGAACGGATGCCGGGCATCCTTGGCTCAGCAATGGGAGATGATATGTATATTGCCCGCTTTAAGACGATTGATGACGTGAAGAAATTCATCCGCTTTGTGTATGAAAAAGTCAGGCCGGAACAGGCAGAAACAGAGGCGGCAGAATGAAGACAGAATATTTCAGGGAATATTCCCGCAATCTTGGCCGTGACATGGAATTCAAGGTGTATGGCCATGCCGGCAAGCCGGTACTTGTCTTTCCAAGCCAGGACGGACGTTTCTTTGACTATGAGAACAATGGCATGATCGCTGCGGCTGCACCATATATTGATGCCGGAAGAATTCAGATGTTCTGCTGCGATTCCAATGATGTCAACAGTTGGTCGCTGAAAACATGGGACAATCGTCTGCGCATTGAGAATCAGGAAGCTTATTTTCGCTATATCACGGATGAACTCGTGCCCCGTATCAGAGAAATCAGCACAAATGCCAACCAGGGCAACAGTTATGATGGGATCCTGACAACCGGATGCTCAATGGGCGGTACACATGCACTGAACTTCCTGTTAAGAAGACCGGATCTTTTCTCCGGATGCATTGCGCTGTCCGGTGCCTACAATGCAAGACTGTTCTTCCCGGACTACATGGATGACCTTGTGTATGCCAACTCGCCGGTTGACTACATTGAAGGCATGTCTTATGACCATCCCTATGTAGAGATGTACCGTCACCGGGATATTATTATCTGCTGCGGCAGGGGTGCCTGGGAACATCCGATGCAGGAAGATGCGGCAAGAATGAAAGAACTGTTTGCTTACAAGAATATACCTGCTTGGGTAGACTTCTGGGGTGCCGATGTGGCCCATGACTGGCCATGGTGGCGCCGTCAGCTTCCTTACTATCTCAACTTTGTCTGCTGAAACTTGCCAACCGAAACATCGGCATACTATAATATGTTCCACGCGGTTATGGTGGAACTGGCAGACACGATAGATTTAGGATCTATTGGGGCAACCCGTACAGGTTCAAGTCCTGCTAACCGCATAAAACCCATTGTCATTCCGGCAATGGGTTTTTCTTTTTACCTGCCTGCCAGCATATCATAAAATGCCTTGATGGAGCTGTGATCCTCATCTCCCATGCCATGGCTGTGCAGCCATTGCATGATTTCCTTTACCTGTGCTGTCATTGGCACTGGTGAACCAGCCTGGTTGGCTGCCATCAGGGCATTATTGAGATCCTTGATATGCAGATCGATGCGGAATCCGGGATCATAGCGTCTGTCAATCATCATCTGTGCCTTTGCATGCATCACAGCCGAATCAGCCAGACCGCCCTGCAGCGCTTCAATCATCACCGCAGGATCCAGACCAGTCTGCTGGGCAAGCGTAATGCCTTCTGCCAGGGCCATCAGATTTCCTGCCACAATGATCTGATTGCAGAGCTTGGCGGTATTGCCGGCACCAATCTCTCCTATCCTGACGGCTGAAGAACCCATAGCCAGCAATATCGGCTTGTATCTGTCGAAGACTTCCTGCCGGCCACCGACCATAAAGCTTAAAGTCCCCTCAACAGCCGCTGGTTCTCCCCCAGATACCGGTGCATCCAGCATTTCGATGCCACGCTTTGAAAGCGCAGCATATACCTCTTTGGAAACAGCCGGATCAATGGAACTCATATCGATCAAAACAGAACCGGGCTTCATGATTTCTGCCAGCTGGTCATCTTCCAGCATTACCGACTTTACCTGCTTTGAATCCGGCAGCATCAGCAGCACCACATCACAGCATTCACCAATTTCCTTTTTGGAAACAACCGGAATGCCAAATGAAGCAAAATAATCATTCATATTGGCACGATGCGGTGCCACACTCACATCATATCCTGCCCGATGCAGATTCAGTGCCATCGGCCGTCCCATAACGCCAAGGCCTATCATGCCAAGTTTCATTCAGATCACCACCTGTTATTAGTATAAGCATGTTCCATGCACACAAAAAGAGCAGGATTTCTCCTGCTCTCGCGTTGTTATTTGTCTGTATCCGGTGTCAGATGCCAGATATCCTCATTATACTGGGCAATGGTACGGTCACTGGAGAAGAAGCCAGCATTGGCTGTATTCATCAGCATCTTTCTGCTCCAGCTCTCACGATCCTCATAATCTGCCAGCATTCTGGCCTTGGTTTCACAATAATCCTCAAAATCAGGGAATGTCATGAACCAGTCTTTGGACAGCAGCTCATGGCTCAGTCTGCCCAGATTTTCCGGATCTCCTCCATTCTGCATCATCAGATCGCCTGTCAGGAAATCAACGGCCTTTCTCAGCTTCGGATCCCTCTCATAGTACTCTCTGGATACATAGTCCGCTTTCTTATAGTGGGCAATCACTTCATCCGAAGACTGTCCAAATGTATAGATGTTATCCGGTCCAACCAGATCAGCAATCTCAACATTGGCACCGTCCATCGTACCAAGAGTAACCGCACCGTTAAGCATGAACTTCATATTGCCAGTGCCACTTGCTTCCTTGGAAGCCAGTGAAATCTGCTCGGAGATATCCGCAGCCGGAATCAGCTTCTCTGCCAGAGAAACATTGTAGTTCTCCAGCATAACAACCTTCAGCCACTTCGATGCATCAGGATCCGCATCCAGCACCTTGGAGAATGTCAGGATGGCATGAATGATATCCTTGGCAATGATATAGGCCGGAGCAGCCTTGGCGCCGAAGAAGACCGTAATCGGCCGGGTCGGGAACTTACCCTCTACCATGTCATTGTAAACAGAGATTGCCCACAGCAGGTTCAGCTGCTGGCGCTTGTATTCATGCAGACGCTTGGACTGCACGTCAAACACAGACGTCGGATCCACTTCAATACCGCGATAATTCTTCAGATAGTCCGTAAAGTTCTGCTTGTTTTCCTGCTTGACTGCAAGAATCTTCTGCAGGAAATCAGGATCATCCTTCTTATCTTCCAGCTTCTTCAGATCATCCGCATGACGGATCCAGTCATTGCCAATCGTCTCATTGATCAGAGAAGTCAGAGCCGGATCACACATGACACCCCAGCGGCGGAATGTAATGCCATTGGTCTTGTTGTTGAACTTCTCCGGATAAATCTGATAGAACGGTGCCAGCTCCGTATTCTTGAGAATCTCGGTATGCAGCTTGGCAACGCCATTTACAGAATGAGAGAAGTGAATGTCAATGTTGGCCATATGCACATTGTCATTGCCATCAATGATCTGTACAAACGGTTCCTGATAGCGCTCTGCCACATATGCCTGCAGCTTCTCAATCACCGGCAGCAGCTGCGGAACAGCCTTCTGCAGATATGCGCGCGGCCATGTCTCAAGTGCCTCTGCCAGAATTGTATGGTTGGTATAACCGCATACAGCTCTGACAATCTCAATGCTTTCCTCAAAAGAAATACCCTTCTGTGTCAGCCTGCGGATCAGTTCCGGAATCACCATGGTCGGATGAGTATCATTGATCTGAATTGCTGCATAATCAGCCAGATCATGCAGATTGCTCCCCTTTGCCTGTGCTTCTTCCAGAATCAGCTGGGCAGCATTGGCAACCATGAAATACTCCTGATAGACACGCAGGATGCGGCCATCCTCATCCGAATCATCCGGATACAGGAACAGGGTCAGATTCTTCGCAATCTGCTTCTTGTCAAAGCTGATCTGATCACGGATCACACGCTCATCAAGCGTATCCACATCAAACAGACGCAGCTTGCCGCACTTGGAACCATAGCCAGTCACACCAATTTCATACATTGTTGAGGTCAAAGAGAAACCGCCAAAGTCAACTGTATAATGCTTTCCGGTTGACCGCATCCAGCTTTCATGTCCCCACTGCAGCCATCTGTCCGGTGTCTCAGACTGCTTGTTGTTTTCAAAGTTCTGTTTGAACAAACCGCAATGATATGCCAGACCGACACCATCTGTCGGCAGGCCAAGCGTTGCCAGTGAGTCAACAAAGCATGCTGCCAGACGGCCCAGACCGCCATTGCCAAGGGAAGGCTCATACTCGAACTCTTCCAGATCAGCCAGGCTTCTGCCCGCATCCTCAAGTTGCTTCTTGACATCCTGGTACAGACCAAGATTGATCAGATTGTTGGAAAGCAACTTGCCGATCAGGAATTCAGCCGAAATATAATACAGTTTCTTCTTGCCGGTATTGTATCCTTTCTCTTTTTCTGCATCATTGACCAGATTCAGCACACCGTTGAACAGTTCCAGCTCAGTGCACTCGTTCAGCGGCTTGCCTGTATAGTCAGTAATCAATCGTGTCATAACGACCTCCATCTACAAATTTCTCTTGTATTATAATAATTTCACAATGGTTTTATCTTGCACTATAACGTTTACAATTTGTACAATAGCACCATGGATACGCAATTCAATACACCTCAGAAAGCATTTCCCCATTCATTCTCATTCCGCATGCAGTTATGCACCATACCAGATGATTTTGATGCTGTCAGCCTCCACTGGCACAGCCAGATGGAAGTCATTCTCGTACGCAGCGGCAGCGGCACCATCACTGTCTCCAACCGGGAAATATCCATCTGTCAGGGCAGTCTTCTCCCAATCATGCCCGGAGAAATGCATGCCATCGCCAGGACATCCGGTAATCCTCTAGTCTATGAAGACTTTCTGTTCTCCCTGGAATTTCTTGATGCAAGCGATCCGGATGACTGGTGCCGCACACATGTTCTGCAGCGTCTGGTAAACCATGAACTTTTTCTGCCCAGACCCATCCTGCAGACCAGTCCCATGCACCAGGAGCTTGCCTACTTTCTGCATAGAGCAAATGAAGCCAGCACTGCCAGAGAAGGCGGCTACTCCATGCAGATCAAAGCATATTTATTATTGTTTCTGCAGTGTCTGTATGCCCATCGCATCAAGGCAGCAGCTCCAAGCGAATCCGGCCATGAAGATATTGTGAGAAATACGATTTCCTTTGTCAAAGCCAATTACCGCCACAGCATCTCGATTGATGAAGCTGCAGCAGCCGCAGGCTTCTCCCGCAACCACTTCATGCGTGTCTTTCATCAGGAAACCGGTGAAACATTCATCACCTATCTCAACCGCTACCGCCTGGAAGTCGCTGCCAACCTGCTGCGCAGCACAAACAGCTCCGTCAACGACATCGCCGTTGAATCCGGCTTTGACAACTTCTCCTACTTTATCCGCCTGTTCAAAAAGCAGTACCATACCTCACCAGGCAGATACCGCCGCTCCATCTTCCGTTAGCGCACAAACCCATCCAGGTTTGGAATCTCTGTGCAAGGTTTTCTATTCTGCATACCATTCACCGCCTGCATGAAATGATCCAGCAGAATATTCATCTGGACGCTGTCACTTCCGGAGGTGCCATGTGCCCGCGTCACAATCGTCATATCCGCCAGTGCAAACAGATCCTCAATCCGCCGGCACGCTTCTTTGACAGATCCCATCCGTGCCAGACCAATGCATGCCGCAGGCACATAATGCCAGCCTTCACTGTGACTGTAGAACAGCCGCTTCAGAAAGCGCACCGCCTGCTCATCCGGCTGCTCATACAGCACATCAAACAGCACCAGCATGCCATCCCACATACACGCATTGCACTGATTCACCGCATCATCCCTGATGCACACACGCCGGCGGATGCACTTCCCGCATCCAATGCACCCGGCTATATCATCCCTGCCCAGGGAACATATTTCCACCGTGACATCATTGCTGCCGATTGTCTTTTTCACATATGTCAGCGCTTCATCCGCAGCACCGCCAAGATGCCTTGACGCATCTATCACCAGTACCTTCTCTGCCATCTTCAGCCCTTTTCATGCCTACCATTTTACACAGTGTTAGCCTGTAAAGCGATACAGGCTTTACATCACCCTGCTAATCTGACCGCAGGAAAGGAAAAATCAAGACACAAAAAAGCGCCGCAGCAATGCGGCACATTCTTACAGTGGAGCTGATGGGACTCGAACCCACTACCTCATCCATGCCATGGATGCGCTCTCCCGGGTGAGCTACAACCCCAGTGATTCATAGTTTAGCATAAAATCCCAGTTGAGCAAAGTATCATCTACCCCCACTCGCAATGACAGTATCATCTACCCCCACTCGCAATGAAATCTGATGCAGTCAATGCCTCATTGAATAGAAGATACAAAGCTTAAAAGTCTACAAATTCCTCTACGAATCAGTAGAGAGTACAGAAAAAGCCGCTATTTATGCGGCTTTCCGAAGATGATTCAGTGAGCGATAAGGGACTCGAACCCATGACCCCTTCCACGTCAAGGAAGTGCTCTCCCAGCTGAGCTAATCACTCAAGTAAGATGATTCTAGCACAGCCAGGCAAAAAAAGAAACATAAAAATCATGAGACCGTCTGATCTCATGATTTTGTCTTATTCATCCGATGCCTGAATGTCTGCTTCTTTCTTACCTTCCGGAAGGCGTTCATACAGACCGGTCATATGTCTGAGCTTCTTGGACAATGCAAAGGTAAAATCGTCTTTCTTTGCACGCCATACCCAGTTATTACCGGTGGTGGAAGGTACATTGAAGCGTGCTTCATCACCAAGGCCAAGCAGATCCTGGAACTGCATGACCGCCAGATCGGCAACGCTCATATAGGCAGCTCTGATAAAGCCCCAGTTATAGCCTTCTTTTTCATCCAAGTGCAGATAATCAATTGCATGCTCACTGAAGGATCTTGGTGAGTTCTCCATCCATCCCATGACGGTTTCATTATCATGTGTGCCTGTATAGACAACACAGTTGTTAATGAACTTGTGCGGCAGATAGCCGGAGCCTGTATCTCTTGGATCGAAGGCAAATTCAAGCACTTTCATGCCTGGATAACCTGTATCCTTGACCATCTGAATGACTCCCGGCGTCAGGAAGCCAAGATCTTCAGCAATAATATTCAGATGCCCAAGCTTCTTCTCAATGGTGCGGAAGAAATCAATGCCAGGACCTTTCCGCCATCTTCCTCCGCGGGCAGTCTTTGCACCATACGGAATGGCAAAGTAAGACTCAAAGCCGCGGAAATGATCAATACGCAGCACATCCACCAGTTCAAACTGATACGAAATGCGCTTTGTCCACCAGGCATATCCATCCTTCTTCATGTCTTCCCACTTATACAAAGGATTGCCCCAGAGCTGGCCATCTGCCGAGAAACCATCCGGCGGGCAGCCGGCTACTTCCGTCGGCCTGCCATCCTTGTCCAGCTGGAACAACTGTGGATTGGCCCAGAGATCACTGGAATCAGGTGAAACATAGATCGGCACATCACCAATCAGAGCAACACCATGATCCAATGCATATGTGCGCATCAATGCCCACTGCTGGAAGAAGAAGTACTGAATGCCCTTATAGAAGGCAATTTCATCCTTCAGCTTTACTCTGGCAGACTGCAGAGCCTTTTCATCACGAACCCGCAGATCATCTTCCCACAACATGAAGCTCTTGCCCTGGTGGGCATCCTTCAATGCCATAAACAAAGCATAATCATCCAGCCAGAATGCATTCTTTTCCTCAAATTTGCCGAAATCATCCGGCAGTTCTTCATAAAGCCTCTTTACAGCTTTGCGCAGAACGCCGAAACGTTTTTTATACAGTGTTCCATAATCCGTACGGCCGGGATCATCTCCCCAGTCAATCTCACTGTACTCTTCTTTTTTCAGCCATCCATCTCTGGCCAGCAAATCAAGATCTATAAAATATGGGTTACCGGCAAAAGCAGAAAATGACTGATAGGGAGAATCCCCATATCCGGTTGGTCCAATTGGAAGTATCTGCCAGTATGACTGACCGGCCGCTTCCAGAAAATCGATGAATTCGTAAGCCGCTTCACCCAGCGTGCCAATCCCATACCGGGAAGGCAGGGCGCTGATCGGCATCAGAATTCCTGCACTTCTTCTCATAAATACCTCAATTCTAAAATCATCCTTTGACAGCACCTGCTGCTACACCCTTGATAATATACTTCTGGCAGCTCAGATAGAAGATAATTACCGGAATCACTGCAAGAATCAGTGCAGCCATAATGGCACCCATATCAACAGAACCATAGGAGCCCTTCATATACTGAATAACAATGGAAATCGTCTTGTATTTCTTGATATCCAGTACCAGATACGGCAGAAGGAAGTCGTTCCAGATCCACATCGTTTCCAGAATGCCTACTGAAATATAGGTCGGCTTCATGATCGGCATGACAACCTTGAAGAATGTCTGCAGCGGTGTGCAGCCATCGATCATGGCAGCTTCCTCAATCTCAATCGGAATAGAGCGGACAAAGCCTGTAAACATAAACACAGCCAGTCCTGCTCCAAAGCCAAGATACACAATAATGATGCCCCACGGATTGGTCAGATGCAGCATATTGGCGACCAGAGACAATGTGAACATGACCATCTGGAAGGGTACAACCATGGAGAATATGCACAGCATATAGATGATCTTAGACCACTTTGAATTGACTCTGGTAATATACCAGCCGGTCATTGAGCAAAACAGCAGGATAGCCGCAACGGAGAATACGGTAATAAATACGGTCCAGCCAACAGAGTTTAACAGCCCATACTTGTTGATGGCCTGTGCATAGTTTTCAGCACCGATGAAAGTCTCATGCGTCGGCAGCTTGAATGGCTGCAGATTGATCGCATTCTTGTCTTTAAATGAATTCCAGAGCACAACCAGTACCGGCATAATCCAGAAGACACACAGGAATGTCAGGAATGTTGTGCCATACCATTTACCTTTTTGATTCATATTACTGCTGTACCTCCTTGGACCTTGTCAGTTTCTGCTGAATGCCGGCAATGACGACAACCAGGATGAAGAACAAAACTGCCTTTGCCTGGCCGACGCCTTCAAAGCCGACACGGCCGAAGAATGTGTTGTAAATGTTCAATGCCATCATCTCTGTCTGCTTCATCGGCGCGCCTCCGGTCAAAGCCAGGTTCTGATCAAACAGCTTGAATCCATTGGTAATTGTCAGGAATGTGCAGATTGTAATGCTTGGCATCATCATCGGAATAATGACTTTAAACAGCATCTGACGGCTGTTGGCACCATCAATTTCGGCAGCTTCCAGCACATCGCCTGGAATTGCCTGGAAACCAGCAATATAGATAATCATCATATAGCCGATCTGCTGCCAGCAGACCAGAATGACCAGTCCCCAGAAGCCAAGCTTTGTATTCAGGTTCAGGGCAGTGCCAAAATGAACCAGAATGCCAGAGAAGATCAGCTGCCAGATATAGCCAAGCACAATGCCGCCGATCAGGTTCGGCATGAAGTAAATCGTGCGGAAGATATTCGTACCATGGCGTTCCTTGGTCAGTGCCATTGCCAGTGCAAAAGCGATGACATTGATCAAAACCAGCGTCACGACTGCAAAGGCAGCTGTAAACCAGAACGAATGAACGAAAGTGGTATCTTTGAATGCCGTAATGTAATTGGATATACCAACCCATCTGGCATCCTTGACCGTTGTGAACTTGGTAAAGGAGAGATAGATACCAAGAATAAACGGAATCAGGAAACCGATGGCAAAGGCAGCCATCGTTGGCACTGTGAAGACAGGCCAGTATTTTTTGATATTTTTCTGCATATCTTATATTGCCTCGCTCAGTGTGAAGAAAGACAGGTCAGCAGAGAGATTCTGCCGGCCTGTCTGCGTTGTGAATCAATTAAACTCAGTTATTGGAAGCAGCAAGCTTCTTTTCAGCTGCCCAGTTATCAACGAATGCACTCTTGACCTGATCCCAGTTGGCATCACTCTGGTCAGCCGCATAAACTGTCAGAGCCTGGCCAAGTGTGTTCTTCCACTCCTCAGAAGGCATTGTTGTGAAGTTCCAGGATACCGGTGTACCTGTATTCGCATTTGCCAAGTTGAACAGAACATTGGAAGATTCAGGGTTGGACTTGAACGGAATGTTGAAGCCCATCTTGTCGCCGCTTGTCATAGCCTTGACACCCTCATCAGATGTAACGCACCAGTTCATGAAATCCAGAGTAGCCTTGATGTCTTCCTCAGAAGCCTGGCTGTTTACGCACCAGTAGTTCTCAGTACCCATGCAGAGACCCTCATTGGCATCATCAACACCGAAGTAGATCGGCAGGAAAGCCAGATTGTCATCGCCGACTGCCTTTACCTTGTCATACTCCCATGTACCATTCTGGAAGAAGACAGCCTGCTGATTAACGAATTCAGCCTCAGACTGATCGCCAGTCGCAGTAGAAAGCTGAGAAGGATCAACCGTGGAATTATTGATGTAGAGATCCCAGATGTTCTTATAGTTCGGCAGATATGTACCCTTCAGCTCTTCCTCATCATCGACTCCTGCATCCTTGTACTCATAGTAGATCGGCAGGTTGGCCAGATGTGTCTTGAAGCGCCAGTCACTGGAAGAATCCATGCCTGCAGAAGTGAATGCTGCAAATCCAAGCTCATCCTTGCGAGCTGTGATATCCTCAGCAACCTTCTTCAGATCATCGAAGCTCTTGATATCATCAACAGAATAGCCAGCCTTCTCAAGCAGTGCCTTGTTGGTGATCAGACCATAAGCCTCAGTAACATATGCAATGCCTGCGACCTTGTCGCCATCCTTGAGCTCATATGCCTTGTTTGACAACTGACCCTCAATATCAGATCCGCTCAGATCATAGCAGTAGTCCTTCCAGGAAGCCAGACCAACAGGACCATTCACTTGGAACAGTGTTGGCTTTTCAGACTTAGCCATTTCAGACTTCAGGGTGCTCTCATACTCACCGGAAGCAGCTGTCAGAACAGTGACCTTAACACCAGTCTCCTTGGTGTATTCACTTGCCAGATCCTGCCAGTACTCATCTGCTTCAGGCTTGAAGTTCAGATAATAGACGCTTCCCTTACCGGAATCTGCAGATGCTGCAGCCGCAGAAGAAGAACCTCCACAGCCAGCCAGCATAGCAGCAGATAATGCCAATGCTACAAAACCTTTCTTGTTCATGTTTTCCTCCTGATTTTTCAATCATGGTTGTACGTTCCTTCATTTCCCTCCGGATGGAAACGTTACTGGAATCGTTTACAACTTACATCTTTATGATATGTAATCGTTTACAAAAAATCAAGCGAAATCTTAAAATTCTTTTGAATTTTTATTTACGCCCATGAAGGCAAAAATTTTGTCACGTTCCACAAGACCATCTACGCAAAGATCAGCAGTTTCTTCCATCAGGGGCCAGTCAGACCGGGACCAGATATCGCGGACGGCAATTACCCTGTATCCGGCCTTCTTCGCCGTCCTTACCGGCAACAGTGTATCCTCAAACACATAGGTATTGAAAGCAGCCGTGTGCATGACAGTTTCACCGCGCACATACAAATCCGGCCCGGACTTGTCCGTATTCTCTTTTCCCGGCGTAATCACAGCTTCGAAAAAGGATGCGATGCCAAGTCTTTGAAAGCACATCTCCAATAGCAACTGATCGCTGGTTGAAGCCACGCACATCACAATGCCCTTTTCCTGCAGACCGGAAAGCAATGCCAGAACGCCTGGCTTCAGTGTGATCTGCTCTGCATATGCCTGCCGAATCATTGCAGTAATTTCCTGTCGGATATCCTCTGTCGATCGTTCTGACAGATACTGCTGATGCAGATAGGCACAACTCTCTGGCAATGACATATCTGCCAGTACTTTACTGATGTCTGCCGGGGCCGCAATCTGCCGGCTTTCCAGGAAACGCTGCGGCAGAGCCTGCCAGAATCCCATCGAATCCAGCAAAGTTCCATCCGCATCAAAGATACAGCCAATTCTTCTGTTTTCATTGCTTGTATTCATACCTGTCATGATAGCGCATTCCATACATAAAAGGGGCCCGGCGGGCCCCAATGTCATTAAGATAAGCTCATGAAAGTGATATTGAGATTTTGACCCGTTAAGTTAAGAAGCTGGATGAAGAATAATAATGTTATTCTTCAGGACTCAGCTTCTTTTTTGCTCAGCTCTTAGAG
>Ga0256406_1004545_pt1 | contig 15736 bp, 12 predicted proteins | sample RumenRJG_03DNA_FD_185986 | JGI IMG/M metagenome (GOLD analysis project Ga0256406, IMG submission 185986) | Bovine rumen microbial communities from Lethbridge, Alberta, Canada - RJG_03 | ecosystem: Host-associated > Mammals > Digestive system > Stomach > Rumen | place: Canada: Alberta | collected... | reverse complement strand
CTGCGGCTCTCGGCGCGCGGCAAGTGGAAGGCACTCACATGCATGATTGTGCTGTGCCTGGCATTGGGTGCCGCATGGTACATCTATCTCTACGCATTTGAGCCCAAGGCTGTGCAACAGGTCATCGGCAAGGAAACGGGATCGTGGGCTCACCGCAATGTGCGCCCGTGGTGGTACTACTGGCGCTACTTTGCCGAGATGGGCATCTGGGCCTTGCTCACGCTGGCTGCACTCGCCCTGCGCTACTGGAAGCGTGTACTGCCCGAGTGGCGCACCTACATGATGGCTGCCTTGTGGGTCATTGCCTGCGTGGTGCTGCTGTCATTCATGCCTGAGAAGAAATACCGCTACCTGCTGCCAGTGATGGCTCCCTGCGCCATAGCAGTGGCCTGCCTGGTCTATCACATGCACGAGGCCAGCGACAAAGCCAGCCTCGTGCTGTGGCAAGTGCACCGCTGGCTCATTGCCGCGGTTGTGGTCGCAATGCCGGTGGCAGTGTGGGTCATGCAGCTGCTGCCAGTGTGGCAGGCTGTGATGCTCACCGTGTTGTGCCTGGCCCTGGCTGTGGATGTAGCCCGCCCGCTGCGGGGCGACAGCAGGTCGTGGCGCTTGCTGCTGGGTGCAGCCGGGGCCTTCATGCTCATCGAGTGCTTTCTCATGGGCAGCATTGCCAAGGCTATGGGCAATCCCGGCAGTCACAGCATAGCCGCCACACGCTACATGCCGCAACTGCACGGCTTGCCCTTCTACTTCCCCCAGGGCGACTCGCTCAGGATCGAGATCGTGTACCAAGCCCACCGCAAGATACTGCCCCTCAACATGGCCGACTCGGCCAACGTAGTGAGCCACTCCCCCATGGTGCTGGTCTCGTCTCGCTGGAACAGCGCAGTGCTCTCGCCTGCCATCTTGAGTCGAGTCGACACTGTGATGGTGGGCACCTACGACGACAATACACGCCCCCGTGGCTCACGCCACTACCAGCAGTGCTTTGTCAACCACGTCACAATTATCAAACCAAAGAAATGAACAAGACCAAAGAATACGATTTCACGATCATCGTCCCCATCTACAACGAGGAGGACAACATGACCACCCTCGAGCAGCAACTGAGCGCCTATGTGGCCAAAGCCTCGCTCAAGACTTGCGTGCTGCTCATCAACGACGGCTCGACCGACGACAGCCTGACCCGCATCAAGCAGCTGTGCCAGCGGCAGCCCCACTTCTACTACATCTCGAGCAATGCCAACCACGGGCTGAGCACTGCAATGAAGGCTGGCATCGACGAGACCGAAAGCAAGTATCTGGGCTATATCGACGCCGACCTGCAGACGCGCCCCGACGACTTTGAGAAGCTGTTGCAATATGCCCTCACTACCCCGCTGGTGACTGGCATACGCGCCAACCGCAAGGACTCGGGCTTCAAGAAGCTGCAGTCGCGCATTGCCAATGGTTTCCGCCGCAAGATGACCGGCGATACCGCCACCGACACGGGATGCCCGCTCAAGGTGATGTGGACCAGCGTGGCCCAGAAGATACCTTTCTTCGACGGCATGCACCGCTTTTTGCCTGCCCTGTTTGCCCTCGAGCAGGCCCCGTTCAAGGAGGTGCCCGTGAGCCACTACCCCCGCGTGGCCGGCGTGTCGAAGTATCACCTGTGGAACCGCCTGGCCGGCCCGCTGAAAGACTGCTTCGCCTATCGCTGGATGAAGCATCGCTACATCAACTACCACATCGACGAGGCCAGCCTATGAGCACCTCGTGGCTGGTATATGGACTGGGCTTCCTGGCACAAGGGTTCTTCTCGGCCCGCATGCTGGTGCAATGGATCATGTCGGAGCGGGCCAAGAAAATCGTGTCGCCCGTGGTATACTGGGTGTGCAGCCTGGCAGGCAGCATCTTGCTCTTCATCTACGGCTGGCTGCGCGACGACTTCTCTATCATCTTCGGGCAACTCATCTCCTACTACATCTACATTTGGAACCTCAACATCAAGGGCGTGTGGCGGCAGTTGCCTGTGGTGATGCGCGCCCTTGTCTTCGCCCTGCCCATCGTGGCAGTGGCAGCCATGCTGGGCGATGCCGGCGCCTTTGTCGACAGCTTCTTCCACAATGCGCAAGTGCCCATGTGGCTGCTCATCTTCGGGTCGGCAGGCCAGTTCATTTTCACCGTGCGCTTCATCTACCAGTGGTACTACAGCTACCGGCGCCATGCCTCGATGCTGCCGGTCACCTTCTGGGTCATCAGCCTGGTGGGCTCGGGTATCATCGTTGCCTATGGCTGCCTGCGCCGCGACCCCGTGCTCATACTGGGGCAGTCGGTGGGCTTTGTCACCTACAGCCGCAACATCATCATTGGCCTGCGCGCCCGCCAGTCGTGATGCGCGCGGCCATGATTGTTTCAGTCTTGTCGCGCGGCAACAGGTATCCATCGATGTAGCGGGCAATGGTGCGCCTATGTGCAGTTTTTCTTGATATTTTTGCAACACTCAATGTCGCCGTGAGGAGATAAAAACAATGCAACGGTGACTGCAACATAACACAGCCACCGTTGTATATAACTCTTAGTCAGTTTCATGCCGACACGACACGTCGCATCCCCGCAGTGCGCACTCGGCCTTAATCGAGGAGACTGCCGCGGGTGAGAGCATACTTGCCGCCGCCGGTGAAGATGAGCACTGCTGCTCCCAGCAGGTAAAGCATGGGGAGCTCAATGGCCCAACCGCCAGTTGCGGGGTCGACCGAGAAAATCTGCCCAGCATGAGCCATGAGCACAGCCACAACCATGTTGCCGGCAAAGACCACGGCGGCTGCACGAGTCCACAGGCCAGCCACAATCATAGCTGAGCCCAGCAACTCGGCTGCCAGCGAGAAATAGGCAATAAAGCCAGGCAAGCCCAAAGCCTCGAGCATGCCGCTAATGGGGCCCACGCCGTTGATGAGCTTGCTCACACCGTGGAACAACATGAGTCCACCTATCGTTAACCTTAAAAGCAACAACCCGAAATCGTTGTTGCGCAGAAAATTCTTGTTCATAGTCATATTTCCTAATATTTTTTTGCAAAGTTAAGCCATCGCGCTATATTACACAAGTGCACACTCAGGAGTGACATGGTTACCAAATGGTAAGAAATGCAGCAATACAGCAACCTTGCGTCAATACTTTAATACATTTTAACCACACCTGATCGAGCTGAACCATAACCACGACACGGCGACCTTTGCATTTTGCGAAGGGACATGCAGTGATATTATTAATTATGTTGTATATTTGCATGTAGAATTGAGCAAGCATCAAGACACGCAAGGGCAATACCACTCTTGCAAAACTGAAATAATAACAATCTAAAATTAATTAATGCAGACATGAAGAAAATCATTCTTTCTATCATCATGCTGAGCGCAGGCATGGTTGCCATGGCACAGCATGCTCCTGGCACTGTAACCTTGCAGCCCAAGGTGGGCCTCAACATCTCCAGCATGACCGATGCCGACGACGCCGACCCCCGCTTTGGCGTGGCAGCTGGTGCCGAACTTGAGTACCAAGTCAACTCGTTCTTCTCCATCTCGGGCGGAGCCCTCTACTCGATGCAAGGCTTGAAGGGCAGCGATGACGTCGACGTCACCATGAAGCTCGATTACATCAACGTTCCCATTATGGCCAACTTCTATGTGGTCAAGGGGCTGGCACTCAAGGCAGGCATCCAGCCAGGATTCAATGTAAACAGCAAGCTGTCGGCCTCAGAGAACAAGGTTTCGGGCTCGGTCGACATGGGCGACATCACCAAGACGGTAGACTTCTCAATACCCATGGGCATCTCCTACGAGTACAAGAACTTTGTGGTCGAAGGGCGCTACAACCTGGGCGTGACCAAGGTGTTCAAGGACAAAGAATTGAATATAGGTGGCCAGAGCATCGACCTAAGCGGAACCGACAGCAAGAACTCGGTGTTCCAGTTCACGCTGGGCTACAAGTTTGAGCTCTAACTGCATCACTTGAAACACGACTGTAAAAATGAGGCGTGTCTACACCTGCACAGTGTCGACACGCCTCGTCATTTTAAGCCGTGTGCGGCTGGGGCACTATTTCAAAATCTTCTTGCCATCGACGATGATGACCTGTCCCCGGGTTGAAGCGTCGACTCGGCGTCCCTGCAAGTCATAGGCATGGCCACTGGCTTGCGACGCCCCTGCAGTCTTGACTGCATCGATACCCGTGGTGCAGATGGGCGAACGGCGCTCTACCCCGTTGCAGCGGTAGACAGACTGCACACCAAGCTGCTCCTCGCGCAACGGCTGGTAAATGTACACCTGGCGCACGTAGGCACCCATACTCTGCACGTCGCTGTCGCGATAGTCAAACGGTATCTCGGTCATGTCGGTCTTCAGGTCCTTGTACACTCCAGGGGTGAGGGTGAAAGGCTTACCGTCGACATAGATGACATAGAAGAGGCTGTCGGGGTTGATATAGTTGCCGTCGACATCGAACGGCTGCACCTCAAACTTGAAATAGGCATAGGCATCGTTGCCTGCATCGAACACGTAGTAGCGCTGTATCGACGGCGTGACAGGCGTGGCAGGCTGGCTCTGGAACTCATAGAACGACGGATTGAGCCAAAACGTGGCCTTGGCTGGATTGGGCTCGTCGGGGCCGGCATTGATGATCATTGCCTCAGCAGGACCAACCGAGGAAAACTTGCGGCGCTGGCTGTCGAAATTCAACTCAAGCTGACCCGTGGACTGGAGCTCCTGCTGCTGCTCGTCGTAGAGGGCCGACATAAAATACATGTAGTGGAGCATCGACACAGTGTCGACGCCAAGATACTGGCCATATTTCATGACAGCCTTGTTGCCGTCGATGTCGCCCACAATCCACTGGCTGTCGCCGGGTGGCGACAAGGGGTTGCGCAAGTACACCTTGCCGTCGCTCACTGCCCCCTTGGTCATCTTGTAGGTTTCGCCCAGATAGGGGTCGGTGTACTTGAGCACATAGTCGCTCACTGCCGCCTCGGCACTTGCGGGCAGCACATTGGGAACACCGCTGAAAGAATCGACACGCACATCCTTCTCGGCAATAAGCCCCCAGGTGAAGTCGTCGGTGATCATGCCCAGGTAGCGGTCGTTGTCGACCTGCTTGAGCACGCCGTCGGTGAGCGTGAAGCGCATGGTGTAATCGGTCGCGCCAGTCACTGTGTCGGGCTGCAGGAAAACATCTCCTGGCTTCTTCAGCATGGGGAAAGCATAGAACATGGTCGACTCTACTTGGCCATCGAAGTCAGGCACCTGGAGCTCGTAGATGGCTTGGGGCAAGTGAGCCACGAGCGTGTCGCCATTGCCCCGCTGCAGCTTCAAGTAGCAGTTGTCCTTGATCGCGGCCAGCGGGCGGTAGAGATACACGTCGCCATTGTCGGCCAGCACATATTTGCTATAGGCATAGCGGTCGTTGATAATCTCGTAATCCTCTTCAGAGTACTGCATGAGAATAGTCGTCGAGCGCTTGAGCATGTCGTGCACAATGCCCTTGGGAGGCTCTGTGATGATGGTGGGATCGAAAACGACGCTGTGCTGTCCCGAGGCCGATGCGGCGGCAAGGAGAATGGCCGCTGGCAAGATAATGCTTTTGATCGTCATGTTGGATAAATGGTTTTGGCCGTTTTCACATGATCATCTTAGCATCACTTTCTCGGTTTTCACGCTACCGTCGGCATAGCGCGACACCTTCAAGTACAATCCCTGAGACGGACGGGCAATGCGGCGGCCGCTCAAGTCGTACCACTCCTGGCGCACAGGCTCGCTTGCATCATGAGCGAGCTCGTTCACGCCGGTGCCCTCCACAGTCTGGCTCACAAGGTTGCTCTTGTACCACTGGTCGTTGTACTTGAAGAGCACCTGCACGCCCACTTTCTCAAAGGGGCGTGTGAGATACACATTGTGGATCTCCTGCTGGGTGAAGAAATACTCATTGTCGGCATAGTTGCTGGCAATGTTGGTGAAAGGTGTCGACACATTGTTGTAATAGGGCGGTCCCACTGTCAGGAGTTGGTCGTCTAAGTAGATGTTGTAGAACAGACGCGTGTAGGGAAGCGGCCTGTTCTGGGTATCGATGGGATAGAAATCAACACTGAGGAAACCCATGCCCATATCCTCGTCATAGGCCTGCAGCTGCACGATTTTGGGGTCGGCTGGCGTAGCAGCCTGCACGGGGAAGATTGTGAGGCTGGGGTTGCGATAACCCATGATGGCGTTCACCTCGTCGAGCCCGGCATTGATCAAAAAGGCCACTCGGGCTTGGGGGTCGGTGGCCAGGGTTCTGGCCTGCGCATCATAGTCGAAAGTCAAAGCCGGAGCCTTGACATAGTTATAAATTATGGTACCGTCGGGACTGGTCTGCGTGGTATAGGTGGCAGGGAGGAACGACAAGTGCAGATTGGAACGCTTGTCGACCCCGATGTATTGTGGCAGGAAGGTCGCCTTGCCGCCGCTCAGCGTGCCATGTATCCACTGCAGCGTGTCGGGGCTGTAGGGATTGGTCATGTACACGTCGTTGCCGTCGATGGCCACCTCGGTAGTATAGCGCACGGTGTCGTTGTCGCTGTCGAGACTGTACAGGTTGAACGGCTCACTCTTCAGTCCAGCGGGGAGCATCGTGGGCGTGTAGGGGCAAGGGCGCAATGCCGTGTTGGCCTCGCCCATAGTAAGCCACATGCCCGTCGCGTCGGTCACGCCAAGCAGCACGCTGGGCACCTGCACGGTAGTTCCAGGAAATGTGATATAGTCCTCGGGCACTTGATAGAGAGAGAGTCGCCCCTGAGTACAAACTTGATGTCGAGATTGGGTTGAGTCGCACCGTCGGGCACATCGAGCACATAGGCCAAGCCGCCATCGCTTATTTGGGCCTTAAGGCGCGTGGCATAGCACACGGTGCCGTAAATGTTGGCGATGGGCTGTGGCGTGCGGCACACAAGCGTGTCGCCATTGAAAGGTTCCAACTTCAGATAGGAATAGGTGGGAAACAACATGATGGGATTGTAGAGATACACGTTGCCCTGGCTGTCTTTCACGTAGCTGCCATCGAGATAGTCGATCGAGCCATAGGCTCCACGCTGCTGGTTGATACCGAAGCCGCTGCGAATGCGGTGGGCATGCTCCTCGCCTTCGGGCTTGACTGTGATAATGTGGGTCGACAACTGCGCCTTGTTGGCACTTGCCTTGAACCACGCCGCAGTTCTGGCATCGGGGCCTGACGTACAGCGCACGGGCAAGGAAGATTCCCCACTTGGCACTTGGGAAAAAACTGATAAGGGCATAGCGGTCAAGGCTAGAAAAAATAAAGTTTTTAACATAAAGGGTTAGTTTGTAAAAATTAAAAAATAGAACAAATATTGTCACCCCTCACCAACATTGAGGAGCCTTGTTGCCTGCTTGTTAGGAGCCCCGTGGAAAAAGGCTCTGTCCTTACGATTGTAAAGATAATAAAATAATTGCGCATGATGCAAATGCACGACAACAAATAGAGATTTTTCACAAAAAACACTAACAACAACACAAAAGTTAACAAAATGCACAATGCGCCTGCAAGGGTGCAAACCTCGGTGGCAGTAAAGTTGCGGCCCCATGTGTTGCAATTGTGGGAAATTCTTGCTACCTTCGAGGAGTAGATCAATACAAAAACATCGAAGACAATGAAAAATCAAAAGAAAGAGATTGACCGACTCCCGTCGGAATGCACATCGATCGTTGTGGGCAGCAAGATGACTGCCGACGGTTCACGATTCATTTCCCGCTCGATGGACTGGGACGCCATGAACGGCATCAACTTTGAGTTGCACGACGACACCGAGTGCGGCCCCACCGAGTTTGTGGCCAAGGACAGCCCGTTTCGTTGCGAGCTGCCAGCCAAGGCACTGGGCTACAGCGCCACGCCCGACTGCCTCTATGCCGGCGAGTGGGGAAGCGCCGGTTTCAACAGCCTGGGTGTGGGCATGAGCTCGACCGAGTCGATATTCAGCAGCGACGAGGCACTCAAGCACGACCCGCTGGTGCCTGCCGGGCTGGCCGAGAACTGCGTGTTCAACATCACCCTGCCCTATATTCACAGCGCCCGCGAGGGCGTGGAGCGGCTGGGCAAGCTCATTGAGAAATATGGCTCGGCCGAGGGCTTCGGCATCCAGTTTATCGACGACAAGGAGACCTGGTATCTGGAGAACGCCTGCGGCCACCTGTGGCTGGCCCAGCGCATCCCCGACGACGTGTACTTTGCCACAGGCAACCAGAGTCGCCTGCGCGACTACGACCCCAACGACAAGGACAACTTCCTGGCTGCACCACGCTTGATAGAATTTGCACAGGAGCATGGGCTCTACGACCCCAAGAAGGGCAAGTTTGACTTCCATGAGGCCTATGCCCGCGATGTAGAGGTACCCGACCACACCTACAACTACCCTCGCGTGTGGTACTTGCAGCACATGTTCAGCCCGTCGATCAAGAACGACGTGACGCGCAACACCTTCCCGGTATTTGCCAAGGCCGAGAAACCCATCACGCTGACCGACCTGCGCAAGGCCTACCGCTCGCACTACGACAACACCGAGCACGATCCCTATCTGCACAACAACCCCAAGGAGCCTTATCGCCCCATCTCGATATTCCGCACGCTGCAAACCCACATTCTGCAAGTGCGTCCCGAGCTGCCCAAAGAGATAGGCTGCATCAACTACCTGGCCATGGGCATGGGCGACCTGAGCGTGTTTTTGCCGCTCTACCAGGGTGTGAAATCCTATCCCGAGGCCTACACCAAGCGGGCACCCGAGCACAGCACACCCGACTCGGCCTACTGGACCTTCCGCAAGGTAATGACCCTGGGCATGGTCAACTACAACAAGTATGCTCCCCTCATCAAGGAGACCTATGCCAAGCTCGAGGCCGAATTTGACCAACGGCAGAAGGAAATGGAGGCCAACTACCTGAAAGTGTACAAGACCTCGCCCATGAAGGCACAAGACATGCTGCAAGTGTTCAGCGACTACGTGCTCACCAAGGCTCTGCACGTGGCCAGTGAGCTCGCCGAAGAGCTCATGACGCGACTCACCAAGGATATCCAGACCGAATACCTCTTCCACGGAGCATAATCTCCAGCACGGCACGACATTGCCTGCAACAACAAAATCCCCGCCACACGTTCACACTGTGGCGGGGACTTTTGTTGCTATCGGCAAGGAAGGCTTAGGCCTCAATGCGAGCGACTCTTGACATTGCCGGCAGGCTTGCGACCGCGGCGGCCAGCATGGCCCTGTCGCGGAATGCTGCCTATGCCATGCGGGTAGAGCTTGGCCAGCAAGTCGGGACGGCGCATCTTGTGCAAGGCATCGAAGATGCTGCGCTTGTAGGCGTCTTCATACCAAAAAAAGAATTGCCGCTGAGCCAGCTTCTCGCCAGGAGTGCGTGCCACATACACGGGCTGCAGCGTGTAGGGGTTGTAGCCAGTGTAGTACATCTCGGTAGAGACCGTCATGGGCGTGGGCGTGAAATCCTGCACCTGCTCGAGGTGGAAGTTAAGATCCTTGGTAATGGCGGCCAGCTCGGCCATGTCCTCCTGGGTGCAGCCTGGGTGCGACGAGATGAAATAAGGGATGAGCTGCTCCTTGAGATGATACCGGTCGTTGACGCGGTCGAAGATGTCTTTGAACTTATAGAAGAGCTGGAACGAGGGTTTGCGCATGAGCATGAGCACATGGTCGCTGGTATTTTCGGGAGCCACCTTGAGGCGGCCCGACACGTGGTAGCGAATGAGCTCCTCGTTGTACTGGCGGTTGACTTTGTCGACAGCCTCGTCGCCTGTGGCGTGCATCGAGAGGTCGTAACGCACGCCGCTGCCTATAAACGACTTCTTGACCTGGGGCAGCGCATCGACGGCATGATAGATGTCGAGCAGGGCACTGTGACTGGTATTGAGATTGCTGCAAGGCTTGGGATGCAGGCATGATGGTCGTGCACAACGCTTGCAGCGGTCGAGGTCACGGCCGTGCATGGCATACATGTTGGCACTGGGGCCGCCCAAGTCGCTGATGTAGCCCTTGAAATCGTCCATGAGCACGACCTGCTGCACCTCGCGCAAAATCGACTCCTTGCTGCGAGAGGCGATAAACTTGCCCTGGTGGGCACTGATGGTGCAGAAGGCACAGCCGCCGAAGCAGCCGCGGTGCATGTTGACCGAGTGGCGTATCATCTCATAGGCTGGAATGTGCTTGCCGTTGTAGCGGGGGTGCGGGAGGCGTGTATAGGGCAGATCGAAGGAGGCATCGATCTCTTGCGTGGTCATGGGTGGATTGGTGCGATTGACCTTGATGGCAATATCGCCCGTTGCCTGCCACAAGTTGTTGCCGTTCCACAAGTTGGACTCAATCTCGATCAGTTTGAAATTTTCGGCTTGCATCTTCTTGGAAGCCAAGCACTCCTCATAGGAGTGCAGCACCACATCGGGGCCTTGGGCGGGAATCTCGCTCAGCTTGGCCCGCACCACAGTCTGCGGTATGTTGGTGAGCTCAAAGATGTGCTTGCCGGCCTTAAGCGCATTGGCGATTTGCACCACAGGCTTCTCCCCCATTCCATACACCAGCAGGTCGGCCCTGGAGTCGACCAGAATCGAAGGCATGAGCCTGTCTTTCCAGTAGTCGTAGTGGGCAAGCCGCCGCATCGAGGCCTCGATGCCGCCCGCCACCACAGGCACATCGGGGAAAAGTTTCTTCAAAATCTCGCAGTATACGATGGTGGGATAGTCGGGGCGTGCACCGGCACGGCCATTGGGGGTGTAGGCATCGTCATGGCGGCGGCGGCGATTGGCTGTGTAGTGGTTCACCATCGAGTCCATGGCACCGGCAGTGACGCCGAAAAACAAGCGCGGGACTCCCAGTTTCTTGAAGTCGCGCCAGTCGTCGCGCCAGTTGGGTTGCGGCACGATGGCCACGTTGTAGCCGTGGGCCTCAAGCACGCGGCCTATCACCGCCGCCCCCATCGAGGGATGGTCGATATAGGCATCGCCGCTGAAGAGAATGACATCGATGTGATCCCAACCCAAGTGTTCGATCTCCTTGAGCGAGGTGGGCAGCCACTGGCGGGGGATGCGGTGGTCGCCAGGCTGGGCCTGAGGGTGCTGTTTCATCAAGAATGTTGTTTTTGTTTTTTGTTCTCGAGCTTGTTTTGGAGTTTCACAATCTCATCGCGGTACTGAGCAGCCTCGAGAAAATCCATGCGCTTGGCAGCCGCCACCATCTCGCTCTTGAGGTGCTCGATGGTCTTCTCCAGGTTGTCGCTGCTCATGTAGGCCACAACGGGATCGGCGGCAATGCCGGCCGTGTTGTCAAACTCCTGTGCCGTCATGCGCTGCAGGTTGCCGAAGTCGGTCACATTGTTTTCATACTTGCGGGCGTGCTTCAACTGCTCGTCGGTGGGCACCATGTCGGTGTCGAGACCAATGATGGCATTGCGGGCCTTGACGATAGCCTGCGGGGTGATGTGATGCTCCTCGTTGTACTTGAGCTGAAGCGAGCGGCGGCGCTCGGTCTCGTCGATAGTCTGGCGCATCGAGTCGGTGATGGTGTCGGCATACATGATGACCATGCCATTGAGATTGCGGGCAGCGCGGCCGGCAGTCTGGGTGAGCGAGCGACGGCTGCGCAAGAAGCCTTCCTTGTCGGCATCGATAATGGCCACAAGCGACACTTCGGGCAGGTCAAGGCCCTCGCGCAAGAGGTTGACGCCCACAAGCACGTCGATAGCGCCGGCACGCAAGTCGTCGAGAATCTGGATGCGGTCGATGGTCTCAACATCGCTGTGCATGTAGGCACAACGTATGTCGAGACGCGCCAGGTAGTCGCTCAGCTCCTCGGCCATGCGCTTGGTGAGCGTGGTGACCAGGGTGCGCTCGTGATGCTCGATGCGCAATTGTATTTCCTCGACAAGGTCGTCGATTTGGCCCTTGGAGGGCCGCACCACAATTTGCGGGTCGAGCAGGCCGGTGGGTCTTATAATCTGCTCGGTGACCACGCCCTCGCACTTCTGCAACTCATAGTCGGCCGGTGTGGCGCTCACATAGATCGTTTGGCCGGTGAGTGCTTCAAACTCCTCGAAGCGCAATGGGCGGTTGTCGACAGCAGCCTGGAGACGGAAGCCATAGTTCACAAGATTGATTTTGCGGCTTTGGTCGCCGCCGTACATGGCGCGAATTTGCGGCACAGTGACATGGCTCTCATCGATGATGGTGAGGAAGTCGCTCGGGAAGAAGTCAAGCAGGCAGAAGGGGCGCTGCCCTGGCTCACGGCCGTCGAAGTATCGGGAATAGTTCTCTATGCCCGAGCAATAGCCCACTTCCTTTATCATCTCGATGTCGTATTCCACACGCTCCTTCAAGCGCTTGGCCTCGACGGGCTTGCCCTCGCGGTAGAAGGCATCGACCTGTTCGCCCAGGTCAACCTCGATGCGGTTGATTGCCGTGCCCAGGCTCGACTTGTCGGTAACAAAGGCGTTGCCAGGGAAAATGGCAAAACTGTCCTCGTTGCGTATGGGCATCTGCGACACGTAGTCGAGAAACTGGATGCTTTCAATCTCGTTGCCCCAGAAGATGACACGCAAGATAAACTCCTCGTTGGAGAGTGCAATGTCGACTGTGTCGCCCTTGACGCGGAAGGTGCCAGGCGTCAATTCCATCTCGTTGCGTGAGTAGAGCGAGTCGACCAGGCGTCGCAGAAACTCGTCGCGTCCTATGTTTTGGCCCACGTGTATCTCGATGGTGTTTTCCTTGATGCTGTCGGGGTTGCCCATGCCATAGAGGCACGACACCGACGACACGACCACAATGTCGCGCCGTCCCGATTGCAAGGCTGCGATGGTCGACAGGCGCAGGCGCTCGATCTCGTCGTTGATGGCCAGGTCCTTCTCGATATACTTGTCGGTCGAGGGAATGTAGGCCTCGGGCTGATAATAGTCGTAATAGCTCACATAGTAGTGCACCGAGTTTTCGGGAAAGAAGCTCTTGAACTCGCTGTAGAGCTGAGCGGCGAGTGTTTTGTTGTGCGAGAGCACAAGAGTGGGGCGCCCTGTGCCAGCAATCACATTGGCCATAGTGAAGGTCTTGCCCGAGCCCGTGACACCCAGCAGGGTCTGATAGGGAACGCCAGTGTTCACACCGTCGGTGAGCTCGGCAATAGCCTGCGGCTGATCGCCAGTGGGTGCATATTGTGAATGTAGTTTAAACTCCATAATTGTATCGTTGTCGCTGAACTTATAAAGTTACATCAACTTGAGCACAATTGCAAGCCGCAATGCCAATAAATTTTTCAACGCCTCCCAGGTCTATTACAGCAACGAGCGGTAGATGTCGACATATTGGGCAGCAATCTTGTCCCAGTCATACTTGGTCATGTCGTAGTCTACATGATGCACCGGCTGCGAGATGACAGAATCGAGCTTGGCAGCAAGAGCATCGATGTCGCCCACGGGGAAATAGACGTGTGGGGACAGCCCCACCTCAAGGTTGGCCGGAATGTTGCTCACGATGACTGGCACGCGGTAGCTCATGGCCTCGAGCAGGGCGATGGGCAGTCCCTCGTGGGAAGAAGGCAGGCAGTAGCACAGGCAGCCGCTGAGCAAGGCGTGCAGCTTGCGTCCCTTGACAAAGCCTGTCATCACCACCCCGTTGTCGCGGGCAAGTTTTTTCAACTCGCGGGAATAGCCGTCGTCGAAGTCGCTGTCGCCAGCCAGCACCAGCTTCATGTCGCTGCGCCCGGGATGGCAGTGCTGCCACTGGGCAAAGGCGTGCACCAAGTCGTGCAGGCGCTTTTCGGGCACAAAGCGACTCATGCCCAGCACATACTTGCCACGGGCGATGCCCAACTCGGCAAAATAGCCGGGAGCATCGCACACCTCGGGTCGAGGCACGCCATTGTAGATGAGATGCACACCCTGGGTGCGGCCATACTTGCACCTCACGATGTTGCCTATGACCTCGGAGATAACCACCACCTCGTTGGCACAGGTGCACCCCAGGCGTTCGCCCAGGCGCAACATTGCCTTGGCCAATAGGCCCCACTTGTCGCGGTCGTAGTCGGGACCGTGGTGGGTGAACACCACCTTCATGCCCAGCAGCCGAGCAAGCGGAGTGAGCAAGGCCGGGCCTATAGCCTGAATGTGCACAACGTCGGCATGCAGGCGCTTGGCCCTGAATATTGCACGCCACGTGTGAATGATGGCCTCGAAGGCTTTCTTGCGGGGAGCGTTGATGTCGACAAGCTTCACGCCATTCCACTCGGCGAGACCATCGTGCACATAGTGCGAGCGGCGCACAAGCGTGACGTCGATGCCCATGCGCGCGACACGCGGGAAGAGCTCCTCGCAATGCGTCTCCACGCCCCCCATCACGTTGGGGATGCCACGTGTGCCGGTAACAACTACCCTAATCTTTCTGCCGCTGGTCATAGATATGTGTGTTGGTGTTTCGTTATGAGCGATGTGCTACTTTTGTCCTACTGCAAAGATAACGAAACAATCGCAAATATATTCTATGATTGCGGCAAAAATATAAGCAGTTGCCCATGGCTGTATCAAAGCCGGGGCTTTCCCTCACCAGCGGGCTGCACCTCGACGGCGCCAGGATGCAGCACCCTGAGGTCGCCCTGCCGCGGGTCCTGCCCCACCGGGCACTGCGAGAAGTCGAGGCAAGCCTCCTTGCCGCACATCGAGCGCCACTTGTTTTTCAATGCCCACTTGGCCGGATATTTCACATACTTGTGCATGACCGGGCTGGCCGTGCCCACCATCCAGCAGTTTTTGGGACACGTGCGCACAGCCTCGCGCACCCGCTGTGCCTGCTCGCTTTCCCATATTTCCATGAACGGATGGTCGTGTATGTTGCCCATCGAGGCTTCAAAGTATTTCGACTCCATGCCATTGCAAGGCAGCACCTCGCCCCATGGGTCGATAAAGAAGTTGGCCGAACCAGCCTCGCAGGGCAGCATGCGCTTGCCTCCCTCGATATAGTTGATGAGCCCCATGTTGAACCAGGCGCGGAACCAGCTCTTGGGATGTTTTTCCTTGAGCTGCCAGGCAATGAGCTGCTTGAAATCGTTGCACACCTCGTCTTGGTTGGTAATCTGGTTGTCGTACTTGTGGAAGTAGAACGAGTTGTGGAAGGCTGCCGTGGCAAACTCCATGCCCATAGCCAGCGACAACTGGTAGAGCGAGAGCATGTCGTGGGAGTTGTTGTTGCTCACGGTGCACCCAAAGCCTATGTCCTTGAGGCCCATGTGCTTCAAGGTGAGCAGCGTGCGCAATCCCTTGTCGAAGCCGCCGGCATGGCCACGCAGCTCGTCGTTCTTCTGGCTCAACCCCTCGATAGAAATGCGAATGCCAATGCGGGGAAACTGCTTGGCCAGGGCAATGACCCTGTCTTCAAACCAGCCCGAGGTAGAAATGACGATGCGGTCGGTGTGCCGGTAGCACTCCTCCACAATCTCGGGCAAGTCTTCACGCACAAACGGCTCGCCGCCCGTGAGATTGATAAACTTGAGGCGAGGCAGACACTTCAAGTCCTCGGCCTTGAGTTCGTCCTTGCGGTTGGTGGGATTCTTCCAAATGTTGCACATCACACACCGCATGGGGCATCGATAGGTCAAGATGATGCTTGCGTCGGTGGGACGTGGTATTTTATTGTTACTCATAATGCAATTGTGTTAATATATATATTGTTT
>Ga0256406_1004544_pt1 | contig 15740 bp, 13 predicted proteins | sample RumenRJG_03DNA_FD_185986 | JGI IMG/M metagenome (GOLD analysis project Ga0256406, IMG submission 185986) | Bovine rumen microbial communities from Lethbridge, Alberta, Canada - RJG_03 | ecosystem: Host-associated > Mammals > Digestive system > Stomach > Rumen | place: Canada: Alberta | collected... | reverse complement strand
GAATAGGAATGTGCCAATAGCAGAACGACGTGCGTTGAACGATTCCGTCAGATGCCGTGATTGATTCTGGCAGGAGGCAGAACTGGGAAGTACAATTCTCTGCAACAAAAGATTCGATGTACAACAAATTGACAACAGGCGCATGGCAGGAGATAAACAATAGACCATGGTGACAGACAGGCGCTTTCAGGTAGCACCGGGACGAAAACTATGATAACAGGCGGGAACAGATCATCAAAAAAATATCGGAAATGGATTCCTGTCTGTACAGTTCATAGGTTCCTCCGATGGTTCCTTCTCCGCCTGTCAGGGTGAGCGTGTTGTCATTTACAGAAAATGTATAGGTGCAATCCCGTGCTGCTTCATTTGAAAAGTCGATAAAGAGCTGATTGCCCTTCACCTGATAGGAAAAATCATAAGTTGCGGAGGTAAGGAGCATTTCACCGCTTCCTTTGCCGTCAAACTGATAGGTCGTGTTGCTGTCATAGTCCCATGTGCCGGTTAGCGGGTCGCTGCCGGAGCACCCTTTAACAAGCAATACAATAAGCAGGACCAATACAAGCAGCGCAGCAGCGCAAAGAATCAACCTGCGTTGCTTTCTTCTCTGCCGCCTTTTCCTTGCGATATATCTCATGTAATCCTCTTTACCGGAGGCTGCACTTGGTGTCGGCTGTTATGCTGGTCGGGCTTGTTCGTTGTTCATCGTGGTTTCTCCAATCCAAGGGAAAGGGCGGCAGCGGGACTATGCCCGTCACCGCCCATCCTTATAAGATTATCTTATTGGGTTATTTTACGTATTTTTTTCTTTTGCTGTACACTACGGTGCCAGTTACACCAAGGCCAAAAGCAAGCAGCAGGACGATCCAGAGGATCATGTTGCTGTTGTTGACGGTCTGAGGTACATCATCCAGAGCGCCGGTGTTCGGATTGCTTTCCGCCGGATCGGTCGGCTTGGTTGTGGAACCGGTAGCCGGGATCTCAACAGCAGGACGCTGATAGCCACAGAATTTGCATTCCTCATGCTTGGAACCCTTTTGGGTTGCAGTTGCTTCCTTATCTACCACCCACTTGAAGGTGTGTGCTGCAACATCGTCCTTGGCGCCGCAGGAGCATTCATGCCAGTGCTTGTCGGCGTCAGTTTTCCACTCGCTGGCATAGCTGTGGGTATGATCGCTGCCGGTTGCCGGAATCGTACCGGTTTCCATGACATAGCCGCACTCGGTGCATTCCTTATGCTTCGTACCGGCGGTGGTAGACGTTGCTGCGGTGTCGGTGATCCAGTCGCCGGCGGTATGTGCTGCTTCCTCGGACTTTACGCCGCAGGCACATTCAAGCCAGTGCTTATCAGCACCGGACTTCCACTCGCTGGCATAGCTGTGGGTATGATCGCTGCCGGTCGCAGGGATCGTATCGGTTTCCAGTACGCGCTCGCAGACGGTGCATTCCTTATGCTTCGTACCGTCAGTGGCAGCCGTTGCAGCGGTGTCGATGATCCAGTCGCTGGCGGTATGAGCGGCCTTAGTGTTCCCGAGAATCGCCCTGCAGCCATTCACTTTGCATACTTTCCAATGGTTAGATGTATCAGACTTCCACTCGCTGCCTGCAACATGGGTAGGTATCTCACCGATATGTTTATTGGACCAGTGATCTTCCCATTCGTCGCTCATCACACAGCAGCCATGGTCACAGCCTGCCGCAACGCTGTTTGCTTCACAGCAATCCTCGCACAAACCGCAGAATTCGCAGATCGTACCGCATTCGGAGCAGGCCTGACAGCACTCCATACAAATAGCCGCGCAGTTTTCGCAGGTGTCGCAGCTTTCACACAGGGTAGCGCAGTCGGCGCAATATTCCTGACAATTCTGGCACAGGGTCGTGCAGTCACCGCAACGCCCGCAGTCATGGCACAGCGCGGTGCAGTCTTTACAGGTGCCGCAATCGGGGCAGAGCACGCCGCATTCACTGCAGTGGGCGCCGCAGCTTTCGCAGACGGTCGCGCAATCTCTGCAGTATTCTTCGCACCCACCGCACAGCGTTACACAGTTTTCACAATAACCGCAATCCTGACACAGCTTGGCGCAGTTTGCACAGGTGCCGCAATCGGGGCAGACGGTACCGCACTCACTGCAGGCACTGCCGCAGATGGGGCAGATCTCAGCGCAGGATGCACAGTAATAGCAGGTCTTGCAGAAACTCTCCGCCTGCTCCAGACATTCCTCACATCCGGGGCAGTGCTTGTTCTGATCGATGGCGCATTCAACGCACATTTTGCAGTCTGCGCAGATATCACTGCCTGCACAGTCGGCACACAGTAGGCATTCCTGGCAGTAGACGGAATCATCGTTTACATAGCAGGCGCCGCATCCCTCGCAGGCTGCACTGTTTTCTAAATGGCAGCGCAGGCAGAGATCATCACAGCCTGCGTCGCACATGCCGCCGCAGTCAAAGCAGCGGTAGCAAACCAGGCAGCCAGCACTTGCGGTACATTCGCCGCAGTCCGGACAATGCTTATTGGCGGCTATGCCGCAGTCTTTGCACATTTTGCATTCTTCGCAGATGTCGCTGCCCGCGCAATCGGCACACAGTAGGCATTCCTGGCAGTAGACGGAATCATCGTTTACATAGCAGGCGCCGCATCCCTCGCAGGCTGCACTGTTTTCTAAATGGCAGCGCAGGCAGAGATCGTCACAGCCTGCGTCGCACATGCCGCCGCAGTCAAAGCAGCGGTAGCAAACCAGGCAGCCAGCACTTGCGGTACATTCGCCGCAGTCCGGACAATGCTTATTGGCGGCTATGCCGCAGTCATTGCACATCTGGCATTCTTCGCAGATGTCGCTGCCCGCGCAATCGGCACACTGCCCACATTCTCTACAGTAAGCGTTATCATTGTCGATAAAGCAGGTACCGCAGCTTTCGCAGGCCGCGCCTTCTTCCCGATGGCAGCTCAGGCAGAGATCGTCACAGCCTGCGTCGCACATGCCGCCGCAGTCAAAGCAGCGGTAGCAAACCAGGCAGCCAGCACTTGCGGTACATTTGTGGCAGTCCGGACAATGCTTATTGGCGTCTATGCCGCAATCAACGCACATTTCGCATTCGTCACACCAATCAGAGGCGCAATCGCTGCAGGTCTCGTTACAACGCGGACAAGGGGTCACGTCGTCAAAGCAGGCGCCGCAGTTGGAACAGTGGCGTCCTTCATTTTGGGCACATTCAATGTGCATATGGCAGTCGCCGCACCAATCGTCGTCGCGGCAATCACCACAGACCTGGCAGTGGTTTTCATCGTAACAGTCGGTGTGGCCGCTGCTCTCACTGCAGTGATTGCCGCCGGCGCAGATCCAGTCATCAGCGATAAATTCATGGCAAAAATCGCACTCTGACTCCGTATCCCATGCATAGGCATGCATGGGAAGCATTCCTACAAGCATGATGCAGCACAGCAGCACGCTCAGCAGCTTATGCAGTCTTATTCTTGCTTTCATAAGCAATTCCTCCTTGTTTCTTTTCGGCATTTCGCCGGGTGATCTGAGCGTGTGAGTTGATTTATCGGCTCTCCCACACGGCAAAGAGAGCGTCCGCCATTGCCTATCCGTTCGGAGAACGAAGAAGCGTCAAATACATTCATATCATTCCATCACCACCTTCTCGGGATCAAACCGGCGAAGGGCTTCGGCAACCGCATCTGCAAACAGGGCGTTCTGCATATCGATCACTACTCTCCGCATTTGCCTCACCTCCAAGTTCTCTTTTTTACGCACTGATGATATTTGCAGTACCCCCATAATCAACCATATAATGCCGGATCGTTTTTCAAAACAGACCGTCCCTAAGTACAGTTTTGCAGAAATTTTTTCAAAAAAATACCCGGTCTCGCATCGGAAACCGGGTATATCGGACTATTCAGTTTGTTTTACGCGATGGGAAGATCGTCCTCGTCATCGGTATTGTCAAGCAGCTTTGGAATAATGAGGCGCTTGCCTGTGACAGCAATGTCAAGCTGGGTCTGGAAGGCGGACGGGTGGATGACATTTCCCTTCTTCTAAGCCTTGCGTGTGAAAAAGACGAGCGAATTCAGCAGGGACTGGATGAAATCCGGCGAAAACACGGACTCCCTGTTGCGGAGGAATAATAATGGTGAATGGCATAGAGGCATTCTCAGAAATGAAGGAGAGCAAATCGTCACAAGGCACAATACGGAATGGGAGCGCACCGTTGCCATAAGGTGTCAAAATAGTACAACTTTTTCCCGGATTTCTGACATAAGAAAAAGAAAACACATGATATGATTACTACATGGGGTGACCGATGGGGCACTTCCGGAGACTGTCAGATGTCGGAAATTTCAAAGGGAAGGAAACCGCAATGCGTTCTTATTATCAGTTTATTGAAATAACGGATTTTGGTCCGTATGTGACAAAACTCATTCTGGCATTCCCAGATCTGGTGAAGGCAGGGGAGATCTGCACAGACCAGTTCTGCGTCTATACACGGATTCTGGACAGGGAAGGAAACCAGATCAAAATGCCGGAGAATTTCATCAGGCGGGACAAGTTCGTGCCGGCGGAGGGGTATCGTGTGATCGGAGATGCGTATCCGTCAGACGCGGCGGGAAACCGGGCGGCGGAAGGGAGGTTTGTCACGCTGGAGATGAAGTACGGGCCGCTCTATCCGTGCTCCTCCGCTCTGGCGGCGGATTTTACCAACATCAACGGGCATGAGTCGTATGTGGACAGTGTCAATGTCATCACACAGACGAAGGAGATCAAGACGGCGCAGGGAACGGTACGCGGTCTGGTGTTCGATCACTGCGCACGCGTGATGAATCCGGCGGTGGACCGGTGGCTGGAGGATGTCTCGGGCGACGCGGAGATGCCGCTCCGGTATGGCTACTTTGTTCCGCAGCGCGGCATGGACAAGCGGCCGCTGATCGTGTGGCTGCACGGCGCAGGAGAGGGCGGGACGGATACGGCCATCAGCTACTCCGGGAATAAGGCGACGGCGCTCACGGACGACGCGATTCAGAGCAGGTTTGACGGGTGCTATGTGTTCTCGCCCCAGTGCCCGACGATGTGGCTGGACGATGGAAGCGGCCAGTACGGGACAAGCGGGCGGTCGATCTACACGAGGGCTTTGAAGGCGGCGATCGATGAGTTCATCGCCCGGAATTCTTACGGCATCGACCCTGACCGCGTCTATATCGGCGGAGACTCAAACGGCGGATTCATGACGATGCGGATGATCGCGGACTACCCGGATTTCTTCGCGGCGGCTTTTCCGATCTGCGAGGCTCTGTACGACGCGTCGATCACGGACGAGGAGATAGGACGGCTCGCCCGGACGCCGATCTGGTTCACGCATTCCAAGGACGATCCGGTTGTGGATCCGGAGAAATATGCGGTGGCGACGTATCGGCGCCTGCTGGCGGCCGGAGCGGAGAATGTACACTTTACATACTGGGACGGCATTTATGACATGCATGGTCAGTTCCAGGATGCGGAGGGCAAGCCATTTCACTACATGGGACATTTTGCGTGGATCCCGGTGTTCAATGAGGACTGCAGAACGGATTTTGACGGCAGGCCGGTCGTTGTGGACGGGCGGGAAACGGGTCTGTTTGAGTGGCTCGCGATGCAGAGAAGGGTGTCGCAGGGGTAGCGGCACGGGAATAGATAAGAATGGGAGGACAGAACGTTTTATGAGTAAGCACACTATACCGCATATCAGTCAGATCAACGGCCAGCCTGTTCTGATGGTCGGGGACAAGCCTTTTATCCTCCTGGCGGGCGAGGTGCATAATTCCGATTCTTCTTCGCCTGCCTACATGGAGAAGATCTGGGCTATCGCCGACGAGCTCGGGATGAACACGCTGCTGCTCCCGGTCACATGGGAAATGATCGAGCCGGAGGAGGGGCACTTTGATTTCTCTGTGCCTAAGGCCCTGATTGATCAGGCAAGGGAACGGGACATGCATATCGTGTTTCTCTGGTTCGGGAGCTGGAAGAACGCGGAGTGCATGTATGCACCGGCCTATGTCAAAACAGATCTTGTGCGGTTTCCCCGCGCACAGATTGAAAAAGGGAAGAATAAGGCGGGGCGGGAGATTTCGCCCGCGATCCCGGTCAAGGCGCCTTATACCACGCTCTCCTATCTGGGAGAGGAGACGATGAAGGCAGATGCCCGCGCTTTCGCGGCATGGATGGGGTTCCTCAGGGACTACGACGGAGAACGGCAGACGGTGGCTGCGGTGCAGGTGGAGAATGAGACCGGCCTGCTCGGCGCAGCGCGGGAGGTCTCCGATGCTGCAGATGCGCTTTTTGCCGCGGAGGTTCCTGCAGATTTTGCCGCCTATATGCGCAGCCACACCGGGACGATGACGGAGGAGATCCGGAGCGCGGTAGTGCATGGGCGGGAGAATGGAAGCTGGACAGAGGTTTTCGGCGGCGCGGCAGAAGAGATCTTCTCCGCGTATCATGTGGCACGTTTTGTCAACACAGTGGCCGAGGCAGGAAAAGCGGTTTATCCCCTGCCGATGACGGTCAATTGCTGGCTGGACAAGGGCGGCGCGCCGGGAAGCTATCCCACAGGAGGGCCGGTCTCCAGGATGCACGAGGTCTGGGATTTCTGCGCACCGTCTATCGACACCTACTGCCCTGACATTTACGTGCCGCAGTTCAAGGAAGTATGCGACGAATACACACGGCGCGGCGGGGCGCTCTTTATTCCGGAGTGTGCGACCCACAGCTACTGCGCGCCGCGGCTGGTTTATACCGTCGGGCACTATCACGCGATGTGCTATTCTCCTTTCGGCTTTGACGATATTGGCAAGCCCTTTACAGCTGTGCAGGGATTTCTGTTCGGCATGGATGTGAACGATCCTGCGCTCAGGACGCCGCAGAGCTTTGAGGAATATTCCGCTTTTGGCAAAATTCTGCGGGAGATGATGCCCATGCTGGCGGAAGCGTACGGCTCTGACCGGCTGCAGGCGGTCTCGGCAGAGACAGACCCGGCGATTCCGGACCCTTCCGGCAATCCCTTCCTCGCGAAACAGCCCGCCATGGACTTCGGTGCGTTTACGGTGACAGTCGGTTTCCAGAGTCAGATCAACCCGCGCGGAGACGGCGTCTGCCTGTGCCTTGCGGTCAGCGATCATGAGTGCTGGATCGTGGGGAATGCCTGCGATATCAGGCTCAATTCCGGAAATAAGGAGCAGCCGAATCTTGACCTCCTCCTGCTGGAGGAAGGACGCTTCGAAGACAGCCGGTGGATCCCCGGACGACGTCTGAACGGAGACGAAAGCGCGCAGCTCAGTATGGATAAGCCGTCTGTGTGGCACCTGAAATTTTTCACCTATCAATGATACTTTCCCTGCAAAGAGCAGGATGATCCCCGGGAATGAGCCTCAACTTGTTCCCGGGGGATATTTCTGAAAGGTGTTCCCATGACGAAACAAAATCGCCAGACTAGCCTTCTTGTGGCCGCGATGATTTTCTGTGCCATTCTTCTGCGTGTCATGGCAAAGTCTGATCTATGGAGCGTTCCGGGGGAATTGCCCGCGCGATAATCTATATCGCCCTTTATATCGGATGGGGAATATCCGTAAGTAACCGGATCATTCAGGTGCAGGTGCGCCATTATCTGATTGCCATTTCCGGACTGATGGTTTTCTGGTTTGTCTTCCGTACAACGAAATATCATTTTACAGCCGATGTGGCAATAAGACGGCAGCTATGGTACTGGTATTATCTGCCAATGCTGCTTATCCCGCTGTTTTCTTTGTTTGTATCCGTCTCACTGGGCAAGTCCGCGAATGCCAGATTGCCAAAATCGACGCAGGTGCTTTATATTCCCACGGTTCTCTGTCTGCTGCTGGTGCTGACAAATGATTTCCATCAGCTTGTCTTTTCCTTCCCGGAAGGAGAGATATGGACGGATGCTAATTCGGAGTATGAAGCAGGATATTATTTTGTCATCGGCTGGGAAATTATCTGTGCTTTCACGTCATTTATCATCATGCTCATCAAGTGCCGGCTCTCGCATAGGAGAAATATCTGCCTGTTCTGCTGTTAACATGCTCCGTCGGATATGCCCTGATCTATGCCAGCGGCGTGGAGTGGATGCAGCTGATCGGTGGAGATGTCACGGCGGCGCAGTGTCTGATGTTCACCGGAATTCTGGAGTGCTGTATTCAGTGCGGGCTGATCCAGACCAATACTGGTTATCAATCGCTGTTTGAAGCCGGCTCCATTGGAGCGCAGATCGCAGATGCGGACTGTCATATCCGTTATACCTCTTCCAGTGCACCGAAGCTGACGGAGGGAATGATACGTTCGGCAACGAGAGGCACGGTCATGCTGGACCGCAAAGCTTTGCTCAGAAGCAGCAGGATTGATGGCGGTTATGTTTTATGGCAGGAGGATATTTCAGACATCACTGCTCTGCTGGAAAAGCTGGAGGAAAACAGGAAAACCATTTCGGAAAGCAATGCGGTAGAGCAGGAAAACTATAAAACCAGGGTAAAGATCAACGCAGTGCGGGAAAAGAACAGACTATATGACCGGCTGCAGGCACAAACCGCACATCAAATCGAGCTGCTCGACCGGCTGCTGACGCAATACGAGACGGAATCCGATCCGGAAATCCGCCGCAGTCTGCTGGCAAAAGCGGCGGTGATCGGTGCATACATCAAACGCCGCGGAAATCTCATATTTATCGGTGAAAAATGTGATGTAACGGATACAGCCGAACTGTCCGCCTGCTTCGATGAGTCCTTTGCCAATTTAGAGCTGATGGGGGTGGAGTGTGCCTTCGATATTCCGGACAAAATCAGCATCGATATCCGGGATGCGATCCGGGTATATGACTTTTTTGAAGCCGTGACGGAGACTGCGATCGATGACATACGTTTTGTCTGGCTGAAAGCCCGCAATCTTGAAGATGCCGTCATCTTTTATCTGCAGGCAGAATGCGAAACCGAATTGTCGGCGCTTTCCGGGCTTGCCGACACCTGCGCCCATGAGGAAGGCGTATGGCGCTTTTCCCTGCGCATCGGAAAGGTGGGAGGACAGACATGAGGAGCTTATATCTTTCTGCTGCTTCGGCACAATCGACATTTTTTGTCCCTAACAAGTTTAGCTTGTTTGGGACAATTCTGCTGACCGCGCTGTTCCTTTCCCTGATTTTGTCGCTTTTTCTGCTGCTTGCTTCGTATGGCAGGCTGCGCAGCAAATGGAAAGGGTATCTGCATTTATCGGTATTTCTGTTCCTGTTTATCTTATTATCCGTGCTGGCGGAAGCGTTTTCAAAGATGGAAGAAGGGCTGGAGTACAAGGCATGGCTGCCTCTTCCTGTGTGGCTGCTCTGGAGCATTGTGTTTGCAGCAGATTTTCTGACGATATGGGAGTTTGCAGAGCTGCGGAGGATGGAAAAAAAGACGCTCAGCCGCGATTCCATCAAGCAGGCGCTGGATATGCTGCCAGGCGGAATATGCTATTTCACACCGTCCGGGAGCGTCAAGCTGTGCAACAGGCAGATGGATGCTTTATTCCATACCATTTCACGGAGCGATCTCCAAACGCTTGCTGAGCTGCAGGATGCGCTGTCAGACTGCGATGCAGGCGGCGGAGTGACCAGGCTCTCCAAGGAGAGGCAGACCTATCTTTTCCCTGACGGCAAGGTATGGCGCTACAGGCAGAACGAGATGAAAACGGCGGACGGCACGCTGTATACGGAAGCCATCTTTTCGGACGTCACGGAGCTGTACCATAAAAATCTCGAGCTGAAGGAGCAGATCAGGCGGCTGAATGCCATTTCCCGCGAATTAAAATGGCTTTCCGACAATGCGCTGATTCTGGCAAGAGAAAAGGAAGTGCTGTCCGCCAGGACGAAGCTGCATGACGATATGGGAGCTGGACTGATCGCTATCCGGCATATTCTCGATCACAGTGGGACGGAGAAAACAGAAAATGCAATGAATCTGTTCCGCCAGGCCGTCAGCGCCATCAAATACGACAATGCCTGTCCGCAGGGGCGCAGCGAGCTGGACGAATTCCTGCATGATGCCGGGGCAATCGGGATAACGGTAAATTTGTCCGGAGACCTGCCTGAGCAGGAGGAGCTGCGGCGGGTTGTGATTCTTGCCATGCGGGAATGTCTGACAAACAGTGTGCGTCATGCCGGAGCAACGGCCTTATACATCACGGCAGAGAAAAAGAGAGACTGCTTTTCCGTGAGGATTACAAACGACGGGAGGCCGCCCGAAACCGAGGTCGTTCCCAGAGGCGGGCTTCGCAACCTGTACCGTCATGTTCTGGACCTCGGCGGTACAATGGAAATACAGTCAAGGCCGGACTTTGCGTTAACGGTGCATCTCCCGGTGACAGGGGAGGAAATGGAATGAAACGGGTTCTTATTGTGGAGGATCAGCGGATGCCCCGCGAAAACATGGAGCGGATGCTTTCCGACAGCGGCAGATACGAGCTTGCCGCCAGTCTGAGCGGAGCGGACATTGCCTTTGTGAAATGCTGCCAGCAGCACATTGATCTGATTTTGATGGATGTCTGCACTTCGGGCAGTAAAGATGGGATTGAAGCTGCCGCAGAAATCAAGGCGAAGTTTCCGGATATCAAGATCATCATTGTCACATCGATGGTTGAGGTGAGCTACCTGGAGCGCGCCAGAGCAGCCGGGGTTGACAGCTTCTGGTATAAGGATATCAGCCCGGAAGCGCTGATTGATGTGATCGACCGGACCATGGCGGGTGAGCATCTTTTTCCGAACGAGACGCCGAGGGTGAAACTTGGACTGGCCGATAGTACGGAGCTGACGGCAAAGGAGATCGAGGTGCTGCGGCTGATCTGCGACGGATTGGAATATGATGAAATCGCCGACAGGCTGGATATTTCGGAAAGAACCGTCAAATACCATGTTTCCAACATTCTGTCAAAAACAGGATATGCCAACAGAACCCGGCTTGCGATTGCAGTGACAAACAAGAAATTTATCGTTCCGAATCTCCCCGAAGAACGGGAGTTTTTCAAAACCGAATAACCGAGACTTGGGCAGTCAATATAACCGAGCAGCTGAGACCTGATCAGTCAATCCCGGCCCTCTTTTGGGACCGGAAATTTTTTTTGCAAAAAATACCCCAACCTGTACCCAGGGACAGGGCGCAATGGAAAGAAATCCATTACGTTGTTTACGGTATCAATCTGCGCCGCAGAATTTTGATTCTGAATCTCATCATCAGATTAGGGGGGAGGAATGGCGTATGAAAGCAAACACTATATTTGCAAGGCTGTGGATTTATTTATTGTCCGCTCTGATGCTGCTCAGCGCGTTTATGATCATTGTCTATGCTGCGCCATAACCGGTTTTTTCAAATTTATGAATGGAGGAAGAACGGTATCGGTATTTATGGCGGCGGAGAGATGATGTTTTGAAATAAAAGAGAATCATACAGCATGACGAAGAGGGATGCGGTGTCGGTATGAATCCGGCACCGCATTTTTGCCATTTCATTGGTTTATTGCTGTGTCGATGATATGATGGATGGAGCAAGAGCGCGGCACGGAGGAATAACAATGAATCAACTGATTTCGAACCCGGATGCGGTGGTAAAGGGAGATCATTACCGGATCACGGTTCTCACGCCGGAGCTTTTCCGGCTGGAGTATTCGGAACACGGAAATTTTGACGATGAAATGACGCAGATCGTAGTGAACCGGCAGTTTCCGGTTCCGTCGTTTTCTCTGAAGGAAACGGAAGATGAGATTCAGATCATTACGGAGAAGGCGGAGCTTCATTATAATCGTCGTCCGTTCGAAAAGTGCGGACTTTGGATCCGGATCCGCGGAAACGGCGCGAACGCCACCTGGCATTTCGGCGATGATGCCGACAATCTGCTTGGGACGGCGCGCACACTGGATACGGCCGATGGAGACGATCTTCTTGACGGCGGAAAGCTGCCGATGGAAAAGGGACTTTTCTCATTCCGGAGCGGCTTTTCCGTGATCGACGACAGCCATTCGGTGCTGGTGCATGAGGACAGGACGGTTTCGCCCAGAACGGCGGGGAATATTGATCTGTATTTCTTCGGCTATGGGCACAATTACCGCAAGGGACTTGCAGATTACTATCATCTGACGGGACATCAGCCGCTGATTCCAAGATTTGCACTCGGAAACTGGTGGAGCCGGTATCACAAGTACACGGAGCAGGAGTATAAAGACCTGATTCAGCATTTTGAGACTGACAGGGTTCCGCTGTCCGTCGCGGTTATTGACATGGACTGGCATCTTGTCGATATCGACCCGAAATACGGCAGCGGCTGGACCGGCTACACCTGGAACAAGGATTTTTTCCCGGACTACAGGGAATTTCTTTCCTGGCTTCATGCGCACGGTCTGAAGACGGCGCTCAATGTTCATCCGGCGGATGGGGTGCGCGGCCACGAGGTGATGTACCGGGAGATGGCGGAGACGCTTGGACGCGATGCGGATGCGGAGGAGCCGATTCCCTTCGACATCGCGGATCCGGCGTATGTAGAGGCAGCTTTCCGATACATTTATCATCCGTATGAAGAGGATGGCGTCGATTTCTGGTGGCTTGACTGGCAGCAGGGCGGTGTCACGAAGGTGCCGGGCCTTGATCCGCTGTGGATGCTCAATTACTACCATTATGAGGACAGTAAACGTGGCGGAAAGCGCGGTCTCACGTTCTCGCGGTATGCGGGACCCGGGAGCCATCGCTATCCGATCGGCTTCTCGGGCGATACGATCGTCACATGGAAGTCGCTTGCCATGCAGCCGTGGTTCACGGCGACAGCATCCAACATCGGCTACGGATGGTGGAGCCACGACATCGGCGGCCATATGCTGGGATACAAGGACGAAGAGCTCACGACGCGCTGGGTGCAGTTCGGCGTTTTCTCGCCGATCATGCGCCTGCATACCTCGGACAGCGAATATATGCACAAGGAGCCGTGGCTGTTTAATGCGGTTTCAAAGGAAATCATCGAGCGGTACCTGCGGCTACGCCACGAGCTGATCCCTTATCTCTACACGATGAATCTGCGTGCGCACAGGGAGGATTGTCCGATTGTCGAGCCGCTTTACTACCGCGACCCGGAGAACAGCAGTCTGTATATGACATGCCGGAATGAATATTATTTTGGCACAGAGCTTCTCGTCAGTCCGATCACCGGGCCGCGCCGGAAGTCCGGCTTCGCCGGCGTCAAAACCTGGATTCCCGCGGGCGGCTGGTATGATATTTTCACCGGACTTCACTACACCGGCGGCAAAATGCTGACGCTGTACCGCGATCTGACGGATATCCCTGTGCTTGCGAAGGAAGGGGCGATTCTGCCGATGGAGGATTTCTCGGGAGACGGTTACTATACTGCGTCGACGGAGAATCCGGAGCACATGACACTGAAGGTTTTCTGCGGTCAGGACGGTGCGTTCTCGCTCATGGAGGACAATGGACTGGGCTCGGAGTACGAGGAGCAGAACTGGTGCGAGACGAGGATCCGGTACAGCGAACGGAAAGCGGGCGCGGACAGGGAGCAGGCGCGGGGAACGGCAGAAGCTTCGACATGGGAGAGAACCGATATGGACATTTTGCCTGCGGATTCAGGAGTGAATGCGGTTCGGGATACCGGATTGGGTGATATGCCGGAAAGAAAGCTGATTATTGCGCCGGCGGCAGGAAATACTTCCTGCATTCCGGAGAAGCGCACCTGGAGGGTCGAGTTCTATGGCATATATTGGAATGGGAACGAAACGGGACCCAGGGTTACCGTGAATGGGTCGGAGGTTCCGGCAGAGTATGACGACGCAAGGAATGTGCTCTCTGTATGCGTCGGCCCCACTGGTACAGACGCGCAGATCGAGATTGAGGTGCAGGGCGCGGCAGGACGTCCGGCAGACGGAGACTTCCGCAGGAGGCTCGACGAGATCCTCATGAAGGCGGAGATGGGGAATATTCCCAAGATGCAGTTCGGCGCCATGCTCGCAGGCGGCGCGGGAAAGAACGAGATTCTCTCCTCGGCACTTGCCTCTGACATGCCCTGTGAGGTCATCGGGGCCTTCTCGGAAATACTGCTGGCGGAATGACGGGGGACTAATATTCATTCTTCACCGGCCGGCCTGCTCCGGGAGAAATCTTGCCATGGCCGGCGACCTCGGGGGAAGTATAGGACCCGCCATTGTGGGAAAAGTGACGCAGTATGCGGGAGACAGCATCCGGGTCGGAATGGGAGTGGGACTTATTTTTCCGACCGTGCTGATCCTCATGCTGGCGATGATGAGCAGGATGACGGCCAGAAGCGGAAGCAGGTGACGCGTAAAGAAGCTCCGGCCGGCATCGGGAGCAGGAAGAATCTGAGGCTGGCATCCGGGAGCGGGAAGGATCCGAGGCTGGCACTTGGGAGCAGGAAGAATCTCGCGCTGGCTCTGGATGAACAGGGCAATCAATGGTACACTGAAACAAAATACAGCGCGGGGAGGTGCGTCATGAATGAGACGGTGAAAACGATGGCCGAAGCAGTCAGGAAGGTGACGGATTTCCGGCCGCGGATTGCGCTGACACTGGGTTCGGGACTCGGTAATTTTGCCTCGTGTATCCGGACGGAATGTGTCATTCGCTACAGGGATATTCCGGGCTTTCCGGTGTCTACTGCGCCTGGACACGCTGGAAAGCTGATTTTCGGATGGCTGGACGATGTGCCGCTTGTCTGTATGCAGGGCAGAGTGCATTTATATGAGGGATATACGCCGGAGGAAGTGGTGCGACCGGTGCGGCTGTGCAGGGCTCTGGGCGCGGAGACGCTGTTTCTGACCAACGCGGCCGGCGGACTGGATGCGTCCTGGGAGCCGGGCACGCTGGCGATGATCACGGACCATATCTCGGTTCTGGTGCGCAACCCGCTGATCGGACCGAATGACGACGAGGAGGGCGTGCGGTTTCCGGACATGACGCATGTCTACGATCCGGAGCTGTGCGAGGTGCTCCGGGCGGCGGCGAAGGAGGAGAGCATTCCGCTGAAAGAAGGCGTGTATGTGCAGTTCACCGGCCCGTCGTATGAGACGCCGGCGGAGATCCGGATGGTGAAGAGCTGGGGCGGCACTATTGCCGGCATGAGCACGGTGGTGGAGGCAATCGCTGCGAGGCACTGCGGGATGCGGGTCTGCGCGGTGTCGCTCATCTCCAATCTGGCTGCAGGTATCTCGAAGTCGCCGCTCTCGGAGGAGGAGGTTATCGCAGCCGGTGAGGCGGCGGGACCGCGATTCGAGCGTCTGGTAAAGGCGGCAGTTAGAAAAATGTGAGGGGACCGGGCGTGGCGTCGGACGGAACGGGCCAGGATAGAACGGGCTGGATGGGATGCGCCGGACAGAGTGTACCGGCGGAACGTGACGGACAGAATATACCGGACAGATCAAGCCGGATGGGATGCGCCGGACGGAATGTACCGGCGGAACGTGTCACCAGGCAGTTTCCTGGCGGATTAACAGTAGGTTGATCAATGAAGGATTGCACAGAGGCAAGACTTTGGGAGAGAATTCTCCGGAAGTCAAAACATAATCATGCGTTTACGGACTGGCTGGAGCTGGTGACGGAGATCCTTGAGATCGCGGTGGCGGTCATTGTGCTCATCGGATTTGTCCTGAGTGTCGTTCCGATTGTGCGGGATATGCCGGCGCTGCTTGACAGCTCCAATGAGTACACGTTCCATATTTTTCTGG
>Ga0256406_1004543_pt1 | contig 15746 bp, 8 predicted proteins | sample RumenRJG_03DNA_FD_185986 | JGI IMG/M metagenome (GOLD analysis project Ga0256406, IMG submission 185986) | Bovine rumen microbial communities from Lethbridge, Alberta, Canada - RJG_03 | ecosystem: Host-associated > Mammals > Digestive system > Stomach > Rumen | place: Canada: Alberta | collected... | reverse complement strand
GGCAGCATAAATCCTGAAAACGCTAACTTCATATACTTCCATACACAATTACCTGGCTCCTTCAAAACCTACGGAAAGAATACTGACGTATTTTGGTGCTGTACGGGTACTGGAATGGAGAACCACGTGCGTTACGGACAATCGGTCTTTTTCTCCGATGCCGACACCCTCTACGTCAGTCAGTTTTTTCCTGCGCAACTCAACTGGACAGACAAGAAGATGATTGTAAAACAGACAGGCGACCTCACGCACGATACATTTATAAGAATCCGCATCACTAAAGGAAGCGGACGTGCAGTGCTGAAAATCCGCATTCCCTCATGGTGCAAGGGCTTCAAAGCAACATGCGCGAAACAGGACCTACACTATGAAACAAGAGACGGCTACTGCATAATCAGCGGAAGTTGGAAACAAGGCGATGTCATCAGTGTACATCTTCCGATGCATCTGCGCTTGGAGCATCTACCCAGCCAGCCTCATATCGTCGCTCTTTATTACGGTCCTTTCGCACTTGCTGCCGATATGGGAACAGAGGGCATAACAGAAGACCGTGTGAATGTGACTGACAATTATTTTGGCGGCTATCCCTCCTACATGCAACCAGCCGATCCCATACCCGCATTGACGGGCTCAAGGACCAATCTTGATTGGATTCGCAAAACAGAAGGGAAATTAGAATTCTCTACCACAGCCACAAGCGATGGCAATCCTGTTCGGTTTGTTCCTCTCTACAAAACTTTTGGTATCCGCTTTACCGACTACATGAAATTGAATGATTAAACATCCAGAATGAACCTATGAATGATTTAGAAGCATTAGATACAGCGAAATCAATCGATTTTAGCATTACTTATACGATTGTTTTTTACGCTTCCCTTGGCTTTCTCAGGATTATTACATAACTTTGTACCCCCAATATAACCCAAACCTAAAAAAAAGAAAAATGAAACGACTTTTTTTATTTGCAATGGTGCTGTGTGGTACCATGACAACAACAGCACAAGACAAGCAGTTGTTTGACGACAACTGGCAGTTCACTCGTAACGGCAAGACCACCAATGTAAACCTGCCTCACGACTGGGACATCTACGAAGGTCCAAACTCCGGCAAGGGAGCCACAGGCACCGGCGGTGGTTGGTTTGAAGGCGGTAAGGGCGAGTACCGCAAGACATTCAAGACCCCCAATGCCGATATTACCAAGCTCCATTTCGAAGGTGTCTATCAGAAGGCAGAGGTCTTCGTCAACGGACAGAAGGCCGGACAACACGGCTATGGCTACACGCCTTTCACTATTGACGTAACGAATTATCTCAATAAGGACAAGAAACAACCAAACGAAGTCATCGTCAAGGTCAACAACAGCGAGCAGCCCAACTGTCGCTGGTACTCAGGCTCTGGCATCTATCGCCACGTGTGGCTGGAGACGATGCCTGCATTGCATATTGCTGAGAATGGCATTGTTGTCAAGACACCCGTGGTAAGCGAGAAAGAAGCAGAGGTTTCAATTCCCGTCAATGTGAACAATGCATCCCAGGCAGACCGTCAACTTGACGCTATTGAGGTAACGTTCAACGAAGGAAGCTTCAAAATGGCCCCACAAACGAGCCACATTCTGAAACAGTATTTCGAACATGGATACACGATGCATAAGGTATCAAGCCTCACCGTAGATTTTCACTTTACGATTGCCAACCCTCATCTTTGGTCGCCCGAAGATCCTCATTTATATGAAGCCATCGTCAAATTAAAGTCTGAGGGACGTATCATTGGCGAGCAGCGTGTGAAGTTCGGCATCCGCTCCTTCTCCCTTGATGCCGAGAAAGGTTTCGTGCTCAACGGCAAGAAAGTGCTTATCAACGGTGCCTGCGTACACCATGACGACGGTGTGCTGGGTGCTATGGCATTCGATGCAGCAGAAGCCCGTAAGGTGAAGCAGATGAAAGAGGCTGGTTTCAACCTGATTCGCACCTCACACAATCCTACGACCCGTGCTTTCCTTGATGCATGCGACTCAATAGGTATGCTGGTTATCGACGAGGCTTTTGATGGCTGGCGCACGCAAAAGAATCCCTACGACTATTCAACACTCATTGACTCCTGCTATCAGGAGGATATCCACGCTATGGTGAAGCGCGACCTGAATCACCCCAGCGTTATCTCATGGAGTATTGGCAACGAGGTTATTGAGCGCAAGGACATCCGCGTGGTCTATACCGCCCGACAGATGAAGAAAGCTATACTGGAAATAGACAACACGCGTCCTGTTACTGAGGCGCTCTGTGCCTGGGACCGCGATTGGGAAATCTACGACCCACATGCCGAGGTGCTCGATGTGGTAGGCTATAACTACATGATTTTCAAACACGCCAGCGACCACAAGCGCGACCCCAAACGCGTCATCTGGCAGACAGAGAGTTATCCGCGCGATGCCTTCAGAAACTGGGAAGTTTCGAATGATTTCCCTTATGTTGTGGGCGATATCGTATGGACAGGACTCGACTATCTGGGCGAAAGCGGCATTGGTCGCAACTATTATAAAGGCGAACGCGAGGGCGAGTCGTGGATAGAAGGTGGACAGCCCGAATGGCACGGTGCCCCCTGTGGCGATGTCGACATCACCGGTTGGCGAAAGCCCATCAGCCATTACCGCGAGATGCTGTGGAACAAAGAAACACCTCTCTACATGGCTGTCAAAGAACCCAATGGCTATCATGGCGAGATCAAAACGACGATGTGGAGTGTCTGGCCCACATGGGAGTCGTGGACATGGCCAGGATGGGAAGGCAAACCTATTGAAGTAGAGGTATATACAAAAGAGCCAGAGGTAAAACTCTATCTGAACGACCAACTTATCGGCACCAAGAAGGTGAGCCGTGAGACCCAGTTCAAGGCTGTCTTTACCGTCAACTATGAGCCTGGTGTATTGAAGGCAGTATCAACCAGTTCAACCAGTCTGCTTCAGACTGCCGGCGAACCCGCAAAACTAAGATTAACTCCCGACAAAAAGATCATGACTGCCGACGGCCAAGACCTCACCTTTGTCACCATCGAGGTAGTCGACAAGGACGGTCGTGTCTGTCCCGATGCTGTCATTCCCTGCGAAGCCTTTGTCAAGGGACAAGGTACATTATTGTCGTTTGCCTCTGCCGACCTCAAGGATACCGAGCCCTACACCACGCCTCGTGTAAAGACATGGAAGGGACGCGCCCTACTCGTGGTACGCAGCACACATAAGAAAGGTAATACACAGATCAGCATCAAGAGCAGTCTGCCTACTGCCAGTCTGACCATAAAAACGAAATAAACGATGAAGAGAGTCCTCGTTGTACTGGTAGCATTGTTAGCTCTGCAGACACAGGCCCAAACACACGATTGGGAGAATCCCGCCGTGCTGGGCATCAACAAACTGCCTTATCATGCCACGCTTCAATTGCCATCCAAGCAGAAAGAATGCAAGGAGATTATCTCACTCGACGGACAATGGCTCTTCCACTGGAGCCGTAAGCCCGAGGAGCGTCCTGCAGATTTCTACAAAGAGGATTATGACGTGAGCCAATGGAAGAAGATTAGCGTGCCTGGCAACTGGCAACTGCAAGGCTTTGGCACGCCTATCTACGTAAACATGAGTTATCCCTTCGCTAAAGACCGTCCCAGCGTCACGAGTGAACCCCCAAAAGACTGGACGGCCTACGAGAATCGCAACCCTGTGGGATCGTATGTTACGTTTGTCGACGTGACGAAGGATATGCTCTCAAAAAACCTGATTCTCCATTTCGGAGGTGTACACTCAGCCATGTACCTATGGGTGAATGGCCAGAAGGTGGGGTATAGTCAGAATTCCATGTCGCCTGCAGAATTTGATGTCACAAAGTACATGCGGGCAGGCAAAAACAAGATTGCCGTTGAAGTCTATCGTTGGAGCGACGGCTCCTATCTGGAGTGTCAGGACATGTGGCGTCTGAGTGGCATCTTCCGCAGCGTTCAACTATGGGTACGTCCTTTGGTACACATTGCCGACTACAAGATAGAGGCTATTCCCAATGCCGACTACTCGCAGTTCACAGTTAATGCTAAGATTACTGTATGCAATACTGGCAAGAAAACAGCAAAGGATCTGCTGGTTCAGTTGCAGATGGCTTGTCCCGAACTGTATGGCGTCAACGTCGATCCTAACCATAGGAACATAGCCAACCATTGCATATCAAGATTGCATGCTGGCGATACCACTGTCGTAGAACTCACATATCACTATGACACCCCGCCTCGTCTTTGGACTGCCGAGAAGCCTTGGCTTTATCCCTTCACCCTGCAACTGCTTGGCATGAAGGACAGTAAGAATAACGAAGAATTTGCCTATCATTTCGGTGTAAAGAAGGTCGAAATCGTTGGCGAGGTCTTCAAGATTAATGGCAAAAATGTGAAACTGCGTGGCGTAAACCGTCACGACCATCATCCAAAGACAGGTCGCTACGTTGATAATGCCACCTACGAACAAGACATCCGCTTGATGAAGCAGGCCAACGTCAACTTCTTGCGCACCTCTCACTACCCAGACCGTGAATACCTATATGAACTCTGCGACAAATGGGGTATCTACGTGATGGACGAGGCCAACCACGAGACTCACGGCTACGGCTATGCCAACAAAGTGATGGGCGAAGACCTTTCATTCCAGAAAGCCCATGTGGACAGAGCCGAGTCACTGGTGAAGCGCGACTTCAACCACCCCTGCGTCATTCTGTGGAGTCTTGGCAACGAGGGTGCTCAAGGGCCAAATATCGAAGCCATGTATCACAAGGTGAAGCAGCTCGACACAACCCGTCCGGCCTTCTACGACAGCGACCGTCGTTATTCTGATATCTGGGACGACAGTTATCTCTATCCCGACGAACTGAAGAAGAATGCCCAGACGGTAAACGACAAACCTTTCATGATGCGCGAATATGCTCATGCTATGGGTAACTCCTGTGGTAATCTGCAGGAGTACTGGGATGTGATATACAGCGACTCCTCCATTTGCGGCGCCGCCATCTGGGACTGGGTGGACCAGGGAATAGAAAAAGATGGAACATACCTATACGGTGGTGACTTTGGCGACAAGCCCAACGACGGGCAGTTCTGCCTCAATGGCCTGCTGGCCCCTGATCGTACGCCCCACCCCCACTACTATGAAGTACAGAAGGTGTATCAGCCCTTGCAGTTTCTCCGCGAACCAGATGGCACCATCCGCATCGTCAACCGAGACAGTTTTACCACTGTTGACGAGTATGATATCACCTACGACACCCTGCGCTATGATAGCGAAGTGGTACTCAATGTTTCCGCCCACCTGAAAGAGGATAAGCCCTGGGCCAAGAAAGGGTTTACAATTGCTCGAGAGCAGTTCGTACTACAGGCGTGGAACTGGAAAAACAAGGCGGAAGTCGCAACGTCCCTCTACCACAAGGAGAAGCAAGAGACTAAGTCATTCACAATCAGCGGAAACTCCCTCACCTCTTGGATCGTCGATGGCCACGAGGTACTACAGGCTCCGCTGGAGCCCTATTTCTGGAAACCAGAAAATGACAACCAGAGCGCAGCCGGTTTTGCCCGTCGTACAGCCATCTGGAAGGAAGTAAAAGATGTCAAGGTGAACTACACCATCATCAACGAGCACAGCATTCTTGTTGAGGTGGACTATCAACCTGCAGCACAGGACCGCCCCGTGATGCCAAAATTCGGCATGAGGATGCGTCTGCCCGCCAACTACACCGCGATTACATATTATGGCCGCGGTCCCTGGGAGAACTATCCAGACCGTAAGCGTTCTGCCTTCCTCGGCAAGTACCAGATGCCCCTATCGGCATACGAGACTGATTATCTCCATCCACAGGACAACGGCAACCGATGCGACATCCGCTGGTTTGAGATTTCATCCGCTCCTGCGGCAGTTGGGTCTCCTGCGGCGAGAACCCTGCGTATCGAGGGCTGTCAGCCCCTCTGCATCCGAGCATGGGACTATGGTGAGGAAGATCTTGAAGGTGTTCATCATCCCAGTGATATCCAGCACGGTCGTTTCGTCAATCTCAATATCGATGCCAATATTCACGGCGTAGGTGGAACAGACACATGGGGTAAGCGCACCCTTCCCCAGTACACCATTGACGGAAACCAGCCCCATCATTACAGTTTTATCCTATCATTTCAATAAGAAAACAAGGACACCTTACGCATTTGACAAATTTCCGCATAACCATGAAACGTTTCCCTTGCCGGAAACGTTTCTTTTATTTGTACCTTTGCACCCAGATTGAGTTCAACTCAAAACTAAACATCAACATATACCGATATTTTTTAGTTGGTAAGTTAGTATAATAGTAATTTATGGTTTGAAGGTGTGGCACGTAGTGATTACGTGCCATATTTTGTATATTTGAAAAGGATTTGAAACAAAAAAAAAGACTCCATTGAGATTTTTATTGTAATTTTGCCACCAAAATAACTAAAAGCGTAAACAACATGACCAGATTCATCAACATGAAAGGGTTGCTACTCACAGGCATCACCACCCTTGCATCCCTGTCCATATGGGCTCAAAATCCCATTATCCACGACCGTTACACCCCCGACCCGGCGCCCTACGTGCATGGTGACACCCTCTATCTTTTCGTGGATCATGACGAGAAAGTGACGGAAAATAACTATTTCACGATGAAAGACTGGCTGCTCTACAGTACCGTGGATATGGTCAACTGGACCTATCGCGGCACGCCCATCACATCGAAAACCTTTTCTTCATGGGCCAAGCAGGACAACGACTGTTGGGCCAGCCAATGCATAGAGCGCAACGGCAAGTGGTATTGGTACTGTACGGCCACCATCAAGGGACAACCCTATCCAGGCATCGGCGTGGCCGTGGCCGATAATCCTGCCGGTCCCTATAAAGACCCCATCAAGAAACCTATCGTAAAGGGTTGGTTCAAGATTGACCCGTCTGTCTTTATCGATGACAACGGGCAGGCTTACTTGTATTACGGCAACAACATGCTGTGGTATGTCAAGCTCAACAAGAACATGACGTCATTCACAGGCAATGAGGTCGAGGTCAAGACGAAGGACGAGACAGCTTTTGGCCCGTATAAGGGCTATAACGACGACGGCACGCCCAAGACCAACTTTGAGGAGGCTTCATGGATCTACAAGCGCAACGGCAAGTACTACCTGGAGTATGCCGCCGGTGGCGTTCCTGAGCATTGGGCCTACTCCACAGCCGACAAGGCTACGGGTCCCTGGACCTACCAGGGCAAGATACTGGGTCAGGCCGACAACAGTTTTACTATTCATGGCGGCAGTGTGGAGTTCAAGGGACATCACTATATGTTCTACCACAACGGCAAACTGAGCGGAGGCGGTGGCTATAAGCGTTCTACCTGCGTGGAGGAGTTCACCCCCAATGAGGACGGTACCATCCCCAGCATCAAGTTTACCACCGCTGGCGTCAGCCCTATCCAGACCTTGAACCCCTTTGAACTGCAGGAGGCTGAGACCATCAACAAGTGTTCCGGCATCCTGTGCCTGGGCGACTATAACGGCTGTTATGCCTCCAACATCACCAAGAGCAGCTATATCAAAGTGCGCAACGTGGACTTTGGCGAGGCTGGAGCCAAATCATTCAAGGCCGTGGTACGTACCACAGGCGATGCTGTTATCCTGATACGTGTCAAGACAGCAAGCAGTACCGCGAAAGGCAGAGTGAACATCCCATCAACCGACGGCGAGTGGCAGGAAGTGACAGTAGACCTCACCACCCCCATCACCGGCGTACAGGACCTGTTCTTCACCTTCGCAGGCACCACCGCAACGAGTTTTGATTTCGACAAGTGGCAGTTCTTTGAACAGCCAACCGGCATCCAGCCTCAAACCACCAAACGCCCATCACAGGCCACCTACGACCTGCAAGGACGCAGAACAAGCAATCACATCAACCATGCCATCAAGATTATCGATGGTAAGAAAATCATCAAATAACCTGTCACAACAATGAAAAGAATCACCCTCACCCTTCTGACGTTTCTGGGTTTCTGCAGTCAGATAGCAGCCCAGGACACCGACAACACCAACCGTCTGTGGGACAACAAGCCCGCAAAGATATGGCTCGAGGCCCTGCCTATTGGTAATGGCCGTATAGGCGGTATGATATACGGCGGACCGCGCGTCGATGAGATCCAGCTCAACGAAGACTCTTTCTGGAGCGGAGGTCCCCATAATAATAACAGCAGTACAGCCGCATCCAACTTGGCCACAGTGCGCAACTATATCTTCAACGGACAGGAGAAGAAGGCTGAGGACCTGATTAACCAGCAGTTCATCAAAGGTCCGCACGGCCAGAAATACCTGCATCTGGGCAGTCTGAGGATGACCCACGACAATATCACGGACGCAGAGGTGACCAACTATCGTCGTGAGCTCGACCTGCAGAAGGCACTCTCTACCGTCTCTTTCGAGCATCATGGGCACCACTACCGTCGTACCGCCTTTGCCACGATGCCCGACAGCATCATCGTTGTCCGTCTGGAGGCCGACACACTTTCCAGTTTCACCCTGCGCCACATCATTTCCGACTTCACCAGAAGTGCGTCGAAAAGTGACGACGGATGGCTTTCCATCATCACGGGTGTAGACCACGAAGGCGTAGCCTATAAACTCAAGGGCTACCTGCGCTATCGTGTGGAGAGCGATGGCGAGGTGACCTATGGCACGTCAAGTGCCGTCACGGTGAAGGACTATACCTGGGCAACCATCTACATATCGGCTGCCACCAATTATCTCAAGTATAACAATACATCTGGCAAGGGGTCTGCCAAGGCGCTGTCGTATCTGAACTCAGCCCTGAAGCACAACTACGACGAACTGCTGAGCCGCCATGTGGAGGCTTACCAGAAGCAATACGACCGTGTGCGCCTCTGGCTGCCATCATCACAGGCCAACAGCCAGCTCACCACCGAGAAGCGTCTGGACAAGTTTTATGGAAGTACCGACTGGGGCATGGTGGCCCTGCTCTTCAACTATGGCCGCTACCTGCTCATCTCGTCCAGTCAGCCTGGCAGTCAGCCTGCCAACCTGCAGGGCTTGTGGAATAACCTGAAGGATGCCCCCTGGGACTCAAAATACACCATCAATATCAATGCCGAGATGAACTACTGGCCCTCGGAGGTGTGCAACCTCACAGAGACCAACAAGCCGTTCTTCTCCATGATACGCGACCTGAGCGAAACGGGTGCGAAGACTGCAAAGAATATGTACCGCTGTGGCGGATGGGTAGCCCATCACAACACGGACATCTGGCGTATTGCCGGACCTGTCGACGGTGCCTTCTGGGGTATGTATCCCAATGGCGGCGCCTGGTTGGCCACGCACCTCTGGCAGCACTACCTCTATACAGGCGACGTAGAGTTCCTGCGCGAGTGGTACCCCGTCATCAAGGGCACGGCCGACTTCTACATGGACTACATGCAACCTATTCCTGAGGACTGTGTCTTTGCGAAGAATATCACGGCAGAGGATAAGTACAACTGGCTCGTTGTGGTGCCGTCGGTAAGTCCCGAACAGGGTCCTGCCGGCAAGTCCACGCCAGTTACCGCAGGCTGCACCATGGACAACCAGATTGTGTTTGATGCCCTGACAAACACGTTGAAAGCTGCAGAGATACTGGGCGAGGACGAAGAATACATCGCAAAGCTCAAGACCCAGATCTCAAAGATTCCTCCCATGCAGATTGGCAGCAGGAAACAGTTACAGGAGTGGCTCATCGATGCCGATGGCAGCGAGATGCAGCATCGTCATATCTCCCACCTCTATGGTCTGTTCCCCTCCAACCAGATTTCACCGTTCAACCATAACGAACTCTATGCTGCTGCCAAGCAGACCCTGACAGACCGTGGTGATGCTGCCACAGGCTGGAGTCTGGGATGGAAGATCTGTTTCTGGGCACGTATGCTCGACGGCACCCATGCCCTCACCATCCTGAAGAATATGCTCCGTCTGCTGCCATCCGATGATGTCACCAGTCGGTATCCCAACGGCCGTACCTACCCCAACCTCTTTGATGCGCACCCGCCCTTCCAGATCGACGGCAACTTCGGTGCCACGGCAGGTATCGCAGAGATGCTGCTGCAGAGTCATGATGGCGCCATCCACCTGTTGCCCGCCCTGCCAAGCGCATGGAAAGAAGGCAGCATCAGCGGACTGAAAGCCAGAGGTGCTTTTGAGGTAAGCATGGAATGGGACAAGGAGAAGCTGACCTGTGCTACGATTCGTTCTGAAATAGGTGGCACGGCTCGACTGCGCTCCTATGTAGAACTTGAGGGCGACGGACTGGCACCAGCCGAGGGCGAGTGTCCCAACCCGCTCTATGCGCCTGCCGACATCAAAGAACCCCTACTGGCAAAGTCGCTCACCACGAAACCATCACTCTCTGTAAAGAAAGTCTATGAGTACGACCTGCCAACAGAGGCTGGAGGCGAATACCATATCTATCAGAAAGGCTACAGGGAAACTGGCATCAGTCAGGTTAAGCCAGCAACGGATGTTCATGCCTATTATGACTTACAGGGCAGGAAAGTGACTAAAGATACGAAAGGTATCCTGATTGAGAAAAGTCAGGTAAACGGAAAGAACACATATCGAAAAATAATCAAGCACTAATCACAATGAAAAAGATTCTACTTCTATTCATGACTGTATGCAGCACGATAATGATGCAGGCTGCGAAAGTCGAAAAAGATGTCACCATCAAGATAGATGGCGAGGATCGTAAGTACAAGCTCTATGTGCCCAACAACATCAAGAACAACTGTCCGTTTGTGCTATCGCTCCACGGTGCCAATGGCAGCAGTAACGACAAGAGTCCGTTCGGTACCGATGTGGCCGATTGGGCTGGATGCATCGTGGCCTACCCACAAGGTAAGATGACAGCTTTTCCCATCGGCTTCGGAGGCTCTGCTACTGGTTGGACTGCCTCGGGCGAGGACAACTTCGACGTCAAGTTCCTGAAGGCCGTCATCGAGGATGTGGCATCGAAGTATACGATTGACCGCAAGCGTCTCTACTGCTGCGGATTCTCCAATGGCGGTATGATGACCTACGCCATGAGCAACGTCTGCAGCGATGTCTTTGCAGCTTTTGCCAGCATCAGCGGCTACCCCATCAACGAATTTCACCTCCGTCATACTGGTAAGCGCCCCGTGCCTTTCCTCCATATTCACGGCAAGGCCGACAATTTCGTGGTATACTCCAAGATGCCCACGATTGTTGACGAGATGGTAGCCCGTCTTGGTGCCAATCCCGTGCCTAAGAAGACCACCGTCAACGGCAAGTACACCAAGAGCATCTACGAGGCAGGAGAAGGCAGTTTCCCTTATGTCTACTATGAGATGGACGGAATGGGTCACAGTCCCTATACTGCCAACACAGAGGACGGCAACTCTGCCAAGACCATGTGGAATTTCTTTAAGGACTACACCCTCGACGCTCCTTGTGACACCACGCTGAAATGGCGTCCACGCATCGAGGAAGAGGGCTATAAGCCAAAGAGCCACGGTTGGACGATGAACAGCACCACGACGCTGCTCAAATTTGGCGGCACACAATATAGCACGACAAACCAAAACGTCTACTACTCTCTGCAATTCGACAATGGCACCTACAAACTGCATTTCAAGGCAGAGAGTGCCGACAACAAGGAGATCACCGTCAAACTTCAAAAGCTAACGGGAAAGAAGAACCTGATAGTAGACTCTACCATTGTTGCCAATGGAGAGGCCAATCTCTACTTCAAGGTTGAGGATGGCTGGGGCGAATACAGACTGACCATCACCCGTCCATCATCAACGGATGTCATCACGATTACGGACATCGTCATAAATTCCGTATCAGACGAGGAATACGCTACAGCCGACATTCAGTCACTTACTGCACCTCTTCACGCCGATAATAGGATCTATACGCTCTCTGGAATGAGAGCAAAAGACATGAAAGCTGGCAATATTTATATCAAAAACAACAAAAAGATATTCATCAACTAACTAAAAGCAACATGAAGAAATTATTTTCACTGGCCATCATGGCCATCGGACTGGCGCAGGCTCATGCGCAGGACGTAAAGATTGAGTTCATTACCCCAAGTATCGTACACGTGGTGAAGGGACAGCCTACCAAGACTCTGGTTATAACGGCGAAGCCCGAACAGGTTAATGTTATTAAGAAAGGCAACACCACCTCAAGCAAAGAGCTCACCGTGAAGCAGGATGCTCAGGGCAACCTCACCTTCCTCACGGCGAAAGGAAAGGTTTTGCTTCGCGAGAAAAGTTGTGATGTGAAGGAAGCCCGCCAGACCTTCACCCTTGACAAAGACGAGGCCATCTACGGACTGGGCACCATCCAGAACGGCAAGATGAACCGCCGCGGCGAGAAGAAACGCATGGAGCAGTCTAACCTTGAGGACTTCCAGAACGTGCTGCAGAGTATCAAGGGCTATGGCATCTACTGGGAGAACTACTCTCCTACCCTCTTCGAGGACAATGCCAGCGGCATGACCTTCGACGCAGAGGTTGGCGATGGTGTGGACTATTATTTCATGTATGGCAAGAGTGCCGATGGCGTCATTGCCCAGATGCGCTACCTCTCAGGCGACGTCCCCATGTTCCCCATGTGGACCTACGGCTTCTGGCAGTCCAAGGAGCGCTATAAGAGTGCAGCCGAGACCGAAGGTATCGTTGACCAGTACCGTGCGCTCAACGTGCCCCTCGACGGTATCATCCAGGACTGGCAGTACTGGGGCAGCAACTACCTGTGGAATGCCATGGATTTCCTCGCAGAAGACTTCTCCAACGGCAAACAGATGATACAGAACGTGCACCGCAAGCACGCCCATTTCATGATCTCTATCTGGGCCAGCTTCGGTCCTATGACCCAGCAGTTCCGCGAGCTCAACGAGAAGGGTCTGCTCATGCCTTTCGAGACCTGGCCCCAGAGCGGCATCTCTCACATCTGGCCTCCCGTCATGAAGTATCCTTCGGGTGTGAAGGTCTACGACGCTTTCCATCCTGAGGCCCGCGCTATCTACTGGAAATACCTGAAGACGCTCTACGACTACGGAACCGATGCCTGGTGGATGGACTCTACCGACCCCGACTTCTTCAATCCTAAGGAGAGCGACTATGCCCATAAGGTCTATGGCGGCACCTGGCGCTCACAGCGCAACGCCTTCCCCCTGGAGACCGTTCGCGGCATCTATCAGTCACAGCGTAAGGACTATGGTCAGAAGCGTGTCTTCATCATGACCCGTTCAAGCTATGCCGGACAGCAGCACTACGGTTCTAATATGTGGAGCGGCGACGTGAACTCATCATGGGATATGTTGCGCAAGCAGGTTCCTGCCGGACTGAGCTATTCTCTGACGGGTAACCCTAACTTCAACACAGACATCGGTGGTTTCTTCTGCGGCTCTTACAACACCAAGGGTAGCGGTTCTGCCCCCCGTAACCCTCAGTTCCAGGAGCTCTACGTGCGCTGGATGCAGTATGGCCTGTTCTGCCCTGTATTCCGCAGTCATGGTGCCGATGCCCCCCGCGAAATCTGGCAGTTCGGCAAGAAGGGCGAGCCCGTCTACGACGCCATCGAGAAGCAGATCCGCCTGCGCTATCGCCTGATACCTTATTTATATAGCACCGCCTGGCAAGTAACCAGCAATAACGACAGCTATATGCGTCCCCTGTTCAGCGATTTTGCTGCCGACAAGAAGGTATGGAACATCACCGACGAGTTCCTCTTTGGCCGTAGCATTCTGGCTGCCCCCATCGTGAAGGCGCAGTATACGGAGGAGAAGATTATCCGCACCGATGCCATGACCGGCTGGAATCGCCAGAATGCGACCGATGGTTCTGCAGCCGGAGCCATCGACTTCACCGCCACCAAGTCCACCACAAAGTACCTGCCAAAGGGTGCTGCCTGGTATGACTTCTGGACTAACAAGCAGTACAAGGGCGGTCAGGACGTGACCCTCGAGACCACACTCGACCGCGTGCCTATGTTCGTACGTGCCGGCAGCATCCTGCCCCTCGGTCCTGAGATGCAGTATGTTGGCGAGAAGGCATGGGACAACCTCGAGATGCGCGTCTATCCCGGTGCCAACGGCAGTTTCACGCTCTATGAGGACGAGGGCGACAACTACAACTACGAGAAGGGACAGTACGCCACTATCACTTTCCAGTGGAACGATAAGGCTCGCACTCTGACCATCGGCGAGCGCAAGGGCAGCTATCCTGGTATGCTCCAGAAGCGCCAGTTCACCATTGTCACCCCCAACGGCAAGCAGAAAGTCATAGAGTACAACGGACAGAAAATGCAGGTTAGCATCGCCAAATAAAGCCGACATAAACTCCGTATACAAAAGAGAGGGCACCCGAATCAACTTCGAGTGCCCTCTCATTTATACATCTTAGTATCACACACCTACCCCGGTGCCATCCATTTTTATCATTATTCTTTGAAAAGATATTGTGCAAACTCATGCAGCGACTTGCGCCAAACCTGCCACTCGTGGTCGCCGGGATAGGAATTAAACTTCACCTTCACGCCGCCGTCGCACATCGTCTTCACAATATTACGGGTGTACTCAATACGCGGGTCCTGCTCACCACAGCTCACGAAGAATACGTCAAACTGCTCGTTAAACGTCTTGGTGTCCGTCAGCATGCCTGGGACTTCTTTCTCCAGGTCAAAGTTTGACGCACCACGGATGCCACCAAACATCCCCGTTGAAAAGACACCGACGTTGGCAAACACCTCAGGATCACGAAGGCCGATATAGAACGACTGTCCGCCTCCCATCGACAGTCCACACATCGCACGGCTCTTACGGTCTTTCTTCACCCGATAATTCTTCTCCACAAAGGGGATCACGCTCTCCAGCAGTTCGCTGCGGAAGGTCTGCATGCCCTGCCAGCTATAGCCGCCACCGCCGAAGCCGCCACTGCTGCTCCTCACGTTGCTGTTTGAACTCACCACAATCATCGGCACCGCCTTGCCTTTAGCTATCAGGTTGTCCATGATCTGCGCCGTGCGTCCCTGCTCCATCCAGCCGCGATGATCCTCGCCACCGCCATGCTGGATATACACCACGGGATAGTCCTTCCTGCTCTCATCATAACCCGCAGGTGTATAGACCATCAAGGGGCGCCATTTCTTTTCCACATCCGAGAAATAATGGACGGTACGCACCTCGCCATGAGGCACAGCCTGCACCTCAAAGTCGTCCATCCCTTCCTCAGGAATCTCGATGGCACTCGACCAGCGGCTACAGCCATAGAACGACGGACTGGCAGGATCGGCTACCGACACGCCGTCAATAATCAGCGAATAATAGTGGAAGCCCGGCACCTGAGGATTGGTTGTCACCCTCCAAGTGTCGCCATCACCCTTGGTCATATCATATTTCGTGCCGCCAAGGTCCACCTGTACCTTCTGAGCCTCGGGAGCTCTCACGGCAAACTCCACCTTATTATCACCCAGCACCTTTGGGAGCATTCCCTGCGCCGTCATTTTCATGCAGCAAACTGTTGTAAACACAGCAGCCAGCACCGAAGGCACTGAAAAACCCTTCAAGTTAGGAAGGCTTCTCGATTATTAACAAAAAAAGCAGATTGCATTTAACCGTTAACATGCGGATATGCAATCTGCTTTTGTTTATTCCCTTTCATATCGCAGGA
>Ga0256406_1004542_pt1 | contig 15751 bp, 15 predicted proteins | sample RumenRJG_03DNA_FD_185986 | JGI IMG/M metagenome (GOLD analysis project Ga0256406, IMG submission 185986) | Bovine rumen microbial communities from Lethbridge, Alberta, Canada - RJG_03 | ecosystem: Host-associated > Mammals > Digestive system > Stomach > Rumen | place: Canada: Alberta | collected... | reverse complement strand
TATGCCGGAGTTCCCCACATAAGTATACAATTCGCCTGCACCAATGTCAAGTGTCGTGTCAGCTCGTGGCAGCACAGTTTATGGCGGGGTGAATGTCATGTTGTCTCACGGACACCTGAGCGAACAGGCGACCAGTCGGAGGTTGGCTCGCAGTGGCTCGACGGACTGGTGGGGAGGGGCACAGCCGTGAATGTACCCCTCGGATATGTCAACGTGACGGTTGGCAAGCTCAGTATACACGGATCTCGTCGGGTATGTCAAGCCCCGAGACGAGCTTTTTAAGATATTTTTTATTGACGTTGATGGTCTGATTGGAAGAGCCCCGCCACCACAGGTTACGCACGTCCTTCTTCTCAACCTCGAACCGCCCGTCGATTACCACGTCAGCGAGCATGGCGAGCTCCTGCTGTACCGGGGACTCCAGCTCGTCCATGCGGTATCCCGTCCATATCCAGATGTCGGACTCAGGCGACTCTGCCCGCACGCGGCGGGCAAGCTGGAGGAGAGCGGGGGCGTTGCAGGGGTGCATCGGCTCGCCGCCTGACAGGGACAGCCCCCGGCGGCGCACCCTCGTGTCCTTAAGGTCGCTGATAATGCGGTCAGCCTGCTCATCGCCGAAGCTGAAGCCACCCGTGAACGACCATGTAGCCTGATTATAGCAGTGCGGGCAGTGGTGCGGGCAGCCGGTCACGAACAGGGTGCAGCGGGTGCCGGGTCCGTTAACAATATCGATGGGAATGTATTTGAAATAGCGCATAGCACCTCCGTAAACAAAGCTGGCGGAGAGTATAGCACAGGCGGGGATGGCTTGGAACGTTGACAGCCAAGCATGTAAGGACTAAAACGAGCCTGATTTTCGGGAAAAATTTAGAGCGGCGCCACGGGGGACAGGGGGGCAGGGCACGCACGGTGCTGTCCAAATCCCCCCCACCAGGGGGCACGACACGGGCGGGGCATGGGTATTTCATGCTTTGCTGTTGCCATGGGGCGCTGACGCTCTGGATCAGGAGCGCCTGCGGCGCTGGGGGCGTGGAGTGCGTGTGTCTTGTAACTTTGTTCCAATTATGTGATGTACGTCACACTTTTTGTAAGTTGATCCATACTGATCCATGTTTAACATGACATAAAAAATCCGACTATCATAGTTTATGTCATGTCAAGCCGCAAAAAGTGTAAGGTGATCCATACTGATCCAAGATTAGCAGGGCATAATATATCCACTTATGACAAGGTGTGTCGTATCAGGAGAGAGATGTAACAGTGATAGTTACACCCGATGATCCACGTTGATCCATGTTGATCCATCGTTGATCCATACCTTTGGATCATGCCGAAACCCGCGCCCAGACTGGAGTTCGGGCTTATTTATTTACTTTGATCCATAAAAAATAAAATCAATACTCGTGTGGCGAAAAATTTTCGCGCGACCCGGAGCGGAGCGAGCAAAATTTCAAGTTAAAAATCGTTGTCAAAAAACATGGATCATTTGGATCAACCCTCGACAAATGGCGTCCCGACGCCAAAAATCGTGATCCAAAGGTTTGGATCAACCGTGGATCACCTGGATCATCTCAGCCTGCGGGGTTGACATTTGGTTAAAAAATGTACACCTTGCATACAGCGTGCCAACTCATTAAATAATGACGTTGACTAGGGTTGACATTTGGTTAAAAAATGTACACCTTGCATACGCCGTGCCAAGTATGCGCAAACTAAGATTAACTAAGGTTGACATTTGGTTAAAAAATGTACACCTTGCATACAGCGTGCCAAGTAGTAAGACCGCAATTAAGACCGTAAGGCTGCCGCCTTACCAACTGCGTCCGCCGCAGGCGCAGGACGCCGGCCCGCGTATCCGTGCGCTGGCTTATCAGCCAGGGCGCGCACTACTTCCCAAGCTCCGCTTGGATGGGGCAGGGTTCCACCCTGCACCGGGCCCCGGCAAGCGGGGCTTCCTGAAAGTAAGCCCATTCCCATTATCACGCTCCCTCCAGTACATCAGCCCGCCGCTCACGCGCGCCACCGTGCAGCACACTTTTAAGACCGTGCTCTTGATGGCTTCGTTGCCTCGTAAGGGCACAGATAAGGAAGCGGGGCGCTCCGCGCGGACGCCCGCTCCAGAGGTGGCGCTCCTTCTGCCTGCGCAAGCGCAGTCGGGAGCGCCGCTAAAGGCGAGTCTACCTGTCTGCAGCGGCCTCGCCTGCGCCTGTATACTCCGGCGAGGCCGCCCTCTCACCCCCAAACCCCCTCTCCCCGTGCTCATGCTCCGCATGCCACGGGAAAAGGGGGCTCAAGGAAAAGGGCATTTAGTCCGCGCAAGCGCGGACGGTTAGCTGCCCTACGCGGGCGGCGAATGCATAAAATATACCATATAGGAATAGTAGGAATTTATCACGGCGAGGAGAAGCCCAGCCTTGCATAAACCGTGCCAAATCCTCAGATTGTTATGGTGAGAAGCCCCAGCCCCCCAAATCCCTAGCAGAATAGTAGGAATTAAACGCAGCAAGTGCCAGAAAAAAGATTAAAAAAGTGTTGACACATAATGAAAGAATGCTATAATATCTACAGGGCGAAAGCCCAAAGCAAACAGGAGTAAAGATGAAAGAAACGATCATGGAAGAAGCAATCAGAAGCGTGCTTCAGTTGATTAACAACGGCGGGGCGGATTCCGTCCATCTGAAAAAGATTGACGGAACTATTGACGCAATCCACTATTATGGACTTGCAACCTATGAGCACTCAAGCACGCTTGAAGCAATTGAGCGGTGCAATGATGCATTTCGTCAACTCAATGGCGGACTTGACGGGATCGGATTTTATGCACCAGCAGAGATCCGCTTCACGATCGACAGGATCGCATTTTGGCGGGACGTTGATCGGTGGCTTACGGAGATCGGATTAATGCAAGGCGGGGAACTCAACGAAGATATAGACGATGGTCACTGTGAGGCATTAGGGAAGACGATAGGGGAGTTAGCGAAATCACTCAAGTGGAAAAACCTCATTAGCAGAGATTAATCCCTACTAACTCACTAGGATTTTTAGGTGCCCTGTTCCAGGGCACTTTATGGAGAAAAAAAAATATGAACAATATGACATGGCATTGCCAACTCATTTTTCAGAATGACGCCGAATGTGCCGGCGTAGCAGACTGCTTCACCACTCATGTGATGAACAGAACCTATCACGATTACGCCGGACGCCCTTACTCAGACCAGCGGAAAGCACGGATCTATATCCTGTCCGAGTTCCTCCGCAATTATGTTGAGGAGATTGTAGACGCCGGAAACGAGCATGGTTACCGTGAATCAATGGGGAACGAGCTCATTTGCGGAGCTCTTCAGGAGGTCAACTTCAGAGAGATCGCCGAGAACATGATCGGTGACTATTCACCGAAGCCCGCCGAAGATGTAGCAGAATCTGAAGAGTACTTTCAGATTATGGGCTTCTCGAACTACGACATTAACGAAGATTAAAAGCCCAAGCCCACGCCGAAGCCCCTCAATCCGAGGGGCTTTTTTTGTCCACGCCTGGAAAGCCTACCATTTCACTAGGAAAAAGAGCAGCCGAACCGCCACGCAACGCCACGCCGAAGCCACGCCCCTGGAAAACATACCGCTTCAGTAGGAAATATCACGAAGGGAATTAATACTTCTTCAGTAGGAAATATCACGGAGTGAATACATACTAGGAAATATCACGAAAGAAAATCATACTAGGAAATATCACGAAGAGAATTAATACTTCTAGAGTATTTATACTTCTTCAATAGGAAATATCACGGGGGGAAACTGCTGCATATCGAACATTTATAGGCCGGAGAGAGTGAGGACCGTCACGGACGAGACAGGGGCAAATCGACCTGACGACAGGTACCAACGCCCAGGCAGAGCAGAGACGAGCGAGCGAGCGGGCAGAACAATTTGAAAAAAGTTTGAAAAAAGTGTTGACATCTAATATTAGTGTGATATACTGAATGAAGAAAGTGAGGTTAAGGAGAATCAAATATGAAAAGCGATATGATGAAGCAGTTTGAGCGTGAGATCGAACAGGCCCGCACCACGGGCAAGTCGGATTTTGATTACGTCTTTTGGGACTACTGTACAGAAGACGCGCCTCAAGAGGTCATCGCTTTATGCGAAGCCGCACGCAAGGCTCACAAGGCAGCGCTCAAGGAGTGGGAGCGCAAGCACCAGGCGGAGCATGCGGCGGAAGTCGCACGTGCAAAGGCGGAGTATGACGCGTGGGAAGCCGCCGAAATTGACAGGGCGGACTGACAAAAACCAGGCAGAGCGGGCGGGCATAGCCCGCTCAATAGGGAATAGAGAATAAGGAGAAAACTATGAAGCGTGACGGACGTAGCACATGGCAGATTGAAGAGGAAATAGGTAAGGTTGTACAGGCAGCCTTCAGTAAGTACGGTTACAGAGATGACGTAGCGTTTGATGTTCGACAGGAGACAGGAGAATATTATGAGATTTTGGTGCACCAGGACGGAGAGATCGGCGGTGTAGGAGCAATTGACTTCAGAGTAATGGAAGAGATCAATAAGCAAGTTGAGATTGACTCAATCCAGCCGGACTTCGGGGACTTTTTCTGCTTTGAGGTGCGAGTAGAGGGAGACTAAGGACTGACAAGCAACAGCCAGGCAGAGCGGGCGGAGATAGCCCGCTCAATAAGGAATAGGGAATAAGGAAGTAAGGTTATGTTGGAAAAATATTTATGCAATCAGATTATTGCAGCCTCGAAAGTAGGAAGCAGAAGCCGGAGAGTTCCGAACTGTAGTCAGGGGTACCACCTCCAGAGCCGGTACACAAAGGCTATTGTCGAATGCATCAAGCACCGCAAGGACGTATTGTGCTATGGCCCCGCGGGAACGGGCAAGACTTCGGGGATAAAGCAGATCGCCGGAGAGTTAGGGATTCCCGTTGTACAGTACACATGCGGAGAGGACACGACACTTTGGGATCTCTTCGGGAGTGATGAATTGATTCAGGAGAGCGGAACGACAGTAACTCACTTCAGAGAAAAAGCGATCGCCGTTGCATGCGCAGAGGCAAAGAAAATCAAGGGAGACAGGCAGACTAAGTGTATCCTTATTCTTGACGAGCTTGACACATGCACGCCTGGACTTATCAGTCATCTGAATCAGCTCATATGTGAGCACGAAGTGGAGTTTGAGGGCCGGAGTTTTGACGCCTCAAACGTCATGATATACGCGACCGCCAACACAGCGGGCAAGGGAGACAGTACAGGAAAGTACAGTGGAACACGCTGTATTAATGCAGCCTTGAGGGATCGTTTCATGCCGATTCATTTAGGATACATGACACAGGCGGAAGAATGTGACCTGTTGGAAGCCTGTTTTCCGGAGTTAAAAGAGGTACAGGGAAGCGATAAAAGCGGGCATAGCATCGCATACTACCTGACAAGAGGAGCGGAAGAAAGCCGGGCGATGACGCTAGAGGCATTGCCGATCACAACCAGGAAGTTGCTTGACATTGCGCCTATCTATATAGACATAGGGGATTTAGGTTTTGTGATAGAAACTTTTTGCGGATATGAGGGAGACGATCTTGTTTCAGTCCTGAAAGGATTCCGGAACGTGATACCGGAGGGAACAGGACTGTATAGACAGATTGACGAAGCGTATCAGAGAGCAAAAGCAGAAGCGGTAAAGCAGCAGTAAGGAAGTAGTAAGGCAACAGTAAGGCGGACTGGAGAGCACCAGCCCGCCAAAGGAAGCACGATAACAGGAGAATAAGATATGAGAGTAACGACAGTAGGATTGAACGAAGCGAGATCAATTTTAGCGAGAGTGGAAGCAGAGGCGCCGGTAGTAGTAAAGGAAGCGAAAGCGGGATTCGCGTACAGCAAATGCGATCCGGAAAAGCCGGAGATATACAGCCCCAGGACGGACGCAGTAGAGAGGATCGCAGAGGGAGACGCGGAGTCAGCCGAGGTGATCGGCACAGGAAATCTTCACGAAGCCCTCCATCTTAAGTGCACGATGTGCAAAAAGAAGACAGAGCAGGAAAAAATCAACGACCGATTCAATGCGATTGCGATTGAGAATTGCACGGGAAGTGTGACTATACATCAGCTGCATAACGTACTGGAGGACCCTCGAATAGAGCGGATAGGATGTGAGTTTTTACCGGGTAAGGAGCGTGATTTTACAAACCTTATAACAATCATGCACAGCAAGGATGACGGTTTTAAGTGGGAGAAAGCGAGGAATTGCACGGCAGTTACAGGCCAGTATCTGCTGTTTCACAGCCGGTACATATACAGCAAGGCGTCATGCTTGACTGGAGAAGTCGACAAAGGCGCAAAGGCAATGGCCTATTACTATACGCCGGAGGAGATCCGAAAGATACAGGAGATAGCGGACAAGGCTATCATGACAGGCCACTTCGGAGACGGAAAGAATTTTGAGAACAGCATGCGAGTTTTGGATTGTGTAGAAAAGATCATGAAAATGATCAATGACGCACAAAAAAGATATGATGAAGAGAAGCAGCAACAGGACGGTGACGGAGACGGGCAAAGCGGAGACGGGCAAAGCGGAGACGAAGCAGACGACACCAAGCCAGGACAGATCAAGGGAAGCCCTCGACAGGGCACCGGTAAAGATCTGTATGAAATAGATACAGACTTGTACAGTCAGATCAAGAGCAGCATCGGGGGACAAATCCGAAAAGAATATAGGAAAGCGTGTGACGAAGTTGACACGGAGAATGCAGCAGAAAAGAAAATCGAGCAGAGACAGAGGGCAGAGAGGAACAGATCAAGCGATACACTAGCAAGAAGAATAAAGTCGAGATTGACAGCAGACTGGATACCGGCATACAGCGCAGGGGCGGAGTGTCTGAAAAAGAAACTTGTTGAGGACGGCATGAGGAGCACTGTATATCAGACAGGACGCCTCGACAGCAAACGTCTAGCAAGAACGTACACAGCTAGTATGAGCGGACACAGGTACAATGGTTTCATAAGCGAGCGTAGAGGCACCAGCCCAGGGCATGACATCACAATTGTGATTGACGCCAGCGGAAGCATGATCGACACATACGACAGGATGTGCAAAGCGGAGATCGCGATAAGGGCAGGCTATACAATCTATAAAGTTTGCCGTGAGGTCCCGAAAGTAAGCTGTAGGATAACTTGCTATGACGATAGTATTTATGAGATTGCAAGGGCGGGAGAGCACATCACGCTTCGGCAGGCGGCGGAGAGATACTCAGGTTGGAGCGGAACATATACAGGAAGCGCGGTCACCGAAGCGGCAAGCGAGATACTGGAAAGGACAGGGAAAGAAAAGCTTCTGATTGTTGTTACAGACGGAGCGGCAGCGGACACACAAGAGACGCATGAAGCACTTGCAGCAGCGACAAGGAAAGGGATCAAGGTAGTAGTAATTTACATTGACGCGCCAGGCATGAGCAAAAGATATCCGGAGGCAGAGGGAGTAGAGATAGAAGCAAAAGATTTAGAGAATAAACTGTTGACATTAGTCAGCAGAGTGATCTAAGATAGGACAGGCGGGCAGACGCCCGCCATTTGTAAGGCATAAGGTATAAGGAGTAAGTATAAAGATGTACGATCAGACAAAGTTTGAGAAGATCTGGAATGCAATGACAGAGCCGGAGCAGAATCGGATGATTGAGGACTTCATAGGCCGGAGACGCAAGCAGACATTCGGACTTCTTCACGACATATGGCAACAGGATCATGAGGGAATCAGGAAAAATTTCGCGGAGTTGGTTTATAAGGAAGCACGAGAGGGAGCAGCCGAGAGAAGCGGATGTATGATTGACATGATCCACGAAGCCGAGATCGGATCATGCCTCAGGATCACCCTGGAAAATCAGTTTGTATACGCAAAAATTTTAGCGCATTATTTGAGCCTTTCAGGATCTTGTATCTTTTATGCGGGATTCGCGATGAATTGCCTGTTAGATAAAGACTGGAAGCACAACTTCTTTCTGACATTATGCGCGGAAATTACGAGATACACAGACGCGGAACCACTCAAAAAAGGAGTCAGGGCACCGGAGCGGGCAGAGAAAGGGGCAAGAGGAACGAACGCATACATAAGTGCGATACCAGATCTGATTTTTTCGTCACTGTTTCATGACGATAGCAGGCATTTTTATATCGAGAAGAAAGAGGAGTTTCAGAAAGAATTTGGAAGCTTCGGACTGAATTATCTTCGCAGACTTTATGCCTTCGGCAACATCGAAAGAGACAGACTGAATTATTTTGAGGGCGGCATGAGCAAAAAAGCGGAGGAGATGTACAGGAAAACAACTGAAGTAATTGTAGCTTTCAGGGAAGCTATAAGCAGCATTGATTCATGCGAGTATGTTAAGCAATATGGCAAACGGAGAGAGGACACGCCATTTTGTATGAGGGGAGCACTGGATAAGGCACTGGATTTTACAAAGTATCTCGAAAAGATTTTTAAGGAAGTGCCGGAAGCCCAGGCAGTAGAGTCAGATATGCTAAGAATGATAAACTTCAGGGCAATGATCAAGGCGATGTAGGACAGGCGGGCACCAGCCCGCCAAACAGGAACAGGGGAAAGGATATGGTATCAGCTGTTGAACGTGATGAAGCATTAAAGATCGGACTGAAACACAAAGACTGGAAAAACATTTTTGCCGGCAAGTCAGGAATGAACGAAGTGTATTATCAGATCATCACACACACGCCGGACGAAGTTTACCGCAGAGTGATCACAAGAATGGTAGCCGCTACTGTTGACGAATCGAATTTTGTCCTGACAGAGGACGGCGACACAGGAGCATTGATGTACGATCAGCTATGCGAATACCTGCTTAATGCACTAGCAGCAAGGAACGGCGACTATGATTCCTCCATAGAGGGACTAGACGCATATGCGGCAGCGATAGCGGAGAGCATGCGGGAGATCGGAAACGGAGTAGGACTTCGTGACCTGGCATGGTATATGTATGCACGGACAGATGACGAGACCAGGCACTGGATTTACGAAGAGTTAGTGAAAAGGATAGGGATATCTGTTGTACTGACACTGATACTTGATTTATACAAAGGCTATAAGATCGGTGAGACGAGGCACGGGGACGACAGGATTTTCAGACTAGCAATGCACGCGAGTCAAAGCGAGAAAGCGCGAATTGCGGAGCGCCTGGAAAAGGAAATCGAAAGCACAATAACGATAGTGAGAAAGGAGAGCAACTATAATGACTTCAGAAGTACATTGATCTTCGACATGCAGCAGATCTATAATATTTTCACGCCGGAAAAGATCAGCGAGGTACTGGAGATAAAAGACTTCAGGGCGATGATCAGGGCGATGTAAGGCGATAAGGATAAGGGATAAGGATATGATAGACAAAAAGGCATTTAAGTTTTTCTTTGCTGTATCATGCATCATGATGATATGCGCGTGCATCATTTATGTAGGAGACAAGGACATTGAGGAGAAGAGCAACAGACCGACAGCGGTTTACAGCGTATCAGAACCAGATTATGTGGTAATTTTTTATCCGGACGGAACAACGGAGTACTGCTATCAGTGCAAGCGCCAGGATTTACCGGAAACTTTCAGGATTGAATACAGGTATTAGAGGTATTAAGGATCATGGATACAGCAAGGATTGACAAGCTGCTTAAGTTACGCAAGTTTAAGGCGGATTATGCGGACAAGCTCAAGCAGATCAAGGCGGCAGAGGATAAGATCACCGGAGAGATCATAAAAGATCTTGAGACTTCGGGAGTTGATAAGATCACTTATCACGGTTACACTATCAGCCGAAGTGAGAAAGACCACTTCGAGGTGACAGACCAGGAAGTTTTTTTAGGCGTAATGTTCGATGATATGAGCAAGGCGAAGTCAATAGGAGAGAAGCTATCAAGCGTTTGTTTACTTCAGAAGACACCGGCAAAGCTTATGCTTAAGGGCATGATTCAGGACGAGGCGGAAAAGAGTTTACCGGCCGGAGCAAAGGAGGAGGACATAGCGAAAAAATTTTTAGAGATAGCCGAGAGGATCGGATTGAAGTATGTAGTAACTAATGATCTTTCAGTAAGAAAGGCATGACGTTAGTTAGGAATAATCAGGAGAGTAATATGAGTTTTAATTTAACGACTTTGAACCAGAACGTTTTAGCGGACGTGAAGAGCATGTTTGCGGAGGACCTCGACGCAGGCCAGGTCAAGTCTATCAGCACCGCAAGAATGCGTTTTCAGATCAAGACCGGAGCGGACGGGATCGACATCGGTCAGGAGATGTTAATCATCATTGCGGGCGAGGATAAGGCGGATCATTTCCTGTATTACAAGAGTTCTTTTGACGGCAACGCCACGGCACCGGACGCAATTTGGTACAGAGGAACCAAAGCCCCGTCATGTGTTCCTCAGTCAGCACTTCAGAGAGACGCCAACGGACGTTTAGGTTATCAGGTCAAGAGAAGAATTGCGGCTTTTGTATTCGTTAATGGCAAGCTGTTACCGGAACCAATCGCTTTTGACATCAGCGGACAGTCGCTGTATAAGTCATCACAGCCGGGAACAGACGCACTCAGCTATACGCAGTACCGGAAGCAGTTAGCAAGCCTTCACGCAATCCCGCTTCAGGTTGTAACACGCTGCACTTTTGATCCAAAAGCAAGTGTGAGCGTAGTCAAGTTTGAGGGAGAGCGGGCAGCGAGTGAGGACGAAATCAAGACGGTTTTAGCGCACCAGGAAGAGACCAGGAAGATACTGGAGATTCAGGTTAAGGGAGATGAAGAAGCACCTTTCAGCTTCGGGAATAAGACGCCCGAACCGGCACCGCAGATAGAGCCTCAGCTTAAACCGTATAACGTAGCACCACAGGGCGGAGCACCACAGGACGGAGTACAGCCAGCCGAGAAGCCGCAGATTAAAGAACCAGATAATGAAGACCTCGACGCGCTGTTAGGTGATATCTAAGTAATATCTAAGTACAACAAGTTTTAAGACCAGGTAGAAGTGGAGGCTTGACGCCTCCATTTTTTGTCACTAAAATAAATGTGTTGACATAAGGAGCGTATATCATGACAGACAGCAAAGAGAACTATAAAAGGATCATCGAGGCTATCAGGCGGGAAATGCCAGACTTCAGGATCGAGGGAAAGTATGAGCCAATGAAGCACCAATACGTATCAGCTATCTTCATGGCAGAGCACAGGCGTTGCTTCAATCTCTCAACAATGCGAACCGGAAAGACAGGCTCCACGATCCTGGCCTATTACTTATTAAGGAAAACAGGCCGGAGCAAAAGAATGTTAGTATTAGCCCCTCTATCAACACTGCGCACGGTCTGGAGGGACAGCCTCGACCTGACGGCAGGAGCGCAGGCGCATGCGATGGGCACTGTGCGGACACTGCTCCTCGGACAGCAGAAAGCAAAGATGGCGGCGGAGATCTCGGCAGGTCCTGACATCATTGTTTCCAACTATGAGAAGCTGGAAAAGTATTACGCTGAGCTGACGGCATGGCGTCCGGACATCGTAGTCATTGACGAGTGCACTGCTTATGCCAATGCGGCGACGAAACGGAGCAAGCTGATCAAGAAGTTCCTGAAACAGTTTGAGGGCATAAGGGTATGGGGGCTGACAGGAACGCCGGGTCATGATCCGCTTAAGGTGTACAGCATGGTCTCTGTTGTCAATCCCGAGAAGCTGGGGAACATAAGGTCAATGTACCAGTGGCGTGAGCTGACGATGGTCAAGCAGTCGCCGTGGTCATACAACTGGGTAAACCGCCCTGACGCTGACCAGATGATGCAGGGTATATTGCAGCCTGCCATAAGGTTTGACGCAAAGGATGTGCTCGACCTGCCGGCAGTTACTAAGGAGGCGCAGTACGCGGAGCCTACGGCAGATACGAGGAGCGCTGTAAAGGACTTGCAGGACTCGATGATGACGCTGTACAAGGGGCAGGCGATTACGGTACAGCAGAAGTCAACATGTGTTATACGCTGTCTGCAAATTCTCTGCGGAGTTGTCAAGCCCGCGGTGGACAGCATGGCAACGGCAGTAACGGGTACGCCGAGGGATAAGCTGATTGAGGAGCTGATCCAGTCAACAGATCGTAAGACTGTTATCTTCTCGCCGTTCGTTATCCGCTGCCACGCGCTGACGGAGTACCTGAACAAGCATGGCTATAAGACTGAGTGCGTAACAGGAGAGACATCGGAAACGAAACGTGCTAAGATATTCAGTGCGTTTCAGAACGATGACAGTCTCAGGGTACTCGTATGCCACCCCCGCACTGTTGCGTTCGGCGTAGAGCTTGCGGCGGCTGACCTCATGCTGTTTGACGGAGTGTGTCTGTCGGGGGACTTCACATACGGGCAGGCGCTTGCGAGACTGAGTTCGGCGAAGCAGACCTCAGACCACATTCATGTGGTTCATATATTCTCATCTCAGCTGGAGCTTAAGATGATCCGGGCTCTGACCGAGGGGCAGAAGATGAGTGCTGTTATCGCCGATGCGTTTACGGCAGCAACTAAGGAGAGTATCTTATGAGTGAAAATAAAAAAGCCCCGATGGAGAACGGGGCAAGAGAGAATCATGGAATTAGTAACAGCACAGGTATGTTAGCAGTACCTGAGTCTGATGTCAAGACTTTTTTGAAATGTGTTTGCGCGGGCGGCGGTGTCCACGCCCTGATGGTTAAGGCTCCCAAAGGCGTCAGGCTGTCATGGTGTACTGATACTGACGGGCTTGTCGGAAGTATTGTCAGCGGTACAGACAACTGGTTCGCGCCTGCCTCGTTCAAGTCTCACAGCCGCAAGGCTAATAATGTGGCGGCAGTGTCATCGCTGTGGCTTGATGTGGATATCGGGGCAGAGCATGCCCATGCGGACTATGCGGATGAGGACGAGTTCCGCAGTGCGTTCGACAGGTTCATGCAGGAGACAGGGCTTCCCGCCCCGTGGGTAGTGGCGACAGGGCATGGCGTGCACCTGTACTGGACAGTGGGGAGAGACCTCCCTCCTGAGAAATGGCGTGCCCTGATGCAGATGCTGTTCAGCGCGTGTGATGCCCATGGGCTTAAGTATGACCATGCGGCGTCTGACGCCTCCCGTGTGCTGAGGATGCCAGGTACATACAACTACAAAGGAGAGCCTGTCCCTGTCCTGATAAAGCAGGCTGGAGAGAGCGACCCTTGCAGGCTCATCACAGTGCTTAAGCAGTACAGGCAGGCTGAGGTACGGGGCAGCAAGCCGCAGAATACAGGCCGCACCATGCGTGAGCCGGACGGGATTGTCAATGGCTGTGAGCAGATCCGCATGTGCGGCTCGGCAGATTATGAAACGTGGCGCAATGCCGCCCGCTGCCTGACGTTCTGTGAGCATGGCTACGAGCTGTTCCATCAGCTGTCAGAGGGCGACAGCAGGTATGACGTTGATAAGGTCAATGCCGTATGGGACAGTCTTGACAAGGACGACCTCCCTCCGATCCTCTGTTCGACATTCGCCGCCGGGGAATGCGGCAAGCTCTGTGCGCAGTGTCCTCACAGGGGACAGGTTACGACGCCTGTCATGCTGGGCACTCCTGTACGGAGCGCTTCGGCAAGCAATGACGATGGCCTGCCGCAGGGCACTCAGCCGGCTGACCCCGCGCTGACGCCGTTCCACAGCAAGGAGTTCGCTGTTATTCCGGGCAAGGGAATAACATGGACGTTCACTGACAAGGCTACGCAGGAGGATAAGACTATCCTGATAGCGCCGTTCGAGTTTTATATTACAGGGCTTGTCATTGATGACCGTATGATAACTCCCCGCAGGACATACAAGTCAAAGGCTGTGTTCCATGACGGATCGTTCCGTGAGTTTGACTTCGTGGTCGATGACATGTACAAGTCCGGCTATGCCCCTGCCCGCATACTTACTGAGTATGGCATGGCAGTGCACCCCAGTTATATGGATCAGATGGTGAAGTTCATGAAAACATATATAGCGAAAGTACAGAACAGCCTCGCCCCGTCGTTTGTCAGGGATCACTTCGGCTGGTATACAGTTCAGGATATGAACGGGCAGAGCCATGATGAGTTCGTGGTCGGCAGGCAGACCTATGCGAAGAATGATATAAAGGAGACTTATCTTGATTCCCGCGCGCTGGCGATGGCGGAGCATAAGATGACGACAGCGGGAAACCTTGAGGCATGGAAGCAGATCCCGCGCCTGTACCGTGAGCTGGATCAGAAATCCGCGCAGCTCCTGATGTGCGCCTCGTTCGGCTCGGTGTTCATGCCGCTTGGCATCGGCACGGCGACCAACGTGATGTATAACTTCTATGACACCATAGGAGGCAAGGGCAAGTCAAGCCTGCTCTCTGCTCTCGCCAGCGTGTGGGGAGACCCTGCCAGCCTGCCGCTCGGACGTACCGATACTATCTCAGCCAAGTATCAGCAGTACTCCGTGTACCATAACCTGCCGATACTCATTGATGAGATCACCGGCATGAAGGCTGAGGATATGGCTGCCATGCTGTATGACTTGGTTAATGGTAGGGAGAAGAACCGTTCCAACAGGTCAGGCACCGAGCTCCAGCGCGGTGGCTCATGGCAGACTATCACGGTCTCGACCTCCAACCAGTCGGTGTACGAGATGCTTAAGGCATTCCGGGAGCAGACGCTCGCCACCTCGATGCGTGTCATCGAGATGCGATGCGACTTCAAGGACTATACCGGAGACCATGCCGTTACTGACAGGATTGACGCTGTGATGACCGCAGTGCACAGTAACTATGGTGTCGCTGGCAGGGCATTCATTCAGTACATACTTGCTGACGACGGCATTAAGAAAGAGGTTATGGATTCTGTGGCGGCGTTCTCTGCCAGGTATCGTAAAAATAATGACGAGCGCTTTTGGATAACAGGTCTCGGCGTGGCACTGGCGGCAGGCCGTATCGCTGTCCGCATGGGTCTGCTGGACTACGACATCGATGCGCTGGAGAAGTGGGTTGGCAGCAACCTGCTTGCCAATATGCGTGAGGCGGTCAAGGACAGCCGTCAGTCTCCTGTTTCTATACTGGCTGACTTTATCACTGACAACATCAACAACACTCTTATTGTGTCTGAGCATAACAGGAAGTCGCCGGAGCCTCCTGTCGGCATGCCCGATCCGTATGTTATTATTGAGCCGCGCGGCTCGCTCCAGATTCGCCGTGAGCTTGATACCAACACGGTTATGTTCAAGCGGTCGGCGTTAGTGCGCTGGGCAGACATGCACGGCGTGTCAGCGGCTACACTGCTTGATGACCTCAAGCGGGATTCGAGCGCCAGTGTTATGGATATCCGTCAGGATCTCGGACAGGGGGTAAAGCGTTTCGCATCTGCCCGTCAGCGGTGCATATCAATTCAGCTTGCGGCGCTTGCCAAACGGCTGCCTACTGTTACAGACGTTAAGCTGGAACAGGGTCTGCCGGTCGAGCCTGACATGACATCAGACCCTGACATGGCAGAGGGCGAAGGCATGGGCGAGTGCCCGTTCTAGGAGGAGTCAGCTAGGAGTAAACTAGGAGTCAACTCGGAGTAAATTATGGGGACAAAAGAAATCAAGGAAGCGGACGTGAAGGCCTTCGCCCGCAAGATGTTTAAGGACAGGGGCTACTATCATTTCCCTGTCAATCAGGGCATGTTCAGCCGTGCCGGTATACCGGACGACTGCCTGTGTGTCGGCGGCTGGTTCGTGGCGGTGGAGTTCAAGAGCGAGCTCCGCTGGGGCAAC
>Ga0256406_1004539_pt1 | contig 15760 bp, 15 predicted proteins | sample RumenRJG_03DNA_FD_185986 | JGI IMG/M metagenome (GOLD analysis project Ga0256406, IMG submission 185986) | Bovine rumen microbial communities from Lethbridge, Alberta, Canada - RJG_03 | ecosystem: Host-associated > Mammals > Digestive system > Stomach > Rumen | place: Canada: Alberta | collected... | reverse complement strand
AGAACATGGAATATATCGACAACCTTGCCCAGTGGCTCTACCACGACAGCCACGGCCGTGCGGCCGGTTACGGAGATGCCGTCGATAACAATGGCCGGCCGGTGGAGGACGTCACCCTCACCCCCGGAGAGCGTGTAGGCACCCTACTGTGGTTCGTACACGTGAAGCGGGTCATGGTCAGGGCCTTTCCCCACTTCTTCAAGAGAACCGTGGTGGAGGACGGGCAGCCGGAGCATGTAGATTTCATGGAACTCTACAACATCCAACTGCGCGCCCTGACAGGCGGCGACGTTACCAAGGAGAGCACCGTACTCGGCCTCGAATGCTGGCGCGCCCTCACCGAGCTCGATGCCAAGGCCAGAGAGGCGGAGGAGCTGGAGAAGATAAGAAACAAGCACTGATGTGGTATTTTCCACAACACATGATATAGACTATCTTTGCGGAAAAGAATGAATATGGCTGAGACACTCACCCCGACACAAGCATTAGCGCAGCTGCGTACCATGTACGAGGGCATACGCGACGAACACCGGACGTATGCCAACACCGCCACGAGGATAGGCAACGCCTTCCTCGCGCTGCTGTCGTATCTGGCCGGAGCACCATACCTGCGCAAGGACACCGACGACACCGCCGCCGGGTTGCTCACGCTGCTCATGGGCTGTGTCGTCGGTGAGAGCAAACAGATAAGGCTCAATCCCGACGGTTCGATCGTCTGCGGCTCTATCCGCGTCGATGGCTCTGCCATCTTCAACGAACTGGTGTTCAACCACCAGAATGTGCTGGAGGGAGACACTTACTTCACTGATAAAGGCATCATCGAGAAGGTGGAGCACACCGATATCGGACAATACACGCTGACCTTCCGCAAGGAATATGATGCCGACCATCATACCTTTCATGTCAACGACATCCTGCTGGGCAAGGTGAACCGCCTCGACACGGGAAAGACCCATTACTCGTTCTGGCTGCGAGTCGATAAGGTAGATACGGAGGCGAACACCGCCGTCTGCTCCCTCTACGGCGACAGCGACGTGCCGGGCGGTAAGAACTACGCCCCCGTGCCCACGGCGCGCGTCATCCGCTGGGGCAATACGGTGGACACCTCACGGCAGAGTGTGTGGTTCGTGTCATCGAACGACGGCCGCTGGCTCTTTCTGCAAGGCGTTGACAAACCCATCGTCGAGGACTCCGAGCACGGCTCGAACTATGCCGCCTTCGTGGGTCTGCCACCCGACATACAGGCCGTGCACGACCTGCTGCAGAAAGGTGTTATCTCAAAAGAACAGCCGTGTCTGTATGCCAAGACCATATTGGCAGAGAATATCATCCAGCTGGACTATCTCGGCAAGCCTATGTACCAGGCACGCGACTGCGGGCAGTGGAATGCGTCGAGGAAGTATATCAAGGGATGGGACGATACTGCCAAGGGCTATTATAAGGACCGAGTGTGGTGGAAAGGCTGTTATTGGGAGTGCTCCGTGGATGAGTGCTCAGGCAGCGAGCCGAGATACGGCAATACAAACTGGACATGCCTTATCGGCGGCTCGAACATGAGCATAAGTATCAACAGTACGGCGGGCAACTTCTTCCGAGCCGGTACCGACTGGACCACGACACTGGTAGCCACCGTATGGAATGCCGAGATGCAGCTGAAGGCAGAGGAGCTCACGGGGTGTACGGTCACTTGGCTGCGCGAGAGCGACGATGCCGACGGCGACGCGGCATGGAACGCCAAGCACGAGAATTTTCATGAGCTAAGCCTGAACGTGGACTCTAAGGTTGACCTTCCATCGGTATGGGAGGCCGGCAGCATGGTGGGATACAAAGTAGTGGTAGTCTTCCCCGACGGCAGCAACTATGACCAGGATTATACAATAGTGATATAAAGAGAACAGGATATGAAGATGAAGGTTACAGGCGGGCGGTTACTGCATCCGACGCTGAGCTTCGCCTTCTCCATGGTGGAGCTTGGCGGCAGCAAACAACAGAAATATAATACGGTGTTGGGTACATTCGTTCCCGACAGAACACTCACGCCTTATCAGCTGAAGCCAAAACTGATCGTCAAGGATCCGGAGGGGAACATCCCTACCGGCGACTATGCGTCGTCCATGAAGAATGTCGTCTGGACGCTGCGCCTCATTGACGGAAAGAATGTCGTGGCGCTGACCAAGGGAAAGAGTGCGACGACGGGCGACTACTATGTCGATACGGTGAACGCCCTGACCATCCGTCGCAATGTGAGCACGGTACAGCTGCTGTCGGTGGACTTCCACGGAGAATACTACAATGCTGCGCGACGGGAGACCTCGGAGTTCAACTGGCACAAAGACCTGACCACGGTGGATGAGACCGAGACAAACATCAGTCTGGAATTGCGTTTCCCGTCGAAGATGAACTTCTCGCCGTTTAAGAACTACGGCAAGTTTCCCATCGAGGCAGCGCTGATGAACGGCGGCGTGCCCCTCGACAAGGATCATGCAGGATATAAGTGGCAGACCTTCGAGACCAGCAATAAGAGCTGGAGAGACATCGACGCAGCCTCAGACCTTTGGTATGTCAGCGGCAAGGACAGCTCACAGATCACCGTCGATGTGGACTTCATCCAACACACGGTGCTGCGCGTACTGGCATGGCCGAAGAGCGACCCGACACAGCAGCAAGGAGCCTCGACACTGCTTCGCCGCTGGTATGGCCAGTGGGAAGACACCTATGAGTTTGCCTATGCCAAATTCCTCTACACAACCACACGGCAGACCAAGGCCGTGGCGAAGGTGACGAACCGTCAGGGCGACATCAAGGACCCGCAGAAGTTCTTCGACCTCCAGATGTTTTACCGCGAGAACGACAAGGCAGAATGGAAGAGCCTGGGAAACGGAACGGAGTTTGTCATTCAGCGCGAGCTGCTCACCGGCGAGCATCAGGTTGGCGGCGTATGCCGTGAGCTGAGCGCCTACAAGCCAATAGCGCTGCCCGACGGAACCATCCTTGCGGACAACGAGGGGAAACCCATCGTGGGCAGGTTCCCGACATCAGAGATAGAAACCGAATAAAATCAAAAGCATATGGACTACTATATCATTCCGGCCAGTCTGGCCAGAAAGCTCTGTCTGACCGACTTTCGCACAGGCGACGAAAAGCACGGTTACGTGGTAAACGCATCCGACCTCGAAGTGTTTGGCCTGACAGAGGCCAAGCAGCTTGGCGCACGATATATCAGCGCGTGGGACGCGAAGAACATCATCAAGAAGATAACGAACAAGTAAAGACCGAAGATTATGAATACATTATCAGCAATCGACCATATCTATGGCTTCGACGACGGTGATACGCTCATCCCGGGCATGGGCATCGTGTGGGTCAACGGCGAGACCGACCAAGGTTTTCAGCAGTATTACAACCCATCGACGGGACAGGTAGTGGCCACGGACTTCACCAAGCATCCGGCACTGGTCTATCCACGTCCATACTCTACGAAGAGAGGCGAGATCGTGGTGCCTGAGGAAGCAGGTCAACAGTTTTACATCGGCAATGTAACCGATGAAGGCGGCATCCTGCAGGATGGCAAGGTGAAGGAAATATGGAAGGACTACTTCGAGCTGACAACGGTCACGGCCAACGGTAAGACATTCCCCGCCCTGAAGATCAAGGGTAACCTTGCGGACAAGTACAAGAACGACAAGACCATCTACTATCAGAGCTCCTACAGGGACATGAAAGTGATCTGCTCGCAGCCCCTACCCATCATGGCATCGGCCGGCGACAGCTTCAAGGTGCTGGTGAACTGTGTGGGCGCGGATGGCAGCGGCGACAATGTCTTGTCGAACGATAACGACTGGGTACAGTTCACAGCCAACCTGCAGCGTGCCGGTATCAATGTGGACGGAGCTCAGTATCAGTGGCAGCGCAACGAGAGCGGTGTGTGGAAGGACATGACCTCCATAGCCAACATGCAGGAAGTGAACGGCCAGACGCTGAAACTCTACAATGCCGGAGTGGAGGGCTCGGAGCTGTTCCGATGCCTGGCGAAGTACAGCGGCCAGACATATGTCGGAACCGCCGAGGCTACCGATATCCACGACCCGTTCTATATCGACATCGGCCGGAGCATCCCCACTCAGGGCGTGAATGTCGGCCAGACGGTAACCTACAATCCAAAGGTCTATGAGCGCTCGACAGGCAAGCTGTCAACAGGCTGGACCTTCCTCTTCTCGTTTACCGACAACGACGGCAACACCGTTACCGACGTGACGGAGAAGACGCTGACCTACGACAATATCACCAAACATAACGGCATCGCCGTGCGTATAGAGGCAAGGAAATCATGAAAATAATATCAGCTCTTGACAAGCTCTTCCCTGCACCCAAGGATGGCAATCCGGGCAACGACGCGGTGATGTACCGCATCGTCTGCTCGGACACCACGCCGAACGTGACAAATGGTGCTGCTGTCATCACGCTTGCAGCCGTAAAGATTACCGGCAGCAAGCGCGAGAAAGCTACATTGACAGACAAACTGCACTGGTTGTTGGACGGAAAAAGCAATGCCGACAACCCTTTGACACTTACCATCGCCAAGAGATCCATACTTACCAAGAGCGTGGAACTCGTAGAGGAGGGTGGCACTACTCCACTCGACATGGTTACCATCTCCCCCTTTACTGATGGCGACGGTATTGAGATACAGTATTGTAAGAGTCAGAGCGACGGAAGCCCTGACACCTCGACGATCAGCTATAAATTTGTCGATGGATGCGAGTGGATGCGTACGAAAATGACAACGGAAAGCGATTTCTCGGAATGGTTCCGCATCGTCGGTGAGAAAGGAGGTGCCGGGCCATGGACGGACTACAACTTTAATTTGTCTTCAGATCTCACCTCGGACGGCTCGACCGTGGAACCGGGCAATCTGTATCTAAGTACCTGGCAGGATCAGCCACTATTGCCTACCACGCAATATCCTTATCTCTGGATGAAAGTTCAAAAATACAGCGACGCGACGACGAAGGACGGTAATCCGAGATATGTGCGGCTCACAGGAGAGCAGGGCCCTGCCGGCACATCCGTGCTGGCTCAATATTCATCGAATGCCCTCAACTGGCATGATCTGTATCTGGAATATGACAAATGGATGCGAACGAGCAAGGACGGCGGCCAGACCTGGAGTTCGAAGATACGTATTGTAGGTGAGAAAGGTGACGGTGGCGCATGGACGGACTACACCTTCAACAATTCCACCGCAAAGACAACATACTCACCGACAACAGCCCCGTGGCCCACCGGACGCAGTACATGGCAGGATGCCCCCGTGGCCACTACGGACTCATGGCCGTATCTCTGGATGAAGGTACAGAAATACAGTGACGAGACAACTAAGGACGGCGAGCCCACATACGTTAGACTCACCGGCGAGCAAGGTGAAAAGGGAGATAAAGGTGATACAGGCGATAAAGGCGACAAAGGTGATACAGGCGATAAAGGCGACAAAGGTGATACAGGCGATAAGGGCGACAAAGGTGATACAGGCGATAAGGGCGACAAAGGTGATGTCGGCCCTATGCTGTACTATGCCGGAGAGTGGCAGTCGGGTGTGTCGTATGTGCGAAGTGCGCAGGTTGTGCCCCTCGTGAGCCACGGCGGAGATCAGTTCTTCTACTACCCCTCCAAGGAGGGTACTCTGAAAGACAACGAGCCGTCGGGAAGCAACAGCGCGTGGAAGCAACAGCAGAAGGTTCCTTTGCTTCTTGCCCAGCTGCTGATGGTGGACTTCGGCAAGATTGCGTCGGCTGTATTCAGCGGTGACTATATGATGTCGCAATATGGACTTGACGGTAATAATAATGAGAGTACTGACTACAAGTCGTTTGACGGTGATCCTACTCCATATATCGGCAATGGTTTTGCTCCAAATATTTGCCTCGATTTTCTCAAAGGAGAAGCCTGGCTCAGAAAAGCGCATATCTTTGGAGATGTAGATGCTGGATCCGTCAATGTGAACTACAAGAACCTGACGGAAAGCGATGCTATTAAGAACGGAAATCTCGATTACACATTGGTGAATGACCTATGTATCATCGTTGATGTCGGCGCAGCAGGCCGTGAGGTGGTCATCCATCTTCCATATGATGCTAAATATATAGGCAAGCACGTCTACATCATGGCTGGCAATAATGCCCCTTCCACGAGAAGCGGAGCTGCCAGTATAACTGTCAAGAGTGGAGGGGCCTATCTGATCGGAGAGGGCGATGCAGGAATGACTGGGCACTTCAACGGCTATGCCAATATCAACTTCGTAGGGGGTGTCGTCCATCTAATGGGATTGCCGATTACCTACAATAACGAGAAACATACCAGGTGGGGTATCATGAGTAGAACTACACTCACTTTTAGCTATAATGTATAATACTTAAAATATGGACGCAACGAAAATTAACGAGATTGAGGATTTCGCCAATATCAATGCGAATATCCGGATGTTGGGCTATGACCCGGCAGCACAGAAGACGGGATATGTCCGCATCTCTGATGTACAGAGTAAGATACCTTATTGCGGATGCCGGTGGCGCAAGGACAGCTCTTCGCCGGAGGGTGAGCCGATAGGCGACCTGCAGATGCTCGCGCAACTGCCAAGCATCTTGGGTCTTGGCGGCTACCTGGTACAGAATGACCACTCGCGCCGCAAGCTCGCCTCAGACAGCCATTTCAAGTTTGCTGATGGCGGAGCGGCTAAGCTCGACGGCAGTATGGGCCATTACCAGTGGGGCACAGGTATTCCGTTCTACTATGCCTTTTGGGAAGATGAGACCTACGACTACGAGGCTGTATCGACAGCACCTATCTCAGGACGCTGGAACTATAAGATTCCGGTATTAAGTACTGCCTGTGCCGGAGCATCGGCACTCGACCGTACGAACAATATCCTTGTAAGCTACTGCAACCGCACGGCGCAGTACCGTGGCGGCAACAATGTGGCGGACAACGATGCTGCCTGGAATACGCAGCTTGGTAAGCCGGTTGTGAATGTTCCAGAGAACAACTTGCAGAAATACGCTGAGAAGAATGGTGACAGGTGGGGAGCGTCGATGTTCCCGGTAATCTATGTCATCGGCATGCTCTGCCGAATCATCTTCCACAACCGCAACATACAGGCACCTTATAATGCGACACTGACAAAAGACGGACTGCGTCAGGGCGGTCTTGGAATGGGCGTAGATAATGTGAATACATCGTTCGGCAATCAATATGCTACGCTTGACATCGATGCTCTTGCCGATAAGGGCGATGCCACAGGCGTGTTCAGCTATGATGTCAAGGATGGCAGCACGGTGAAACTCACTATTAAGAATATCCCGTGCTTCTACGGACTGAAGAACTTTTATCATTACCTCTGGGTAATGTTGCACGGCTGCAACATCACATACAACGCCGACAAGACTATCAACGTCTTCGCACAACGCATCTGGGATAAGACACCAGTCGTTACCGATACCACGTCGGGCATGCGTCAGCTGGGAACCATACCGGCTATGACAGACGGATGGTACTTCGGAAAGAAGATGAGTCAGAAAGGCCTGCTGATGTTCCCGACGCTGTTCGGCGGAAGTGAATCGACTTTCTTCGCTGACGGATTCTATCATAACGGCCTTACCTCCGGCCTTCGCGGCCTTTTGGCTCTCGGCGCTGCGAACTCTGGCGGCTCTGCGGGCGTTGGCTGTCTCAGTGGCAGCCTTGGTCCCGGGAGTGCCTGGGTGGGCCACGGGGCTGCCCTCTGCGAAGCAGCGGAAGACTGGGACACAGAGCCATTCTGGCAAGAATAGGGGGACAAGGCGGACAGCCGCGGCCTTGGGGAAACAAAGCAAACAAGCCGTGCCCCCAAGGCACGGCTCCGCCCCGATTTTATGAGGGGCGGCGAAGCCGGAAGGGGTTGAAAACCTTTTCTGCTTATTGCAGTATTTAAAACAAACATTGAAATAAAAATCGTTCTTTGACATGTTGTTTCACAAAAAAGTTGTAATTTTGCAACCGCAAGTTGAAAATTCATCTTGTAGGTGGAATTCCTTAGCTCCGGCCTTCGCGGCCTTTTGGCTCTCGGCACTGCGAACAATGGCGGCAATGCGGGCGTTGGCTGTCTCAATGGCAACAATGGTCCCGGGAATGCCAGGGTGAACAACGGGGCTGCCCTCAACAATACTATTCTGAGACGAGGAACGAACCTTCCCCATTGGGAAAACACATCGAAAGATGGCGGCGAGACTCGTAGCCGAAGCGTGAGCGTCATACCCGTCGTGCAAGTATTGCAGACTTGTACAGTAACCACAGACCCCGACCAAGATCCCGACTTTAGTAGTAATCCAACGACCCATCATGAGAAGAATACATGACATGGGAGAGGATGCCACCTTAGATAATATCCAAGGCGCATGGGACAGTTTTTCCGACGGTAAAACTCATCGGAGAAACATCCGTAGTTACGAGCGTAACCTACAAAGGAATCTTGAACGTGTGCTTGATGAATTGAAAAAGGAGACGTGGCAGCCTTCCCCTTATATAGAGAAACATGTTTTTGAAAGGAAGCCGCGAAAACTTGCGAAGGCTCCAATAGATGACCATATTCTGGAGGCAGCAGCCGTACGGCCATACGAAAGAAGTCTGTATGACTATATCGCATGGCAGGTGCCTGCCGTCAGGCCGAACATGGGACAGAAGGCACTGCTGCGGTCTCTGCGTAATGAGCTCTTCGCCCATTCGCAGGATGACTGTATGTATTACCTTTCTATGGATGCCCATCATTATTTTCCACTGATGGATCATGCAATTCTGAAACGTCAGATTTCACGCAAGGTGAAACCAGGCAGACTGCAAAGAATCTTGTATAAGGTGGTGGACAGCTACACCAATGGTGCACCGCTCGGTATTAAGGTCTCCCAGATTTTCGGACAGCTGTACCTTGCAGACTTCGACCGTCTGGCAATGCGGTTCTTCGACATTGGTAAGGATAATGATAAACTCGACTTATGGACTCGTAAGTACATCGAGGCTCGAATCATCAATGCGTCCACGCAGGAAGACTATGAGGACCTTTGCAGGGGACCGGCCTTTCTTGCTGAGAAATTTCGGGAATACGTCGCCAGGGGCCTGCCGTTATATACTCGTTTCGTTGATAACATCATCATCCGACACGCTGACAAGGCCGTCCTCGGTATCGTGAAGACGCTGGCCATCATGATCCTGGCACGTGACTATCACGTCATCGTCAACAAAGACTATGCGGTAAGGCCCACATGGACAGGAATACGTATCATTGGATATGTGTTCTATCATGACAGGGTGATGCTTGGAAAGCGTAACAAGCAGGACCTATGCAGACACGTGGCAAGACTCTTCAAGAAAGGAAGAAGCGAGGAGGAGGTCAGAATTGCCCAGGCTTCACGCCTTGGATATGCCAAGCACGCAAACTGTATTCATCTTTTCAAAACTATAGGAATGGAAAAATCATTAGGAAAAATCATCAAGAACAAACGGGTGAAAGCACCGTTTCAAGGGATGGTGGCACAGCAGAAAGTGAAATTCTCAACAATCTGCAAAATATTAACAAATGTTAATGGGGGGGGGTGAACCACATACGTGGAATAAGAAAATCTTCCTCATCGACTATCTGATAGAAGATTCCAAAATCGAGAAGACGCAGGTTTCCGTGAGAATGCCTGACTCCGCCGGCATCATTCACGATGTTTTGCAGCAGAAGCCAGGGAAGGTCCTCGCCATTCGCTTCAAGAAGATTCTAAGGACTATCGAGGAAACAGACGAGGCAGGTGAGACCGTCGAACGATATGAGTTCGAGAAGGTAAAGGACGCACAAGGCAATCCTACATTGATAGATGCAGAATATTACAGCTTTACGGGCTCGAAGATTCTCATCGACCAAGCTATGAACGACTTCTCGAAAGAGGATCTGCCAAGCCCTACAGTGATACAGCAGTTTCAAGGTAAAAACGGGCAGACATTCTTTAAATTCACATAAAAAGAAAGACTATGGCAGAACTACACAAAGCTGTTTACACAGAGCAGCGCAGTATCATGAGGTATGATGATGGCAGGGCTATCCTCTATCCCAACGAGACCGTCATCGAGAACTATCAGCCTGAGAAGCAGGAGGGAGCCGAGACAGCCCCTCCGACATTTACGGGCTATCAGTATGAGGGAGAGGAAGCCGACGGCGGTTATATCCGCGACTGCGCTGACATTACCGACCTGCACGCAGTGGCCAACGCCATCATGCGCACGAAGTATGAGCTTAGCGAGGAACTGGCACTGCAGCGCCACTATCAGACCTCGCCGGAGGAATACGCTGAACAATGGAAGGCATACTGCGACTTTGCGGATGCCGCCTCGGCCAAGGCTCGCAAGTGGCTTGGCCTGACCAAATAGCATTCCATATCCTATAAATATCGTACGGCATCACAGCCCATGGTGGCAGTGGTGCCGTATTTTTGTGGCTGCCTATTATAGGTTACCTTTGTGCTGACCAATATCAATAGAATATGCAGCGAAATACAAAAGAATGGATACAATACGCCTCGGCAGTGGGCATGCTGGTGAGCGGTGTGCTGCTCACCTTCCTCTGCTTTTTCCTTAACCACTATGAGGTGAAGGACAGTGTGCTGTGGTACGTGGCTCAATGCCTGGTCTATGCCGGTAGCATCTTCGGCGTGACCATGTACATCCACAGCAAATGGGGAGAAGTTAAGAACTATATCGATGAGAATGTTCAACCTAAAGCGAAGAAAGATGAGAAAGATTAATCTTATCGTAGTACACTGCACGGCCACGCCGGAAGGACGCGACGTGACCGTGGCAGACATTGACAGGATGCACCGTGCCAAAGGCTGGAAGTGCATCGGCTATCATTATGTAGTGTACCGTGACGGCAGCGTTCATTCCGGCCGACCTGTCTCGGAAGTGGGCGCCCATGTCTATGGCCACAACACCAACTCTATTGGTGTGGTGTACGTAGGCGGTTTGGCCGCCGATGGCAAGACTGCTAAGGACACACGTACGTCGGCACAGCGCAGGGCACTGGCTGATCTGCTGCGGAAGCTCAAGAAGCAGTTCCCCGGCTCCCATATCTGTGGCCACCGCGACCTGTCGCCGGATTTGAACCACGACGGAAAGATAGAACCTGCGGAGTGGGTGAAGGCCTGCCCTTGCTTTAATGCGGAGGAAGAGTATGCAAAACTATAAGAACACACTATTATCCCTGCTCGCTGTCATCATGGCCATCGTTGGCGTTATTCTTGCATGGCATGACACACGCAAGAGCAAGCAGGAAACGGAGAATCTTAGGATACAGCTTGCCCACGCACAGATAGAGCCACTCATCCAGTACGACACCATCCGCGACACCATCCCTGTGGCCACCTCTGCGGCCATCCCCGTGGAGCGGAGTACCTATAAGACAGAGTTGGCCGACAAACAGCTCATCAAGGAGCTCCGGCTTAAGCTCGGGCAGATAGAGGCACAGCAGCTGAGTGGCACCGCCATCCACGACACCGTCAGGCTGGAGGCAAAGACCAACAGCCGCTATGAGTATGCCGACCGCTGGGCCCACTTCACACTAAGTATGAAACCGCCCGACACGACACTCGTATATACCGTCAGCGACTCGGTGACGACCCTCGTATATAGAGAATACAAACACAAGTTCCTCTGGTGGCGATGGGGAACGAAAGGTTACAAGGTGAAAGTTGTTAACTTCAATCCCCACGCCACCATCAGGTATAATCAATATATCAAGGTGGAATAACATGGCACAAGAAACCATTTTCAATGCCTTCGACTATTTCGAGGAGATAGGCAGGCAGAATAAACTGGCTGCGGAGCAAGGCTTCAGGGTGGGACGCTGCTCCGGCATCGGTGGCATGCAGGACATGATGGCCGACTTCCGCAAGTCTGCCAAGTATATCCTCGTTGACGATACCACCTCACAGAACACCTTCTCCAACGGAGTGAGTTTCTTTCGCAAGGATGTCTATACCGTCTTCATCGTCGCTCCATACCGTATCGACGACATGGCTGACCGCGAGAAGCAGCTGAATATCTGCCGTACCATATTCAGGCAGATGCACTCCCGGCTCATCCACGACCGCGATGAGATGACCTACGGTGATTCACTGGAATATATGCAGGTGGAGCGTATCTATAGCAATGAGTTTCCGCAATATCTGATGTCAGGTGTTACGGGACTCTATTTCATGGTGGAGAACGAGGAACCAATTGATTTGACTTATGACAGCGGACAATGGATTGAGGGGTAATATCACCGAGCAGGACCGTGAACAGTACGAGCAGCGGTGGACGGACTTCATGGTGAAGTTCTGGCAGGAGAAGATGATGAAGTTCTCTCCGCCGGTATATGATACTGGTGCTTTGTACCATTCCCTTCTTGGTGTGCTGCATCCCGGTACCCCGACCACCATAGAGCATCACTTCTTGGAGTATGGCATCTATGTGGCCGCTGGTACTGGTAATGGTTATCGCCGTGGCAATAGCGGAAAGGACGACGACAACGGCCTGCAGTTCTTGCGTGGCAAGAAGTGGAACAAAGGTAAGGGGCATCGCCAGCGGCGCGACTGGTTCGCCAAGAAGTACCTATACAGCATCCACAGGTTGAATGACTTCGAGGCGACTTTCTATGGCCAGGCTTATCAAGGATTAATATCAGACGCATTATCAGCTATGTTCGGAGATACTTCTGCGTTGGCTAAAAATAATGGTGGTAACATAAATGCAGCAATGGCTATAGGTAACTTGTAAAGCGAAAAAAGCTTATTAAAAATTTGCATAATCCAATTTTTGTTTTTATATTTGTAGCAGAAACAAAAAGGAAAGATATGGAAGCTTTTTTCACTTTAATGTTAGCTTGGTTGATTGTCTATCTTGCCACACGCAAGAAAGACAGTCATCATGGAATGAGCCAATACGAAAAGGATAGAATAAGACGCGCTAATAAACGTTTTATTGAAGAGGAAAAGCTTCGGAACAAAAAGATGAAAGATGAGCTTTATAACTTCCTATGGGGGTCTAACAAGAGCCTATAAAAGTATTTTTCTTATTCATATATAGATGCTACCTTTGGTGAGAAATCAAAAGGTAGCATTTTTTATGGCCAGAAATGATCAGGAGTTTACGACTGTCGTCACGCTTAATGCCAAGCAAGCGAAAGACGAACTTAAGCAGATGCAGGATACCATCGATAAGCTGAAAGCAAAGAAGGATGCCCTTGTAAAGGCACCCAATAGCAATGCGTCTGATATCAGCAAAGCAAATAAGGAACTGCGGGAAGCAGAGGCTAAACTGAGAGCCTACAAGAGTGGAGTGTCTGATGTCATCGACACTCTTGGCAATCTCGGCTCTGCTTCTATAGGAGAGATAGAGAAAGCCACCCGTGCCTTGAAAAGGCGCATGAAGGACGTGACGGATCCGGATGAATACAAGCATCTGGATGAAGTTCTTCAGAAAGCCAATGCAAGGATACTGGAGCTGAAAGAATCAGCAGGTGAATCAGCCAAGGAAATGAAGAAGAATTCAGAGGCTGGCAAGAATCTGTCGAATGTCCTTGCCAACCTCAATACTTCATCCATGGATGAATTGCGTCGGGCTGCAACAGCTGCCCAAGATAAGATGAGTAAGCTTCAACCAAACACTGCCGCCTACAAGTCAGCTGCTACCGACCTCGATAAAATCAAAAACCGTATTCGACAGATTGAGGATGAGCAGCAAAATGCCAACAAGACTATCGATCAATACGAACGGGAGATAGCTGCTGCCACACGTGCGGCTGCTGATCTTACAAGGGAAAATCAACTCATCGATAGAACGCTGAAGAATATTGACGGGTCAAATATTCGTGACCTCGAATATTCACTAAAGTTGGTCAATGAGCAGCTGCGCAATACCAGTCAGGGCGACGCTCGTTTCGAAGAGTTGACCGAGAAAGCCCGGAAACTTAAGGATGAGATTAACAAGATTAACGAGGCTGCCAATCCTAAAGAGGAAAAGGGTAACATCTTCAGTCGAGGCATTAAGCTCCTTAATGATAACTGGGGTGCCATCACGCAGATATGGGCAGGGTTAACAGGCCTGACTGACACCGTCCGGCAATGCACTGATGCCTATGCCAAGATGGATGATGTCATGGCCGACACTATGAAGTATACCGGCCAGACCAAAGAAGAAGTATTGGAGATGAACGAGGACTTTAAAAAAATGGACACTCGTACATCGAGAGAGCAGCTTAACGAGCTTGCAGGAGCGGCGGGCAGGCTTGGTATCACGTCAAAGGATGCCATCGAGGAGTTTGTTGATGCCGCCGACAAAATCTCCGTATCTCTTGGCGATGACCTCGGTAAGGGTGCCGTTGACCAGATTGGAAAGCTGGCGATGGCATTCGGTGAGGATGAGAAAAAAGGTCTTCGCGGTGCCATGCTTGCCACTGGCTCTGCTGTCAACGAGCTTGCGCAGAGCTGCTCGGCCAATGCCGGGTATCTTGTTGACTTCACGGCCAGAGTCGCAGGCGTTGGCAAGCAATTCGGTCTGACCCAGACTCAAATAATGGGTTTTGGTGCTGTCATGGATGAGAATATGCAAAAGGATGAGATGGCATCTACCGCATTCTCACAACTGCTTACCAAGATGACGACCGACACTAAAACATTCGCGAAAATGGCCGGCATCCCGTTTGAGGAATTCTCAAAGAAACTCAAAACTGATGCCAATGGGGCAGTAATAGATTTCTTGGAATCTCTGAACAAGAAGGGAAACTTCAATACCCTTGCCAAGATGTTCCAGGATATGAGTCTTGACGGTACACGCGCTACCGCCGTCCTTACTACGATGGCCGACAAGATAGATGACATCAAGAAAAGGCAGGAAACAGCGGCAGAGGCATATAAGGCCGGAACATCAGTTATCCAGGAGTTCGACACGAAGAACGAAACAGTTCAGGCTGGACTTGACAAAGCCAAGAAAAGTTTCCAAGAGTTGACGATAACACTTGGCCAGAAACTCATGCCTATTGCCAAATACGGTGTGTCAGCCGCCTCCGCTTCCGTCAGGGCTCTAAATGCCCTCATCACGTTCACAACGAAGTATTGGAGGACCATCGTACCACTGACAGCTGCCATCACGTATTATACCCTCGCTTTGAAATATCAAAATTTGGAATGGCAGAAACTCAAAGTAGTAAAAGCTTGGCATTATGTTAAAGATAAAGCCTATGCGGCCCTGCAGGCCATATATGCCGCAGCTACTGTCACCGTCACCACTGCAATTAAGTATATGCGTGGAGAAATTTCAGCAGCTACGGCAGCTCAGACTATTCTCAACAAGGTCATCCTTGCCAATCCATACGTCGCTGTAGCTGCTGCCATTGCAGGCGTTACTGCTGCATTGATAGCCATGATCGACAAGAGCGACGCAGCAACTGAATCGCAGAAAGAACTGGCAGAGGCAAACCGCCAAGCTGCCACCGACTGTCGTGGTGAGGTGGCGGAACTATCACAACTTGTAGCCGTGGCCAAGGATAAGACTGCTGGAGACGCTGCGAGAAAGGAGGCTATCAGACAACTTCAGGAGAAATATCCTGACTATCTGGGTAACCTCAATTTGGAGAATATCTATACCAATGAGGCTGCGGAAGCTGTATCCAACCTCACCAATCAGATACTCGCACAGGCACAGGCTCGCGTCTATCTGTCAA
>Ga0256406_1004536_pt1 | contig 15767 bp, 9 predicted proteins | sample RumenRJG_03DNA_FD_185986 | JGI IMG/M metagenome (GOLD analysis project Ga0256406, IMG submission 185986) | Bovine rumen microbial communities from Lethbridge, Alberta, Canada - RJG_03 | ecosystem: Host-associated > Mammals > Digestive system > Stomach > Rumen | place: Canada: Alberta | collected... | reverse complement strand
TGAATTATGTATCGGGCGAGGAGCTTATTTCTCCTCAATATGGCGGATTGTCGGTAAAGGCAGAGGGCGACGATATTACTCTTGCCGTAAAGGACGACAGCGGTAAATGGGGCTTTGCAAAATTGGATATATCCGACGACCCCGATGACTGCATTATCCTCAGAATAGACAGCAAGGTAGCCAAATGCTACGGAAAGCAAATAATAAATGACGTTGCGCCCGTTATAAGAAACGAACGCACAATGCTGCCCTCACGCTTTATCGCAGAGGCTCTTGGCGCTTCGGTTGAATGGAATCCCGAGGAAAGAAAGGTAACGATTACAAGTGATAACGTTACAATAATTCTGACAATAGACTCTGATAAGGCTTATGTCAACGGAGAAGAGGAAACCCTTGACAGCCCTGCATTTATTGAAAATGACAGAACCTATACTCCTGTACGCTTCATATGTGAAAAATTGGGTGCATCGGTTGATTGGGACGCTCAGAGCAAAAAGGTTATAATTAAATAATAAATCAAGGAAACAGTCTGCAATAGGATTGTTTAAAACCGTCCTGTCGGGCAACATCGGCAGGGCGGCTTTTGTTTTGCGAAAAAATTTACAGCCTGATAACAGACCATTCCTCAATCAGCCTGTCAAGCGTTTGTGCGGCATTAGCCGGAGAGGTTGAGGGCAGGCACACGGCTTCTGTTGAAAGGGTATTTTTTATATATTTGTCAAAATACTTCATTGCAGTTTTGCCGTTTAAAAAAATTTTTTCTATTTCCGCATTATTCAAAATAACCGACAGGTCATTTGGGACGGCATTTTTTATTGAGCTGTCCTGACTGCCTGTAATCTCACAAGAGGCGATTACGTCCCATAAGGCAATACGGTTGGAGTGAAGAAAATGCTTTTTTTCATCTATCGTGACAGGTAATTCACAACCGAAAACAGCGGAAACAACCCTCCAAAAGCGATTCCGGGGATGACCGTAGAAAAAAGCCTGTTCCCTTGACTTTACCGACGGAAAGCTGCCTAAAATAAGTATTTTTGAATTTTTATCATACAGCGGCGGTATGGGATGATTAATTGTCACAGTGGCGGCACTCCTGTTCATTTCAGAGAATTATAACCCTTAAGTATCATATTTTCGACAACATATGCCATTTCCTTTGGTGTTTCCTTCATACCGCCGTCAAGCCATTCCTGAAAAATTCCTATACAGCCCGAAACAACAAAAAAGTAAAAATATTTAAATTTCATCGTCTTATCCGACTTAAGAGCCGTATACATATTTGCAAGACATCTTTCCTTTACCACATTTTTAAGCCTGTCCACAAAAATTGCGCTGCCGTTTTTGCCGATAAGTGCTTGAACCATATCGGCATTTGCCGAAAGATGCTCAAAAATATCCACAAGCATAGGAAAAAGTGCCTCATTGGTGCTTTCTGTCTCATGAGCCTTGATTATTGTGTTAAATTCCTCAAACAGCTCATTCTGAATACAGTCCACCATATCGTAGATATCCTTATAATGCAGATAAAAGGTCCCCCTGTTTATATCCACAAGCTCGGACAGCTCCCGGACGGTAATATTTTTAATGGGCTTTTCCTTCATTAGCTTTGCAAGCCCCTCACGCAAAAGCTTTTTTGTTTTTCTTACTCTTCTGTCCTCAGTTTTTTCCATTGCTTTTCCTTTCTTAACACATTTTGATAATGTGTTGAATAATGTGTTTATATACATAAATGTTCATTATTAAACCGTTTGTACATAATTGATTATTGAATTACTTAACAAAAGTGAGTATAATATAATTATAATCTATTAATAGACAAATGTCAATAAATTTTTTCTGCCGACAGGGGTCGGCTGTTAGGAGGGGCTTTTATGGCTGAAAAGAAAAACGGAGAAAATAAGTCTGTCATCGAAAGAGCGGCGGAGTTTATTGTTGATAAAAGAAAAGCCTTTTATCTGATATACATAGCGTTGGCGGTGTTTTCACTGTTTTCAAGCAGCTGGGTAAGGGTAAACAATGATATTACCGACTACCTGTCGGAGGAAACCGAAACAAGGCAGGGGCTTGCCGTTATGGAGGATAACTTCACCACTTATGCCACAGCGGAGGTTATGGTGGACAATATCTCCTATCAGCAGGCAGAGGCACTTTGTGAGGAGCTTAGAGAAACAGAGGGAGTAAAGGAAATTGCTTTTGACGATACCGATAAGCATTATGTCGGTGCGTCGGCACTCTTTTCCGTTACCTTTTCGGGCGATGCGGACGACATTGTCAGTCAGACTGCATTGGAGGAAATAGAAGGCAGGCTTTCCGATTATGATACATATGTTTCCGCCGAGCTTGGCAACACAAAGGCGAAAACCATTGAAAAGGAAATGACGGTAGTTATGGCTATTGCCGTTGTAATTATTCTTGCGGTGCTGTTTCTGACATCCGGCGCATATATGGAAATCCCCGTTATGGTGCTGACCTTCGGCATGGCGGCAATTATAAACAAGGGAACAAACTATATATTCGGAACAATATCCTTTATATCCGATTCAATTGCAATTGTTTTACAGTTAGCTCTGGCTATAGATTATGCAATTATCCTCTGTCACCGATATACCGAGGAGCGTGAGCACAGTGAAATAAGAGAAGCAGTTATTACCGCACTGAAAAAGGCCATTCCGGAAATTTCCGGCAGCTGTCTTACCACTCTTTCGGGGCTTGCCGCCATGAGCTTTATGGATTTTAAAATAGGACTTGATATGGGTCTGGTTCTGATAAAGGCAATCATAATAAGCATTCTTACTGTCTTTACTCTTATGCCGGGGCTTTTAATGAGCTTTGGAAAATATATCGACAAAACTCATCACAAAAATTTTATTCCCGATATATCGGCATGGGGCAGGCTTGTTTTAAAGCTGAGATATATCACTCCGGGAATATTTGCTGTTCTGCTTTTTGCGGCATTTATATTTTCAAACAAATGCCCCTATGCGTACAGCTACACAAATCTTTCAACCTTTACAAAGAATGAATCTCAGATAGCCTCCGAAATGATACATGATACCTTCCGCGCCTCCAACACCCTTGCGGTTATTGTTCCCACAGGAGATTACGCAAGCGAAAAAAAGCTGCTTGCGGACTATGAGGCAATGGAGGAAATCGACACCGCCCTGGGCATTGCCAACGTTGACGCAATTGACGGCTATGCCCTTGCCGATTATCTCACTCCGAGACAGTTTTCCGAGCTTTCCGACATTGACATTGAGCTTGCGAGAATTGCCTATTCCGCATATGCGGCAAAGGATGATGATTACGGAAAAATTGTCGGAGGAATTGACGATTACGGGATACCCCTTATTGAAATGTTTGAATTTTTGTATGAGCAGGTTGATGACGGATACATAAATCTTGACGAGGAAACAAGCGACAAGCTGGAGGAGCTGAACGAAAAGCTTGACGATGCAAAGCTACAGCTAAAAAGTGATAAATACAGCAGATTGGTGCTTGACCTTAATCTGCCCGAGGAAAGTGAGGAAACCTTTGCTTTTCTCGATACCGTAAGAGAAACGGCACAGAAGTATTACAGTGACAATGTATACCTTGTCGGAAATTCAACCAGCGACCTTGACCTGTCCTCAACCTTCGGCAGGGACAACATACTTATCTCAATACTTTCAATAGTATTCGTAATGATAATTCTGCTTTTCACCTTCCAATCCGCCGGAATACCGATTATTCTTATTCTGGTAATACAGGGCAGCATATGGATGAATTTTGCTTTTCCGGCGCTGAGAAATACGCCCTTATTCTTTATGAGCTATCTGGTTGTAAGCTCCATACAAATGGGCGCAAACATTGATTATGCAATCGTCATTACAAACAGATATGTTCAGCTCAGGAATGAAATGCCGCTGAAAAAGGCTGTGGTAATGTCGCTTACGCAGGCATTTCCCACAGTTTTCACCTCAGGCTCGATTCTTGCGGCGGCAGGCATTGCAATAGGACTTTTATCCTCCGACCCGGCAATATCCTCAATCGGAAACTGTCTGGGGCGCGGCACAATCATATCTATCTTCCTTGTTATGGGAATACTTCCACAGCTTTTGCTCTTGGGAGATACAATTATAGAAAAAACCTCCTTCAAGCTGAAGGCAGCTCCGAAAAAGCTGATAAACAGCGGAAATATCAAGGTTGACGGATATATAAGAGGATATATAAACGGTATGGTTGACGGCAGCTTTTCGGGAACTGTTGACGGTCAGCTTGACGCTTGCGTAAAAAGCGTAAGCAAGCAGGAAAGAGAGGCATCGGAAAATGAAGAATAAATACGGCATAAGACTGATTTGTGCGGCATTGATTGCGGCAATGCTGTCCTGCATAAGCACTCCCCTTGCCTATGCGCTGCAGCAGACGGGAAACAAAATAATAATAAAAACAGCGGAGGATTTTAATGAGCTTGCAAAAAAATGCACCCTTGATACATGGTCACAGGGCAAAACGGTAATACTTGCAAACGATATAGACCTTGACGGAGAGGAGCTTTCCCCCATTCCCACCTTCGGCGGCAGCTTTGACGGAAGCGGCTACGGCATTTCGGGAATTGTCATTGAAAACTCCGGCTCAAATTTGGGAGTTTTCAGATATATTCAAAAGGGCGGCGAGGTTAAAAATCTGAACATAATAGCGGATATAAAGCCTGGAGGAACAAAGAAGAACATCGGCGGTATAGTGGGAGAAAATTCGGGGGCAATCATTAATTGCAGCTTTAAGGGAAACCTTTCGGCAGAGGTATGCGCAGGAGGAATAGCCGGCATCAATACCGTCTCGGGCAAAATATCCGGGTGCAGCGCAGAGGGAACTATAACGGGCGAGCAGCTTACCGGCGGCATAGCAGGCAAAAATTCCGGTACCCTTCTCAGCTGCCGCAGCAGCTGCAGCGTAAATACCACATCAAGGGAAAAGCAGGATAAAAGCATTAATATTGAAGCGGATCCGGACGCAATATTGGAAAATATGGAAACAAGCAGTGAAGAAGATGAGGAAAAGAGCATACCCGGTCATTCCGATACGGGCGGCATAGCAGGCTATTCCGACGGTATAATTCAGGGCTGTGAAAATTACGGCGAGATAGGCTATCCTCACATAGGATATAACATAGGCGGTATTGTAGGACGGCAGGCAGGGTTTATACTCGGCTGCAAAAATTACGGTACGGTTTACGGCAGGAAGGACGCAGGCGGAATTGTCGGTCAGGCAGAGCCGTATATAAAGCTCAATTCCACCGAAAAGGGCGTTCTTGAGGATATAAAAAACGAGCTTGAAAATCTTCGGGAGCTGATTGAAGGACTTGACGGCAGCGTGGATACCGACAGTCTTTCCGATTCTCTTGACAATATTTCGGAATATTCAAAAAGGGCAAAGAACAGCTCACAGGAGCTTTTTGACGGAGCTTCGGATTTTATTGACAACAACCTTGCGGAGATTAACTCAAAAACTGCGGTATTGTCGGATTATCTGAAAAAGCTGCCTCCTGTTTTTGACAGCATTGCAGATTCGTCAAAGGATGCGGAAAAGGCTTGTGATAAGCTGAGAGAGGCGGCATCGGAATTTGAAATTACCGTACCGGACAAAATAAGCGACGGCTTATATGAAATCGAAAGCGCTCTGTCACAGCTGTCACGTGCCTCGGAGGATATGGGAATAGCAGCATCTTACGCTCAGGATGCTATAAAGTATCTTGATGATGCAATAATTATGAATGACGAAAGCGCGGTAAAAAAGGCACTGACAAATATGTCAGCGGCATCCGAAAAAATGGCTGCGGCAAACAAAAAGGCACAGCAGGCGGTTGATAAAATAAAGGCTGTTGCAGAGGAAAAGCCCGACAGCATAGGAACGATTGTTTCCGATGTGCAGACCTTCAAGGAGCAGCTTGGGATATTGTCGGAGGCTCTTAATGAAAAGGGAGAGGCTTTAAAGACCTTAAGCTCCGGGCTGAAAACCGTAGCAGGAAACACCTCTGTTGATTTCCGTTCACTGCAAAAGGCAGGAAAAAGCGTTTTCAATGCGGCAGACAGTCTTACACAGGCAATGCTCAGAATGGAAAGCGCCCTGTCGCAAATGAGTGACGGTGTCACAGATATACGCTCTAAGGCAGACGCATTCGGGGAAAATATCGAAGAACAGGTAAACGGCTTTGCGGACAAGGCGGAGGAGGCATTTGATATGCTGACAGCCGCCTCGGATAAGCTGAGTGATGCGGTATCACAAATAAGGGATATTGCGGATGAAATATCGGAGGAAGAGCCTATACAGTTTATTCCCCTCGGAGATGATTTCAGAAAGTCAAGCGACGACCTGTTTGATTCTCTGGGAGATATTTCAAATGAGCTGAAGAACGTAAAAAGCTCCGTTTCGGACAGCTCAAGGACTGTTAAGGATAAAATTGACGAGGTATATGATAAATTTAACCTTATCCTTGAGCTTACCGCAGACGAGTTTGATTATGTCAGCAGCAGAAATGAGGATTATGACATTTCCGGGCTTATAGAGGACGTGTCCGACGAGGATATCGTTAATACAAAACAGGGGAAAATTCTCACCTGTACAAATTTCGGAAGTGTTGAAGCGGACAGAAACGCAGGCGGCATTGCAGGAGCAATGTCAATTGAATATGCCCAGGACCCGGAGGACGAGTTTGAAAAGCCGTCAGTGCTTAATTTCACCTATCAGACAAAGGCAGTTTTACAGAAATGCGTCAATGAGGGCAGCATAACGGGCAAAAAGGACTGCATAGGAGGAATTGCCGGAAGAATGACAATCGGCACAGTATATGACTGCGAAAATTATGCCAACGTGGAAAGTACCGGCGGCAGCTATGCCGGAGGAATAGCCGGCTGGGGAAAATCGTCAATTCGCAAATGCTATTCCAAGTGCAGAATAAAAAGCAAAAGCATATCGGGAGGAATTGCAGGCAGAGCGGAGAGAGTTACCGCCTGTTATTCCATTGTAACGACAGAGGCTGACGAAAGCATCGGAGCAATTATCGGCGAAGCGGTTGACAGGAGCAATATCCGCGGCTGCTTTTATGTGGATAACGGTATCGGCGGCATAGACGGTATAAGCTATTCCGGCTGTGCCGAGCCTATATCCTACGAAAGGCTGAAAGCAGTATCCGGTATCCCCACAAGGTTTTCCGGCTTCAGCGTAACCTTTAAGGCTGAGGGAAAAACAGTTGAAATACTGCCCGTTCAATACGGCGGCTCAACGGCAGCCATTACATATCCCGAGGTGCCGGGCAAAAAGGGATATTACGGCAAATGGAAAAAGCCCGAAAGCCCCACCGTCACCGAGGATATAACAATCGAGGCGGAATATAAGCCGTGGATAACCGTTCTGGAAAGTAAGGAAACAAACAGCACAGGAAAGCTCTCTCTTGCCCTTGCAGAGGGCAGCTTTACAGATGAAGCTTCCTTTCACGTGACCGAATCAAAAATCAAACCGCCCGTTACAGCAAAAATAGACGAGGAGCTTAAGGTGTGGGATTTAAGGCTCTATTCAACAGATGCGACAGAGGACACCGTCTTGCCTGTAAGGCTTATAAATGATAAAAAAATGAAAGCTTGTGTGTGGGTTTATACCGACAGCGGCTGGGAGGAAACCAAAGCAGGCACAAGAGGAAAATATCTGCTTCTTGACCTTAAAGGAGCGGAAAATACCGTTTGCGTGCTTTATAAGCCGGTAGGACAGAGTATTTTGTATGCCGTTTTGACTGTTGCATTGCTGCTTTCAGCGGCAGTTCCGATTATTCTTTTGAGAAAAAGAAAAAAATCAAGGAAAATGGGTAAACCCCCAAAAAAGGGAAACGGGAAAGCTGTATAAATTTGTATGTGTACAAAAAAAGTATTACAAAAGGATAAGGTTATATATCAAAGAGCCGCTCTCCGTAAGGAGGCGGCTCAGGCTACTGACAACCCCCTTCCTTTAAAGATAAAAAAATTTGCCAAATTTTACTTGACCGCAAAAAAATTTAATTTTTTTGTTTTTTTCTATTGACATCTTCATTTTTATGTGATATAATATTTAAGCATTATGGCCCGTTGGTCAAGCGGTTAAGACTCCGCCCTCTCACGGCGGCGACAAGGGTTCGATTCCCTTACGGGTCACCATAAAAGCCTTTTAAGGCTTTTTATGCTGAGGGCCATTAGCTCAGTTGGTTAGAGCATCCGGCTCATAACCGGACGGTCCTAGGTTCGAGTCCTAGATGGCCCACCAAATAAGACTGACTATTTTGATAGAATGGTCAGTCTTATTTTTTATTCCTTGAAAACGTAGTAATGATGCGGTTTTCAAGGATTTTTCTATTTGTTTGGTTGTTATTAAACACTAAAACATCTTTGTAAAAATACTATTTTGCAGAAATTTCTACATTTACGAAAAAAGCAATCGTTGAATTTGTGGGTAAACGTTGCATTTAGTGGTATTCGTTGAATTGCTGTATAAAACGTTGAATTTTTGGAGAAATGTACAAAAAATTTTCATTTTATTTACAAATATAAACAAGTGTGATATAATAATTAAAATGGATAGTTATATATACGAACACATATAAGAAGGTGAAAGACAAATGAAAGAAAAGTGCTCGGCTATTCTTCTTGTTGGAAATGGAATAAACCGTGCTTTTGAAAAAAGTGATGTAGGCTTTGTTGAAAAAAGAGAAAACTGGGATTTTGAAGGAATGTCATGGAAAAGCATCATCAGACAGCTTTTATTTAACTACGGCAATAACGATATAAAGTATGAAGATATATCAAATCTCCCCATGCCTCTGCAGATTATAACTGCTACAAAAGATAATGTTAATACAGCAATGAAAGCTCTTTCCAAAAGTATGTGTTCAGAAATTATAAGCGATGAAAAGATGATGTTTTGCAAAAAGCTTTTGTCATTGTCGGTTGATGACATTATCACAACAAACTACACCTACGAACTGGAACAAGCATCCGGAATATCACCCAATAAAAATGCTTATTACAGGGCAAGAGAGTATACGAAGAAAGTTACAAAAACCGAAGATAATTTCAGATTATATACATATAGTGATTTAAAATCGGTTTCAAAAAGACTTTGGCATATTCACGGTGATGCTGCAAGTCCGAAATCTATCGTTATGGGACATTATTGGTATGGTAAGCTTTTAAGGGAAATAGAGGAAAGGGTGTCACGATTTATAAAAATCTATAGAAGCAGTAAAGGACAAAATGAAAAACAGCTTAATTTGAGTTGGGTAGATTCATTTTTAAAAAACGATGTTTATATGCTCGGATTTGGATTTGACACAAGTGAGCTTGACCTCTGGTGGCTTGCTTGTTGTAAAAAACGAAATTTCCCCGGTACTAAAATTTGCTTTTACACCGACAAGCAAGAACTTGATAAAGGCCTTGAGGCGATGCTTGCTTCGTATAATATAGAAATTCATAACGAAATTGCCGTAAAAGATAGTAATTATGTGAAATTTTATGAAACTGTAATTAATGATATAGAGAAAAAGTTAAAAGAAGGGCGAGAGAAATGAAAAAGAAATTTCTATTGACACTTATATTGATTACAATTAGCATACTGATTTCTGGTATGGTTAGTACATCAGCCGAAACAGAGGGGATATATAATTATTCGGTTTCGGACGGGGTGGCAACCATAACAAGTTACAGCGGGACTGTACCAAGCAAAATTACAATCCCATCTACATTGGGCGGTTATCCTGTAACAGCAATAGGTGATTATGCTTTTTATCATTGTGAAAGTTTGAGAGGTGTAATAATACCTGATACTGTTACAAGTATCGGAAATGCCACATTTGACAGTTGCTCTAATTTGTGGGATGTAACAATAGGTAGTAGAGTAACGACCATTGGTGACAAGGCCTTTTTTGGTTGCAGTCTTCGCTATATAACAATACCTGACAGTGTAACTACAATTGGTAGTTCTACATTTGCCGGACATTACGCAGATACAATCGAAATCGGAAAAGGAGTTCTACAAATCGGTGATTCTGCTTTTAAGATGCGCACTAATGGACTATCTGCATCTGTTTATATAAAAGATCTTAAAAGCTGGACTAATATAGATTTTGCATCAGCTGATTCAAATCCTATATACGGATCGCCTTACGATAATCCTATGGGGACATTATACTTAGATGGAAAAGCTATTACAGAACTTGTAATACCGGATGGTGTAACAGAAATAAAACCGTATGCATTTACCCATTCAAATGTAAATACAGTTAAACTGCCGGATAGTGTTACAAAAATAGGTAAAGGTGCGTTTGCACAGTGCGAAAATTTGAAAACAATAGAATTATCAGATGAGCTGACAAACATAGGTGATAGTGCTTTGGGTAGTTGCATAAATTTGATTGAAATTAAATTCCCAACCAAATTAATAAATGTAGGTGCATATGCGTTTTCTAATTGTTCTACATTAACAGAACTAACATTTCCTGACGGTTTAGAAAGTATTGGTGATGGAGCAATACAGAATTGTGCCAATTTAAAAGCTATAACACTACCCAATAGTTTGAAAAGTATAGGGAAAAGTCTGTGTGGCGTATATTCTAATTTATGGACAAATTTGGAAACAGTAAATTACAACGGAGATATATATGCTTGGCAGAAAATTTCACGAGGAGGCGATAACAATCATTTTAATTCCGTACCCAAAAACTATTATTGGTATGTTACGTACATAAATGAATCGGGAGAAATTATTCAAAAAGATAAGATTTCACCAAACTCAAAAGTAAAATTGGCAGATTTTTCGCCGAAGGAAGATTATGTTACAGAACATTATGCAGATGAGGCTTTAACTACCGTATTTGACAGTACCAAGCCGATAAACAAGAATACGGATATTTATACTAAGGTTTATCTGCCATTACTTAACGAAATACAAATTGATGGAAATGTAGATTGGGCAGAAGTAGGAACCGAGGGTCTGACATGTTCGGTGAACTTTGCCACCGATAAGGAATCAACCGCATTGTTCCTTTACATAAAATATCCTGCTGGATTGGTTCTGAGCGATGTGAATGCAAAGGAATTTGCTTATGTTGAAACAGAAGATGTATATACCGAGGCAGGATATACAACTGCTACAATCCTTGCACAGTATTCTGATTCAGACCAGATTCCACAGTATGATGTCCTCACCCCCTTTGAACTTGTGTTTGATGTTTCAGAGGATGCATGTGTAGGTGACGCAGTTATTGAAATAATCGAAGATTCTTTTTTGAGCGGAAATGAGATTTTTGGTTTTGACAATAGGATTTTTACCAGACTAGAGATTGTGCCAAAACTTGTTAAAAGTATTGAAATAACAGGAGAAGACAGCATTTCCTCCCCTTCACAGTATGTTGTGACGGTTTCACCCGATGATGCATTTGAAAAAAATGTTAACTGGTCAGTAGATAACGAGGCAATCGCAATCGTAGATGAATTTGGTATTGTAACTCCTGTCACAAGCGGAACTATTGTGCTAACAGCAGCAGCAAAAGACAGAAGTGGAGTTAGGGCGACGAAAACAATAGAAATTGTAAAACATGCAGAAAGCATAGAAATTATTGGCGATGAAGCGATAAGTGAGCCGTCGCAATATAGCGCAGTAATTTTTCCAGAATATACTACCAACAAAAATGCAAAATGGTCTATAAGTGACGAAACAATCGCAACTGTTGATGAAAATGGTGTCGTTACCCCTCTTAAAAACGGTAAAATCGTGCTCACTGCCAAAGCTGAAGATGCAAGCGGAATTGAAACAACAAAATCAATTGTAATAACAGTTAGTGTAAGAGCAAATTCAATTACCTCAGATGTAGGTACATGGGATAAAGAATTTGATTCAGATATAACAGAATATACAATTAATGTACCTGCGGGAACTACTACCATCTATCTGACATCAAGTTTTGAAAATGCCACAGCAAAGGTAAATGGAAGTATTGCAGCAAATGGTATACGTAAAAAAGTTACTTTAACAGGAGATGAAACAAATGTTGAAATTCTGTTAACTCCGACATCGGGAAATTATCTGACGGCTAACACATATACTATAAAAATAGTTCGTGGTTCATTTACAAAAACATCAATTTCAGATGATGGCAAATCATTTACTGTTGTTCCAGTCAATATAGAAAATGGTAAAACTGTAATTCTTGCATTATACAACAGAGAACAATTTGTTGAAATGCAAAAGGCAGTATATGTAGGTGATGCAATTCCTTTCACGACAGATAAAACATATACCGATGCAAAGGTTATGGTTTGGGATGATTTGGCGAACTTAAAGCCTGTGTGCGATGTTGAAATTGTAAAATAAACTTTTCAAAAGCACCCAAAAAGCGGTGCTTTTGTTTTGGCTGCACCCCCTAAAGGTCATTTGCACCCCCTGATTAAAATTCTATTAAAATATTAGTCCTTATCCAAATCAGAATCGCAATTTTGATATAAAATTGCGGTTCTGTTTTTTTGTCCGAAAACGCCGTAAGTGTCAAATGATACATACATTTACACCGTCGAACCAAAATGTTACAATATAGTTATCTTCTTTTGATTTTATATTTTCAAAAGTGTAACCTATATCTTTGTTAAGTGCTAATTTTTCAAGCCCTACCAATGTGCTATCATAGTACAAAGCTATAGGACGGTAGAACCGTCCCCTTGTCTTCGATTTCGCCGATTCAATCTATATATGTATTCAGCCTTTTCTGCTGCAGCGCGTCCTTTTTTCATTATTTAGGCAAAAAAGTCTTGACATAGTCGGAAAACTGTGGTATTATATGTATATGGTTGGAGGTGGTTGTATTTGTTTGCAAAAGAGAGACAGCAAAAAATATATTTAATACTGAAAGAAAAAAATGCTGTGACCACTTCAGCTCTTGTTGAGCTTTTTGGTGTATCTATAGAAACAGTCAGGAGAGATTTGCTTGAAATGGAACAAAACGGCTTGCTCATCAGGGTGCATGGCGGTGCTGTTTTAAACTCGGATATGAGACCCTATATGAATTTGCCGGTTCGAAATAAGATGCAGGTTGAACAAAAGAATGACCTTGCTTTGAATGCACTGAAGTTCATCTCAGAAGGTGACATTATAGGTATTGATACCGGAAGTACTGCAATTTCTTTTGCAAAGGCATTGAAAGAAAGATTTACAAGGCTTACGGTGATTACGCATTCTCTTGATGTTTTCAATATTATTTGTGATACTTTTTCTGTGATTTTGTGCAGTGGATATTATTTGCCCGAGGAAAATTCATTTTACGGACCTCTGGCGCTTGATATGCTCAAGAATTTGCATATGCAAAAAGCATTTATATTTCCGTCAGCAGTATCGATTGAGTTTGGAATATGTGATTACCAAAAAGATCTATATCAAATCCAGAAACAGTTAATATATTCATCAGATGAAATTTATATATTGGCAGATAGCAGTAAATTTGAAAAAAAGGCTCTGCTTAAGCTTTCTGATATGAAAAAAGAATATACATATGTTACTGACAGTAATATTAGTGAAGAATTAAAGATTTTATATCAAAAACACAATATAAATTTGGCAACCTCTAAAAATTCATAAAAAAAGTGTTGAAACAATCGTCAGATTATGGTGTAATAAAGATACTATAATAAAGGCGGTAGAAGTGAAATGCAGATCAATCTTTTTGCGGAAGAAACACAATTACAGAGATTAGCCGAACAGCGTTTTATTGGCTTATCATTGGGAGAGCGTGTACCTGATGCAAAAACAATCTGACTTTTTAAGGATACCATTACGCAAAAAGAAATAATTGAGCCTTTATTTAATCAGTTCACAGTGCAATTGGAATCGCAAGGCATTATAACGCATACAGGAACAATTGTTGATGCGACTTTTGTGGATGCACCGCGTCAGCGCAACACTCATGAGGAAAAGAATCAGATTAAAAATGGCGAGACACCCATGGAATAAAGCGAGCAGAATTTAATATAGGTCTTACAAACCTTGTTTATAACTTTTGCAGATATACTATTTTAAAACAAAAAGAGGTGTACATGGGATAACTATGCCCAAAAGAGAATAATTCTGAATATTTAGCGAAAATCAATGGCAATTGGCTATTTCGTGCCTTGATTTTTGAAAAATTAATCGAAATAGCAAAATATTATGATTGGGAATCAATTTTTAGAGGTTCCCTTAAATATTTCGGAAAGGAATATTGATAATGAGAAAAATAGAGAAAAACAATATAACATCTCTCAGTATTCAAGTGGGAGAAGACGAGACAAGCAGACGATTTGTTTGGTACAACGATATTGATACTGCGGGAGTGAGACTCCAATATGCATTAAAGTCCGATTATGATGCGGACGGCGGTTTTACCGATGAAAATTCAAAGGTTGTTTCGGGAAGAAGCAAAATTCCTTATAAGAATACGGAATTTGTAAGCTGTAAGGCTGAAATATATGACCTAACCCTCGGCGAAACTTATATTTACAGAGTAGGCGACAGATATTCATATGATGATAGTACATATACATTCAATACATATGATAATTTGGACAAAAAGCAAAGCTTCGGAATTGTAAGTGATATACATATGAATAGGAAGAATTACGAAACCGAAACTCCCGAAAGTGTTCAAAATCAGGTAAACAGATGGCAAAATGTTATGGCAAAAATGCAGGAGGTTTCACCGGAGCTTGGATTTATAGTAAGTACCGGAGACAACATTTCAATCCATAATATGTACAGTTTAACTGATGAGGAAACAGCAAAAATCGCCGAAAAAGAACATGAAACTTTGTTTGCACCGGCACTTTCAAAATCAATTCCTTTTGCATCAACAATGGGAAATCATGAAATAACCTGGGCATGGGATAACATAAAGTTTGACTGGGGACACTCAAATGTTATGGGTTATCATTACAATCTGCCAAATGATGACGGAGAAAGCGGTATGGTACTTGATAAGTCCATGGCAAACTTCTACTTCATCAGCGGAGATGTTTTGGTAATCGGTATACATGATATGGCAGGCAAGACTGCCGGTGCGTTCCAAAATCTTACAACGGAAAAGAACAAGGCATATATTCAAAAAGCCTGCGAAGCAAATCCGAATGCAAGATGGAAAATACTTGTAACTCATATTCCGCCGTATGCTTTTTATGCTTCGGACGATGAGACAAAACACATGAGAGATGTTTTTGATGATTACTGCGATGAATTTAATATCGACGTGGTATTTACCGGACATTCCCACTTGTTTGCAAGATCAAAGCATATAAAAGGAAATGCCGTAACGAATGATATTGTTACAAGCGTTAAAAATGACAAAGGCTATCAAACAGCAGAGGTTACAGACCCCACAGGAACGGTTTACTATAATGTACCATCTGCTTTAGACCATGCTTTTGCCGGAGCAGATTCCGATTATAAAACATGGCTGAATGCTTGGGGTTCAACAACCGGGGAGGCAAATAAAACAGCAGACTTCGGTGAAGGAGTTAAATATGACTCGCCCATGTTTATAAACGTTGATACGGATTCAACGGGAACTACTCCCAAAATGGTAATCAAAACCATGAGGAGTGACAACTTAGAGGCAATAGACACTTATACGATTTACAAAAACGATAAGTAAAAGCCCGGTCGGCAAAGCAGACACATACAGTAAAAAAGCGAAAGACCCTCCCTCCCGAGAGTGAAAAAATTTCGGGGGGGGTCAAATCGTATATAAGAACAGG
>Ga0256406_1004535_pt1 | contig 15770 bp, 11 predicted proteins | sample RumenRJG_03DNA_FD_185986 | JGI IMG/M metagenome (GOLD analysis project Ga0256406, IMG submission 185986) | Bovine rumen microbial communities from Lethbridge, Alberta, Canada - RJG_03 | ecosystem: Host-associated > Mammals > Digestive system > Stomach > Rumen | place: Canada: Alberta | collected... | reverse complement strand
CGCGGACGGAATCTCCAAAGTGGCCAGGGCGTTCTACCCCAGGCCGGTCACGCTGAGGACCAGCGACTTCAAGACCAACGAGTACCGCGACATGAGGGGTGGCGCCGAGTTCGAGCCCAACGAGGACAACCCCATGATCGGATGGAGGGGATGCTCCAGGTACGTCTCCGAGAACTACCGCGAGGCGTTCATGTGCGAGCTGAAGGCCATCAAGAAGGTCAGGGACGACATGGGCATGAAGAACGTCAACGTCATGCTGCCCTTCGTCAGGACCATCGGCGAGGTCAAGCAGATCACCGCCATGATGGAGTCCGTCGGCCTCTACCGCGGCCCCGATTTCAAGCTCTACTTCATGGCCGAGGTGCCTGTGAACATCTTCATGGCCGAGGAGTTCTGCAAGTACTGCGACTGGTTCTCCATCGGCTCGAACGACCTCACCCAGCTCACCATGGGCTGCGACAGGGACTCCGACATCCTCGGGAAGATGGGCTACTTCGACGAGAGGAACCCCGGCGTGAAGGCCGCCATCAGCCACCTCATCAAGGTCGCCCACGCCAACGGCAACCACGTCAGCATCTGCGGGCAGGCCCCCTCCGTCTACCCTGAGTTCTGCGAGTTCCTCGTGGAGCAGGGGATCGACTGCATCTCCCTGAACCCCGACACCTTCGTCAGGACCAAGAGGATCATCGCCTCTGCCGAGCAGAGGATGCTCCTCAGAGCCGTAAGGGAAAGGACCCAGTGAGCAGGCCCTGAAACCTTTTCCCCGGCCCTTAGGGCCGGTCTCCTTCTGTTCCTGACCGGTCGCTCTGCGGCATCCGCGGACGTCCCGGCTCATCTGCGATTATCGTATAGATTTTATCGCGTTTCCGCAATTGTGTCTTCGGATTCCGCATTATTCTAACATTTTAACGACAAGGGTGATTAATACGTCATGCTATCCGCACCAGGCATCCCATGTCGTTAGTGGATTCGCTTTATTCGATCGACGATTACATCTGGTACATCGCCTTTGCTGTAATAGCCGCCATCGGGGTCCTCGCCACTGTCCTCCTCAGAGGGGTCCAGTTCCGCGGGCTCGGGGAGATGGTGCGCACAACATTCGACCTCAACAAAATCCCTCATCCGGGGAAGATATCCTCGTTCCATGTCTTCTGCATGAGCATGGGCTCGCGCATAGGCGTCGGCAATATAGCCGGGCCCGTGACGGCCATCATCGCCGGCGGAGCGGGAGCGATCTTCTGGATGTGGGTGTTCGCCGCCATCGGCATGGCCACGAGCTTCCTGGAGACGACCATCGGTCAGATCTACAAGACGCCGAAAGAGGACGGAGGATTCCGCGGAGGCCCGGCCTACACCATGTTCCACGGGCTCGGCATGAAGAAGCTCGGCCTGGCCCTGGCGTTCATCATGATCCTGATGTACCTCGTAGGGTACGTCTCCGGCGAGGCCGTGTCCATGGCCGAGGCGCTCAACGGCCTCTTCGACGAGCACGATGTCGACGGTCAGTGGTTCACTGCGATCTTCATCACCTCCCTGGCTGCAGTTATCGTGTTCCTCGGCGTGTACCGCGTGGCGGACATGTCGGTATGGATCGTCCCTGCCATGGCGCTCGGCTGGTTCATCATGTGCATCGTGTCCATCGCCCTCAGCGGCGACGGGATACTGGACGCGTTCGGCAGCATCTTCGGCGACGCCCTCTCCCCGCCGTCCGTCATCGGCGGAGGGCTCGGAACGGCCGTCATGTGGGGCCTCAGGAGGGGCGTCTGGTCCAACGAAGCGGGGATAGGCACCATCACCAACCTGTCCTCCATAGCCGACGTCAAGCACCCTGCCCAGCAGGGATACACCCAGGCCTTCGGTGTCCTGGTCGATACGCTGGTCAGCACCGTAACCGCCCTGGTGTTCCTGTCCTACGCTGACGTGGGCGCTTTCATAGGCGGGGACGGCGACTCCATCGACTGCCTACAGGAGGTCTTCAAGGAGACCATCGGGAGCGGCATAGCGCCCATGCTGCTGACCGTCTTCATGTTCGTCTTCGCATTCACCTGCCTCATGTCCGATATCGTCGTGGCCGAGGGCAACCTCCTCCTGTTCGGAGACCGCAGGATGGCGAAGCTCGGGCTCAAGTTCCTCGTGATCATCGTCGTCTTCGTGTTCAGCTGGATCTCTTCGGACTACGCTTTCATCGCGCTCGACGTGATGATGGCGGTGTGCGCGTTCTTCAACGCCTATCTGATCCTGAAGCTGTACCGCCGCGGCACGGAGGCCTTCCGGGACTACCGGAGGCAGAAGAAAGAGGGGATAGAGGAGCCTGTCTTCGACCCCTCATGCCTGTCGGACCGGACCGGCATAACCGCCTGGGACGGCAAGGACTGAGAGCGGACCGGCCGGCACGCCCGCCGGACACTCCGGAAGGAGCCGTCCGCAGGCCCCGGCCGTTTTGGCTGATAAAAAACCGAAAGCCTCGGAGATTTCACTCCGCGGTCTTCGCGGCGGCCTTCTTCTTGGGGGCCGCCTTCTTCTCCTTAGATGCGGATTTCGGGGCCTTCCGAGGTTTCTCCGTCTTGCCGGCAGGCTTTGCGGCAGCACTTTTCCTGCCGCCGGCGGTTTTCTTGGGAGCGGCCTTCCCATCCTTCCTCTGGGACTGCCTCTTCATGACCCTGGGCGACAGAGGGGAGGGGACACCGGGCCCGGGATCCTCCTCCATCGTCTTCATGAGTATCTGGTTGATGTTGTCGGCCTGCTCCTTCGGCAGGAGCATGGTGGTGATCTCCATGAACGGATGCCTGGACCCCTCGATGATCTTCACATCGTCGAGCGTGTGGAGGCCCCATCTCTCAGCAGTGGTCTCCAGGCCCAGAGGGATGTCGAGATTGTTGGGCTCAAGGACGATGCATTTGAAGGTCTTCATACCCAGGCGCTTGGCCGCCATCACACGGTGGTGGCCGTCGACGACCAAGTAGCCGTTGTGCCTTTTGATGACGATCAGGGGCTCGTTCAGGCCCCTCTTGATCTCATATTGGCGGCCGACGAGCTCATCCATATACACCTCTTTCTGAGTGGGTATCATCTGATCGATGGGGATCTCCTCGTTGTGGATCCTCATGGTGATGCCGTTCTGCTGCTCCATGAAGTTCTTGACGTTCATGACCTTCCCGGGGCGGGACTTCTCGATCTGGGACCTAACGATATCGATGTTCGAGATGATGCCGACCAGACGCTTCTCCTCATCCACCACGGGGAGGTTCCGCAGCCCATAGCGGAAAAGCACGCGGGTGGCATCGTCTATGCTCATAGAGGGTATGACGCAGAGGGTGCCGCGGGACATGACGGAACGGAGCTTAGCCTTGGGGGTGTCCATGTAACGGAGGAGCTCCTTGGCGGTGACATATCCCAGAAGGTAGCCGTTCTCGACCACGGGGAAACCATGGAAATTAGAGTTGATGAGCCTGTCCTTCACTTCCTCAACGGTCATGTTCGGTGCGACGTACTGGACGTCGCGGACCATGTAATCGCCGACTGTCGCTGCCATGACGGATGGGTCATGGACTTGGGGCTATATCGATTTTCGCGGGGATCAAGCCCAGGCGCTCCTGCGCTGACGGACGAGGATCCAGATGAAGAGAGGGCCCCCGATCATCGAGCTGATGACGCCGACGGGCAGTCCGTTCGGCCCAGATATTTTCGCCAGAGTATCGGCGAGAATGATGAAGGCAGCCCCGAAAGAGGCAGAGGCGGGCAGGAGATAGCGGTTGTTGGAGCCAACGAATATCCTTGCCACGTGCGGCCCGACCAGCCCTATGAATCCGATCGTCCCGACAAAGCAGACCACGGATGCAGTCAAGAGTGAGACGAGGATTAATGTGATAATCCTGATGTTCCCTGCGTTCTCCCCCAAAGTTTGGGCGCTGCGGTCCCCGGAATAAAGGACATTGAGTTTTCCTGAGAAGAGATAGGTGATGGCCATTAATATCGATGGGACGGACACGATGTATGGAAGATTGTCCCACGTAATCCTCGATAACGATCCGACACGCCAAGAATAAGCGTCCGAAAGGCTCTCAGAAGGCGCTGTCACCAGAATGAGCTGGCATACGGAACTGAACAAGAACATGACAGCGATTCCAGTTAATATCATCATTGTCGGAGTCATCTTCTTGAAGAACCCTACGGCGACTATGATGGCCGTCGGAGCAAGGGACATGACAAAAGAATTCAGCACGAGTGCCAGATCATCATCTGCAAACGGTACGATGGAAATGCCGTTCACGAGGAAGAGCACCGCGCCGAGGAAGGCGCCTGAGGCTATCCCCATAGTATACGGCTCAGCGAGCGGGTTCTTGAAATCGGTCTGCATTACCGCACCCGCTACAGAAAGGGCTGCACCCACGAAAATCGCGCCGATGGCACGGGGAACCCTCCCTATGTACTCGCCCCAAATGTAGGAATCTCCGTCTAGATCGGTAATGTTGTCTGTCAGGTGTCCTATGAAAACCTCCCAGGAATGCATGAGGGAAATATCATAGACGCCGAATCCAAGAGTCAGGAAAAAGGAGAAGGCCGCCAACAGAGCAAGTCCGAATGTAAAAAACACCTTCCGGCGACAGTCCTTCCCATACTCCTTCCTCAGACTCAATAAATCGCCCCCGTCCTGCGTCCCTGGAACACTATCAGTATGAAGAACACCGGGCTCCCGATAATGCTCAATATCACCCCAACGGGGATGTCTGAAAACTGGAACGCGAGATAATCAGACAGCAGGAGCATGAAAGAACCCACTACGATGGATACCGGAATCACGAATTTATTATCCGATCCGATGACCAGCCTTACAATGTGAGGAGATACCAACCCTATGAATCCGAGGATTCCAGTAAAGGAAACGATGGCCGCCGTCATCACCGCCATCAGTGTAAGGCAGATGATGCGGAATTTATGGACATCGATACCTAGACTCTTGGCGCTGTTATCGCCCAGGGACATCACATTTAATTTGTTCGATAAGAACAGTACCACGGTGCTACCCGCTATGGTGACGGCGGCCATCATATACACCCCGTTCCAATCGATATTATCAAGAGAACCAACCTGCCACAGATAGGCCGATTTCAGGGTATCGGCATCAGTAGTGACCATGACATAAGTGGTCAACGAGTTGAAAAAGTACGAAATTGCCGTTCCCAAAAGGATGAGGGTCGCTGGCGTCATATTGATCCTCTGGGACATGATAATCACGATGGCTGCAGGAACCATAGCCCCGATGAAGGCGTTGGTCACGATGCCCATCTCGCCTTCGACAGTAGAGATTGATATCCCAGAGACGATCGCAGCCACGGCGCCGAAAGCTGCCCCTGACGAGATACCGGTACTGTACGGATCTGCGAGCGGATTGTTCATGATTGCTTGCATCAAGGCCCCGCAGACAGCCAGCCCTCCGCCGGCCAGAATGGCGGCGCAGATGTGTGGCATGATTGTGTTCCAGATGAAACGGTCAGCCCAGAAGTAATTCCTCTCGGTAAAATCGTCGCTGTGAGCGTCATAGGTCACGCCCATTAAGTGATTCAATATGATTTCATATGTCTCTGAAAGTGAGACTGAATCATATTCCGCCAGCGAGAACAGTCCGATGAAAAGGACTATCGCGACTATGCAGAACACCAAAAGGAGAATGCGCCTCGCAATCTGATGATGGTATTCAACCTTAACCTCTTCATTCGATCCGACTGTAGGAATGCCCATGAAAATCCGAGAGTTTAAGTCAGGAGGGGAAACCCCTCCCTGTTTCAGATTAGGCAGAATTGGCCGCCTGGTAGTCGCTGTAGCCGAACACTGTCACAATGCTGTCGACTGTCCGATATGCAACTGTGCCACCGGAATCATACTGGAACGGCGCCAGATGCATATCGATGAAGCCCTGCAGCGCAGCATCCGCCCATTCTTTGGAGAATACGGTGCTGCTATCGGACTCTCCGCTCAATGTGTCACCGTAAAGGGCGTATGCCAGGTAGGCCACCTTAGCTCCCGCGGGCAGGAGATTGTTCACATAGTACAGTTTCTCAAGGTATTTGGAGAAGTACTTTTCAGAACTGACACCGCTGTTCGAATGCGTCCAAGTGCTGACGATGGTCTTGTTGACATTTGTATCGAAATCGATTGAACGGTTGTTTACCAGTTTATTCACATCTGTATAGTTAGACAACGCTTCTATGTTTTCCATCTTTACTGAGTTCTTGCCGGAATATTTGCTGGCGAAACTCTTGTTCAAAGTATAGTAAGGAACACCTCCGGCAGAGGTGGCGCTCGTGTTAAACGTTGAATCGTTCTGGCAGATGTAGATGTACATGTTGAACGAGATATATGACTGCTTTTCGCTGTCAGACATAGAAGAGACTTTCTGTGAAATGGCATCGATAATATCGATGGTCTCCTGCGCATATTTCTCGCCGATCTCTGTATTTTCCCCTCCGAAGAGGAAGGCCAGCGTGAGAGCGGAATACGCATCGGCACTCACGTCTGCCGATCCCCAACTGAGCAGGGGGATTCCCCCCTTGTCTAGATCTCTCTGGTATGTGTTACTGATTGCCGAAATGCCGCTGAAGTCAACGACCAAGGCGCCGATCTCTTTATCTTTAGCCAACTTGATGAACTCCTTCCAATCAGCATTGGAAATCGTCCTCGCCGAAGTGCCGAGTTGTGTCGCTCCCGATGAAGAAAGCGCAGACTCCGAGTTCGGGTAGGAGAGTTTTCCGAAATATCCTGCCGTATGATCGGCTGCACCGACATACAATGCGGGGTAGATGATATTGGTTCCGTAAAGAACGATATTGTTCAGCGGATACGTGATCTGCGTCATGGTTCTGGCCCCGGCCCTATCAAGGTTATCAACGAAGACGGTGGTACCTGAGGCCTTGGAAATCATCGTATTCACCAAATCGAGATCAGTGTTGTCCACCTTCCCGTCGTTGTTAGCGTCGGCGTACGGGTAATCATCCAGGCTCTTTGATCCTGCAATGATGTCACTGATGATGGCCGCATCCTTATCATCGATCGTCAGATCCTTGTTGGCATTCCCGAGAACCCTTAGATAGATATTTGCCGCCTCGCTGACCTGCCATTTGGCGGTCAACTTGAAACTATTAGTCTCGGCAACAGTGAAGGAATACTTTTCCCCGTTGTCAGTGTACCAGCCGAGGAAGGTGTGCCCGCTGTATTCAGGAACATTGACATAACTGCCACTTCCATGAACATACATCGGAACGCTGACAGTGGAACCGTCAGGGTAAGAAACTTTGCTGATCGCATCTGATGCACCGTTCTGCGCATCGAAGGTCACTGTGAACCCGTCAACGATTTTAGCGTAGAGAACGACGTCTCCGGTAGTCTCGGCAGTAATGCCTCCGAACTTGGTAGTGAACGCAGAATCAGTATACCAGCCGTCGAAATACTTATCCTCAGCGACGGTCGGATCGGAAAGGGTTACCTTCGATCCCTCCCTGTATTTGGTCGGATTGAGCGGACTGTTGGTTCCGCCGTTCATATTGTAGGTTATAGAGGAATATTTGTCATCGCTGGAATTGATGACGAGTGTCAGTTTTCCGGCTGCGAGTCCGGCAGCATCTCCGGAGAACAAGCCGATAAAGTTCTGGCTTATCTCATTCGCCCATGTCTGGGTGAAGAGGTCCGAATACTCGGAGGAGCCGTACAGGGCGTATGCCGTCAAGGCTACCCTGACAGGTACCGGAACGCATCCGGAAACGAGGATCTGGCTTCCCGATATTCCGTAGTTCTCCCAGAGGCTGAAGGAGTCTGAATATGTCTTGTAGCAGGATTGAACGTACTTCAGGCCATCATCCGTCGACGTGGCATATCCGGCCACAGTCCTGAGATGGACAATGTAATCGAAACTGTATTTCTGATAGATGTCCAGATGATCGGGGCTGGGTTTAACGCTCGTTGAACCGCCGAAATCATATCCGTCAAGAGCGAATTTCGCTCCGGCCCTTACAAGAACCTCTGTATAATCGGATCCGCCGCCGGAGATGTATCCGTCCATCGAGGAAGCAACAGCGGAGACTCTGTCAGAATCAGAAATCTTTGCAACCTTGGAGTCGATGCTCTCGAACGCAGCATCATATGCGGCCACCACTTCGGCGGCCTTGCTGAGCGACTGGGTGAAGAATCCGAGAGTCAGGATGGAGTTGGTGTAAACGTCTTTTTCAAGGGAGGCCGCGGCAACCCTGATGACATCGACGTTCGCGCTCTCGTACTCATCCTCATTGGTGATATAAGTGCGATTCCAGTCTGTGATGAGTGCAGTGACACCGTAGTCCTTGATAATCTTGGAAGACCCAGTGTATGCTACTCCTTTGGAAGTGGTCCCGTCCTCCATAGGTATGGATGTCGACGAACTTCCGATTTTGGCGACTTTGGAAGTATCCAGCAAATTGTCCCCGAATAGAGTGATGTCCATGGAGGCGTACGCCTTCTTGGTATCATAACTGTACGATGCACCGTGGATGATGTCGGTCTTGTCCAGCATGTATATTAGCAGGGCGTCATTGGACGATGCTGTCATTATGGCAGAAGTCACCGGGAACTTGGTGGAGACAAGCTCCGTGTCCATGGTTCCGTTGCCGTCGGTGTCATGATAGTTGACATTGAGGAGAGAGACCCTGGCATCCCCATTTTTCCAGTTGATAACAGCTTTAATGATATCCAGGTCGTCCTGATCGATGTCCCCGTCTCCGTCGGCATCGGCCATGGCCAGATATCCTGATTCATCAATGAGTTTCTGTATGGCATCGACATCATCCTGATCGATGTCCCCGTCTCCGTCGGCATTGCCGAATATCTTGAGTTTGGCACCGTCCAAATCGGAGACCGAGACAGCAAGAGTACTGTCGCCCCCGTTGTCGTTGCCGTTGTCGTCGGATGTGACGATAATGGCGGCCGCAACCACCGCTACAATGGCGATGGCCCCGATGACAATGCCGTACAATATGTTCTTTTCCATGAATATCACGCTGTCCCAGAATCCCATCGGAACTGATGGAGCTTACATCCAAGTAATGAGGGATTCCATATAAAATTATTGGAATATTCATCCAACTAGCGTACTTTGATGTTATCAGAAGATCGAGTTCTTCCGCTGTCTGTAAAGGAAATATAAGAAGAGCGGGCTCCCGATGATCGCGGTGATCACCCCTACGGGAAGGCCCCCGGGAAGCCATCTCACCAGCGTATCTCCGGCGACGATCATGAGAGCGCCCACGGCCGCCGCCGCAGGTATGAGGAGACGGTTGTCATTGCCGGTGAAAATCCTGGCGATATGCGGTGCGACCAGGCCCACGAAACCGATTGTCCCAGTATAGCATACCGCTATGGCGACCGCAACCGAGATCGCCACGAAGCAGAACACCCTGAACAGAACAGCATTTAGACCGAGACCGTATGCCTCATCATCCCCTGCGGCGAGGACATTCACCGACCCAGACACGAATATGAACAGTGCAGCCAGCACCGCCGCTGCAACGATGAGGATGATCGTCTGGTCCCAGGTGACGCTGCCGACGCTGCCGACGGTCCAATCGTAGATGATCTTTAGATCCTCCTCTGATGCATTGAAACGCACGAAAGTGCTGAACGCCGAGAACAGGTACATCATCCCGATGCCGATCAGCACCATCATCATCGGCGTCATCTTCCTGAAGACAGATATGAAGAGGATTGCCGATGCCGGAATCAGCGAGAACACAAAGGCATTGACAATCTCCGCTGCATCCCCCGACGCGAACGGCAGGATACAGACCCCGTAAACCATGGCAATGCTGTAGCCCAGCAGGGCGGCCGACGATATCCCGATGGTATAAGGTTCCGTGAGAGGATTGTGCGTCACCGTCTGCATCACCGAACCGCCGACCGACAGAATCACCCCGACCGCCGCGGCCGCGGCGATGCGGGAAGCATTGCTGTAGACCACTACATAATCGGTCAGCCAGGTGACATAGCTGCCGTGGTCGCCGGCAATCCTTTCCGGTCTCCCGTTCCTCAGATGATCGATGAAAACATCCCAGGCTTCGGAGAATGTCATATCGTAGGCATTTATCCCGAGAGAGTAGATGGCCACCAGGATGCAGACGGCAACAACCGCCGATGTCAGGAGAATGCCCCGCCTCTTCGATGCCTTGTAGATCCTCTTCGGATTGTCCGGCACCGTCAGCTCAGACCTCTCCATATTACCACATCCCCTTCTTCGATCTCACTATCAGGAACATGAAGATCGGAGCGCCGATGAGGGATGTGATGACGCCTGTCGGCGTCTCTCCGCCCCAGTAATTCGCTCTGCAGATGATGTCGCAGGCCAGGAAGAACAGAGCGCCGAATGCCGCCGATGCGGGAAGGGCGAACTTGTTGTCCGAACCTATGATCATGCGCACTATGTGCGGCACCACCAGGCCCACGAACCCTATTATCCCCGCATAACTGACCACCGTCGCGACCATGCATGACATGACGGCCAGGCAAACGATCCTCAGCACGCTGACGTTCACACCGAGGGCCTTGGCCTCGTTATCGCTCATGGCCATCAGGTTGAGCTTTCTGGACAGCGGGATGAGGATGGAAGAACCGATTGCTGCTGTCAGGAACGTCGGCAGGATGGCATCCATGCGGATGTCCGCAAGGTAACCGACCTGCCAGCGGTAAACGGTCTGCAGATCTGCGGAATCCGAGGTCACCAGGATGAGAGTGGTCAATGCATTGAACAGGTATGATGTGGCCACTCCTGCCAGTATCAGGGATGCCGGGGACTCTTTGAAGAAGGGGGCCATCGCAACCATGACTACCACAGGGATCAACGAGAACACCATGGCATTGATGACGGCACCGCCGCTGGTGGACCCTCCTCCCACAGAAAGGCCCAGGACCATGGCGACCGCCACGCCGAACATCGCCCCTGAGGATACACCTGTGGTATACGCATCGGCGAGCGGGTTCTTCATTACGCTCTGCATGACGGCGCCCGCCACAGCGAGGGAGGAGCCGGCGATTATGCAGAACAGTGCACGCGGGACGCGGTACTCCCAAAGTATCCTGTCGGAGAACCAATCATCATTCTCCTGTATGCGGTCATAGGTCGTGCCCGAAAGATGGTCCCAGAAGAGGCTGAACACCTTCCCTGCGGAGAGGTCGAGCGTACCGTACATGAGGGAGACGAAGAACAGGCAGAATATCGCGATGAGGCAGACCGCAATGAACGCGGCCTTGCGGCAGGCATATCTGGCATATGCCTCCTTCATCTCGCAGCCGCTGGGTTCTCCGGACGATACGCCCGACAGTCCGTTGTCTTTCATGCTCAGAACGGGGGCCCATATGTGTTTCGATAATTATAGTTGGCTATATCATCCATCATGGAGCTGATGTATATCTCGTGTCACGTTTCCTTTCTGGGCTTCATGTTCCGCGGCACCGCCCGGGGCTGACGAAGACAGCTGGAATCCGGGACCGGGGCCCTCGATTCAGCAACCATTAAATAGCACATATCAATAGGTCATTTCAGCCGTCCCGGTAGTGTAGTGGCCTATCATGGGGCCCTGTCGAGGCCCCGACATGGATTCGAATTCCATCCGGGACGCCAATATTCTCCACTATGCTCTCCTCTGAGCATTCTCATTCATCCAATCTCTCCATGCGCATCGGCCTCTGCCGCATCCGAACGTCCGCGGCATCAGTTCCTGCGCACCGATCCGTGCAGGATGATGCTGTTCATCCCGGTCTTGCTGTCCTTCGTGAGTTCCGCATCTACGCCGAACACCAGCCTCATGTTCTCCGGCGTCAGCACTTCCTCCGGAGTCCCGCAGCACATGACCCTGTGGTCCCTGATGAGCGCCGCCCTGTCGCAGTAGCGGGCGGCCATCGGCAGGTCATGGGACACGATCACCACGGTCAGGCCCTTCTCCCTCGACAGCCTGTGCACGAGGTCGAGGACCTCGAACTGCATGTTGACGTCCAGATGGTTCGTGGGCTCGTCCATGAGAAGGTATCTCGGCGTCTGCGCCAGGGCGCGGGCTATGATGACCCTCTGACGCTCGCCCCCGCTCATCTCGTTGATGTGCCTGTCGCGCATGTTCCAGATCCCGACATCGCGCATCGCCCTTTCAATTATCTCCCCGTCGGACCTGCTCTCTCCCTCGAACTGCTTCTGAAAGGGCATCCTCCCCATGGCCACTATGTCCCTGACCGTGAAGGAGAACCTTATCTCGTTGCCCTGAGGCACGGCCGCGATCTCCCTGGCTATGTCCTTCTTGGCCATGCCGGCGATGTCGTCGTCCCCGATCAGCACCCTCCCGGACTCGGGGGAGAGGTTCCTGTTGAGGTTCTTCAGCAGGGTGGTCTTCCCGCATCCGTTCGGCCCCAGGATCCCGAACACCTCCCCCTCGCGGATGTCCAGGTCCGCTCCGTCCAAGACCGGCTTCTCGCGGTACCTGAAATGCAGCCTCTCGGCGCGCAGGTCCCTCACCATCCCACCTCGTTCCTCCTCACCCTCAAAAGGTAGATGAAGTACGGAGCGCCCACCAGGGCTGTGAGTATGCCTATGGGCAGCACCCCGTACTGCTCGGCGATGACATGGGCGAGCCAATCGCAGAATATCAGGAACGCGGCCCCGCCGAGAGCGCTGATCGGTATGAGGATCCTGTTGTCCGGGCCCAGGAGGATACGGAATATATGCGGGATTATGAGCCCGACGAACCCTATGGAACCGGCGAAGGCGACCGCTGAGGCGGTGACGAGCGTGGATGCGATGAGGACGGTCAGCCTGGTCCTCGCCACATCGATCCCCAGGTCCATGGCGTGGGAGTCCCCGATCATCATGGCATTGAGGTCCTTGGCATAGGAATATATGACTATCACCCCCGCGGCCGCCGGAACGGCGACCGCCGCGGTCTCCCCGAAGTCCGCACGGGACAGACTGCCCATGGTCCAGAACACGATATCCTCCATCTTGTCTCCCGATATGAAGGTGAGGAACGAGACGACAGCAGACATCAGGGAGGAGACGGCGATGCCGGTCAGGATCAGCGTCTCCGTATGGGTGACCCCGCCGATCCTCGACACGCCGTAGACCAGGAACGTGGTGATGAGACAGAACACGAAGGCAAGGACGGGGGTGCTGACGACCGCAGGGATGAACGGTATAGTGAAGAGGATGCCGAGGGCGGCCCCCAGAGATGCCCCGGACGAAAGACCCAGTATGTACGGCGAGGCCATAGGGTTGCGGAACATGGCCTGCATGGCCGCGCCTGCGACCGCGAGGCCGGATCCCACCACCGCCCCGATGCATACGCGCTCGGCGTTCATCGGGACGATAAGCCCGTCGGCCCAGGTGCCGCGCCCGCAGATGACGTCCCATACTCTGCCGAAGGGTATCGGGTCCGGAGCATACGAAAGGTCCAGGAACACCGCCAGCACCAGCAGAACCGCCAGGACGGCGGCGCATGCCAGCGCCTTGGTGCTCCTGCCCCATTCCTCAGTCACGGATCGGCCTCAGTGCCTGGAACGGAACCAGAGGACGGCTCCGACCAGGATCGCGGCGGCGACGGCAGCTCCGGCGTAGACCGCAGTATTGCTCCCGCCGTCGCTGCCGCCTTCGAAGTCCGCGCTGCTGTAGACCTTCACATCGCTCCCGGAATAAAGGTCTGGGTGGAGCGCAGCGGCGAACGCCTTCAGACCGTCGGCGAACTGCGGGTCGTAGTTGTTCCATTCCTGCTTGCAGACGAAGATAGTATGGCCGCCGATCGATCCGCCCATGAACTCGTCCACGAACTTCTCTGCGGATCCCCCGTAATTACGGGCGTAACCGCTGTCGAGGACGATCGTGCAGTCAGGATGCGACGATAGACTCTGGATGATGAAGTTCTCGTTGTAGTAGGTGCCGGATGTCGAGTCCGAGGTGTATCCGACGTTGTTCCCTGCTGCGGCCTCGCCCAGGGTAACGGCCAGTCCGGATTGCTTCGCACCCCAGCCGTTGGAGCTGCTGTACCAGAGATAGACGAAATCCTTCTTCACGGCACCGTTTAGGGCGGCAGCTACCTCCTCTTCCGTCTGGGTCATCCCGTCTGCGAGCCCTTCGGACGATCCGAGTGCTTTCTCGATGTCGGACACGCACGAGACCACCTGGCTGTAGGTCTCGATGCTGCCATAGAATAGGACATGTGCGAAGCCCGCTTCGGCGAGTTTGTTCCTGAGGTTCAGGGAATTATCGATGTATGTGGTCAGGATGACCGTCGTGTTCTCTTTATCCAGTTTCCCGCTGTCCACTGCCTGCACAAGGATCGTGAATATCTTATCGATGTTCCCGGAGCTGTACAGCGACGGAAGCTCTGTGACCTTCTTGTTCCCGTCCTCAGCGAGGGCGTTGTTGGCATAAGGTCCGGCGGCATAGATCTTGGAGTACATCCCCGCCTGGTCCACGGTCTTACCGATAGCATAGCCGAAGATGACGGCCATATCGTCCGGACCGTCGTACGATACCGTGTACTCGATGCCTTTCAGAGTATATGTTATATCGAACTGGGTGCCGCCAGTCCCGTCCGATGCCTCTGCAGTGGAGGGATCGGACAGTATCAGCGGGACGGCCGGAACGGCCAATACGGCCGCCAGGATAAGCACCAGTAATTTACTGTTCATCATGGCATAACCTGCGGAATCCGATATAAATATTACTTTACGAGAAATAATTATGCGTAAAATATACTCATAATTTTTAATTAATAAGAAGGAAAGAAAATCTCAAAACAAAGGGAACATAGACCGGAACGGGCCCTGAAAGGAGGCAGATACAGGACCCGGCGGCCTTACGGTCTTTGGTAATACTTTTCGTTTCGGAAATGTTATCGCGGTATTGTGTATAAATATTATTTCATTCGTGTTACTGATGCACCGATACGGACACGGATAGGAAGTTTTAAAGAAGGGACGGAAATGGTACATCCATGCGTTGGATGCTCAGGAGCAAGATCCACAGGGCCACCGTCACGGAGGCCAGGCTCGATTATGAGGGGAGCATCACCATCGACGCCGACCTGATAGACCGCAGCGGCATGCTGGTGGGCGAAAGGGTGACCGTCGCCGTCATCGAGACGGGCGCCCGCTTCGAGACCTATGTCCTCCCCGGGGAAAGGGGCTCCGGCATCATCGCCCTCAACGGCGCGGCCGCCAGGCTGGCATCCGTCGGCGACAAGGTCATCATCATGGGGTACGAGCTCACTGACAGCCCGATATCTGCCAAAGTCATCCTCGTCGACTCGTCCAACAGGATCGCCAAAGAGCTGACCTACCGATGCCGAAAGTATGCTCGTATTCGGACGGAGGGTCCCGCGGGAACCCCGGCAAATCTGCTTACGCCATCGTCATAACCGTCGATGGGAAGGTCGTGCACGAGCACGCCGAGTTCTTGGGCGTCCACACCAACAACTATGCCGAATACCGCGGGCTCATCGCCGGGATCTCCAAATGCCTGGAGCTCGGATTCGACGATGTCGAGTTTGTGATGGACTCCCAGCTGGTCATCCGCCAGATGACCGGGCAGTATGCGGTCAGGTCCCCCGAGATGAGGGCCCTCTACGATGATGCTCAGAACCTTGTATCGCTCATCCCGCACCACACGTTCACCAACGTCCGCCGCTCCGAGCGCATGATTCCCCGCGCGGACGCCCTCCTGAACGCCGAGATGGACAGGCATCGAATCCAACGACGGTTCCGGTTATTTTACC
>Ga0256406_1004534_pt1 | contig 15770 bp, 15 predicted proteins | sample RumenRJG_03DNA_FD_185986 | JGI IMG/M metagenome (GOLD analysis project Ga0256406, IMG submission 185986) | Bovine rumen microbial communities from Lethbridge, Alberta, Canada - RJG_03 | ecosystem: Host-associated > Mammals > Digestive system > Stomach > Rumen | place: Canada: Alberta | collected... | reverse complement strand
CAGCAGCAAAAGGGATGCTAGAGGAGACGGAGGCAGGATGGATGCGGAATCCGTCCTGCCTCCAATTTCATCTGCCGTCCCTGCATGACTTGGTGCAACGGTGTTGCTTTTCGAAATTCAATTCACGGTCGCTCTACGTAAGGCCTGTGCGGACGCTCCGCGTGAGGCCCCGTGCGGTCGTCCCGCGCGAGCCGGCCTCATTACCTCGCCCAGAAGTTGATCCCCTCGACGGGGTCGAACTCGAGCTCGTAGCCCTTTGCCTTGAAGAACGCCCGAACGAAGCCCCGGCCCGCGACGACGGCCGCATTGAGGTTGTCGCCCGATGGCTCGAGCCACAGGGTCTGTCGTCCGCAGGCGTCCCTCAGGTGCACCTTGCACGGGACGTTCGCCCTCTCGAGCTCCTGGTTGGCTTCGACTACCTCGGAGAGCGAGATGACCTTGCTCATGGCTTCCTCCAAACTGACCGGGCTGGCCACCCTCAGCCGAGGGTTGCGCCCGCGCCCCTAATCCAGGCGAAGACGTACTGCTGCTGGACCCCGCCGAAGGTGGGGTCCCACTCGATGCCGTAGGCGCGCTCCGCCTTCTTGATCCAAGTGTCCCGCGGGACCGCCTCGAGGTAGCCGAGCCCGTACAGGCAGATGCAGCTTGCCACCTTGGGGCCGACCCCCGGCGTCTCCTCGAGCTCGGCCATCTGCTCCGCGAGCGGCACGTCCTTCTCCGAGAGGCAGCGGGGCCGCCAGCCGGTGGCGCGCCCGGCCAGGGCACGAAGATAGGGAAGACGATACCCCAGTCTGAGCCCGGCCGCGAAGCCCTCGTCCCGAAGGAGCCGGCTCAGCTGCCGAGGGGCGGGAATGCGTCCGCCTCCGGCGTCCATGAGCGAGAAGACCGCGTGCTGGATGCGCGGGATGTTGGAGTTCTGCGAGATCGTGAACGCGACCGAGACGTCCCACCAGTCCTGCCTCAGCACGCGGATGCCCGCGCTGGCCGCGCGTTGCTCGTCCGTGAGGGGGAGGGAGTCGAGCAGGCGCCCGTAGTCGACGTCGAGGGCGAGGTAGCGCCTCCAGTACGAGAGCGACGACGGGCTCGGCTGCCCTCCGGAGGGCGTGAGGACCACCACCTTCGGCCCGCGCTGAGAGACGACGCAGCGCCTCGCCCCGGAGGCGACGAGGTAGCGGGCGTCCGCCCGGCCGCGGCCGAGCTCGCGCCACGTGAAGACCTGGCCCGAGTCCGCGATCGCCCTGAGCGAGAAGTCGCTCGTCTCGAATGTCGCCACGACGCCTCCTCTCCGCCTAGTACCGCACGCTGAACGAGGGCTCGTCCTCGACGGGCGGCACCTCCTCCTTCTCGGGGATCGTGTACTCGATGGGGTACTGGCGGTAGGCCTTGGAGAAGAGCCCGAAGAACTCGGAGACCTGCTCGTCCGTCCCCTGGAGCTCCATGCGGACGCTGCCGTCCCACTCGTTTCTCACCCAGCCCGTGCACCCGACCTCGCGCGCCACCCGCTGCGAGTTCCAGCGGAAGCCGACGCCCTGGACCTGGCCGGTGAACCTCAGACGCAGGCGACGCAGCGCCTCGCCGCCGCCCCGTCCGGCGTCGCCAGAACCTGCGTGGCCCTTCTCCCGTCCCGCGCCCGCGCTGCCGCCTCCGCGGGAATCGTTGTCGCCCGTGTGGCCCGACCTGAAGAGCATGACGCGACCTCCTCCCTCGTCCCGGGGCGCCCCGGCGGGGCACCCCGTCGCACCAGGGTTCCATCATTGCGCAAAACAGCCCGGGGTGAAGGCGAGGCCCCGACGCTCGTCCCGGATGTGTGAGCATCCCCGCGCCCATGCCGCCTCCGTGCGGGGCAGGGATTAGAATGGTGTGACGACACGTGCGTTAGGATCGGAGAGATTCGTCCTGGAGGGCAAGGCGGCAGGCCCCCCTGCGGGCATAGGCGGATGAAGTAGGAGGATCCATGGGCTGCACCAGGAGAGAATTCGTTGGGCTGTCTGCGATGGCGGCGGCGCTCGGCCTCGGCGCCTGCGCCAACCTGCGGGAGCAGCAGCCGGAGTCGTCGGACGCCGAGCAGCCCCAGCAGCCCCAGGTCGACCTCAACGAGTTCGAGAAGCTCAAGCTCGACGAGGGCGCCTGGAAGTACGACTCCACCAACGACGTCTACTACCAGCTCGGGCTCGTGTACTGCAAGACCCCGGTCGCGACGGCCTACCAGTCGCTCGCGATCTTCGTGCCGGGCGCCTACTTCAGCGCGACGGCCAAGGGCGACACCTACACCTGCACCGTGAACCCCGACGCCAAGGTCGGGAGCTTCACGCCCGCCACGGCACCGGTCCTCATGCCGATAAACTCGGGCAACCTGTCGCCCCAGGCGAGCCCGACGGCCTACAGCTACAACGGCCTCGACGCCTACCTCAAGGCGGGCTTCGTCTACGTGTACGCCGGCTTCAGGGGGAGGAGCTCCGGCTACGAGAGCGGCTCCAAGGACGTCTACCCTGGCGGCGCCCCATGGCCCGTGGTCGACCTAAAGGCCGCCGTGCGCTACCTGCGCTACAACGCCTCCAAGCTCCCCTTCGCCCCCGACCGTATCTTCACCTTCGGGTTCGGCGCCGGCGGCGGAGTCTCGGCGCTCCTGGGCTCCGCGGGCGACGCGGAGCAGTACGGCACCTACCTCGACAAGATCGGCGCGGCCACGCACGACGCGGAGGGCAACAACCTCTCCGACGCCACGTTCGGCTCGGCCTCGTGGTGCCCCATCCTCTCCTACGACACGGCCGATGCCGCCTACGAGTGGAACATGGGGCAGTACGCCAGCGAGGACACCCGCGCCGACGGCACCTGGACCAAGCTCCTCTCAAACGACCTCGCGGCGGCCTACGCCTCCTTCGTGAACGGCTGCGACCTGCGAGACTCGGACGACCAGGCGCTGACCCTGGACGAGACCTCGGGCGAGGTCTACGCGGACGGCACGTACTACTCCTACCTCCTCACCGAGCTCGAGGACGCAGCGAAGGCGTTCTTCTCCGGCACCGCCTTCCCCTATACCTACACGCCGCAGCGCCTGACCACGGCCTCGTTCCCCGGCGACCCCAACCTGCAGAGCACCGGTTCCGGCACGACCGAGGTCGACGCCGTGACGGACGACCAGGCGACCGCGGAGGCCGCCGCCGACGCCGCTGCCGGCGCCTCCGGCAGCGCCAGCTCGGGCGACGCGGCCTCCGCGCCCGACGCCGCAAGCTCCAACAACGCGACCGCAGCGGGCGCCACGCCGGGCACCAAGGTCCAGTCCGTGGTGTACGGCTCGGCGGAGGAGTACGTCGCGGCGCTCAACGGCGACTCCCGCTGGCTCACGTACAACCAGAGCAGGGGCACCGTGCGCATCTCCAGCGTCGGCGACTTCGTGACGCACCTCAAGAAGCCGACCAAGAAGGTCTGCGCCTTCGACGCGACCGACCGCTCCAGCTACTCCAACCAGCTCTTCGGCATCAACGACGCGTCGTCTCTGCACTATAGCCAGCAGATCTCGGAGCTTCTGGCCGCAAACCAGGACACCTATGCGACGGGCAGCGGGTGGGACGCCGCCTACGTGACCGACTGGTCGGGCGACCTCGTGCGCAAGGATTCCCTCGACAACGACATGGCGACCCGCGTGAAGATGTTCAACCCGCTCTTCTACCTGAGCGGCGCCTACGACGGCTACGGCAAGGCAACGGTCGCGCCACATTGGCGCATCAACTCCGGCCTCTTCCAGACGGACACCTCGCTGTGCTCGGAGGCGAACCTCGCGCTCGCGCTCAGCCACTACGACGGCGTGAAGGACGTCGCCTTCACGCCGGTCTGGGGCCAGGGCCACGTCCTCGCGGAGCGCACCGGCACCGCGCAGGACAACCTCATCGCCTGGGTCGAGGAGTGCTGCCAGTAGGGGCTGCCAGCGTCAGTGCGCCCCCGTCGTCCGCCGGTGCCGAGACGCGCTTTGCGCGCCGGCGGGCGCCAGCACGTCCGCGCCCTAGGCGCGGGGGAGCGAGGAGAGCCTGCAGCAGCGCTCGAGGGTCCGGCAGAAGAGCTCGAGTCCCGCCTGGTCCTCGGGCGAGAACCGGTCGAGGATAGGCGAGTCGAGGTCGAGCACGCCCACGACGGCGCCCGCGCCGTCGTGGAGCGGGACGACGATCTCTGAGTTGGAGGCCGCGTCGCAGGCGATGTGGCCGGCGAACCTGTGGACGTCGGGCACGCGGAGCGTCCGGTCCTCGGCGGCCGCGGTGCCGCAGACGCCGGAGCCGAGCTTGATTCGAACGCAGGCCAGGCTGCCCTGGAACGGGCCGAGCAGGAGGTCGCCCCTGTCATCGATCAGGTAGAACCCTGCCCAGTTGAGCCGTGGCAGCCTCTCCCAGAGGAGCGCCGAGGCGTTCGCGAGCGTCGGCAGCCAGTGGGGCTCGCCCTCCGCGAGGGAGGCGAGGCTCCTCGCCAGGAGGGGGTAGTCGGGGACGCCCGCCGCGGCGGAGGGGGCCGCAGCCTTAGGAGCGCCCGTAGCCTCGGCCTGCCGCACGTCCTTCTCCATGGTGTCCCCCTCGCGTCCGTCCGTCGCGTCGTCAGGTTCCGAGGATAGCGCAACGAGAGGGGCGCGAATCCGCGGGCAGGGCGGCCGTCGCTCGCATAGAATGGTTCCCATATCAGAATGTACGAGGAGGCGGCCCCGTGCCCCGGTGGCATGGGCCCCCTGCGAGAAGGGCGTGACGATGGCGAAGAGGAAGCGCGGGTACGAGCAGCACACGGCCGCCCACTTCAGGGACCCGGACTCCTACCGGGAGATGGGGAGACGCCGTCGCCGCCCGCGCCGACGGGCCCTCGTGGCCCTCGTCGTCGTGGCGGCGCTCGCCGTCGTCGCCGTCGTGGGCGTCGCCGTCGCGGCCAACCTCCCCTTTGGCGTGACGGTGAACGGCTCCGAGGTGCGCGTGAGGCGCGGCTCGACCGTGGACGAGGTCTTCCGGCAGGCGTCCCCGCAGGTCTCCGCCGGAGACCTGCTCGCCGTCGACGGGAGCGTCCTCACCGCCGGCTCCGAGGACGCCTACGAGGCGACGCTCGAGCGCGACGGAGCGGACGCCCAGGCGCTCGACCCCGCGCAGGCGGCGACCTGCGCCGTGAGGGCCGGCGACCGCCTGACCTTTACGGACGGAGACGACGTGACAGAGGAGTACGCCACCGCGCAGCGGACCGAGCAGCCCGAGCTCAGGACCACCGGCACCCAGGGCATCGTGTTCTACGTCTCCCAGTGGGGCTACCCCGGCATCACGGAGGAGCGCACGGGCTCCGTCTCCGGCAAGACGGTCGAGGTGCAGGTCCAGCAGAGGCAGGACGCGGTTGTCGTGCGCGCCACGCCGAAGCCCGCGAACGGCGAGAAGCTCGTCGCGCTCACCTTCGACGACGGCCCGTCCGTCTACACCGAGCGCTACCTCGACATCCTCGACCAGTACGGCGCCAAGGCGACCTTCTTCCTGATCGGCGAGCAGGTGTCTGAGTACCCCGATTCCGTGCGCCGCGCCATCTCCGAGGGCAACCAGGTCGCCACGCACACCTGGGACCACAAGCAGCTCACGACCCTCACCGAGCCCGAGGTCCAGCAGGAGCTCTCTGACTCGCTCTCGGCGATCACCGACGCGACCGGCCTCTCCGTCTCCACGCTGAGGCCCCCCTATGGCTCGATCGACCCCAGGGTCTGGCTCTACTCCGGCGGCAGGGTCTCGATCGCGACGTACTGGTCGCACGACACCAGGGACTGGGCGCAGCCCGGCGTCAGCCAGATCGTGGCGGGCGCCACGAGCTACTACGAGCCCGGCTCCATCATCCTCATGCACGACGGGGGCGGTGCGCGCGAGCAGGACCTCGAGGCCCTGCCGCAGGTGATCAAGGCGTGGCAGGACCAGGGCTACCGCTTCGTCACCCTCTCCGAGCTGCTCGCCTCCGACCTGGACGTTCCCGAGGACATCGCGACCGGCACGGCGCAGATGCCCGAGGGTGCCGTCTGGCCGACGGCCCTCTCTGCCGGCAGCGTCGAGAACGGCACGAAGTAGCGCGGCGCGTGTCCGTCCTACTCGAGGAAGCTGACCCTGCCCGAGTGCGTGAGGTAGAGCGCGCCTCGGATCTCGAGCTCGCCCGCGTCCACGAGGGCCGCGAGGTCCCGGTCCGCAGAGAGGGTCGCCATCCCGGCGCGCACGTTCTTCTCGGCCGCCTTGAGCGGGTCGAGCTCCTCGCCGATGGTCTCGGAGATCTTCGAGGTGATGAAGCCTACCGGCCCGCGCGAGCCTCCGTGCATGGCAGCGTCGATGGCGCCGCAGTGCGTGTGGCCCAGCACGAGCAGCAGCGGCGTGTGCAGGTGGGCGCAGGCGTACACGGCGCTCGCGAGCTCCGAGGGGCCGACGATGTTGCCGGCGGTGCGGATGCAGAAGATCTCTCCGAGCCCGCACATGAAGATGTGCTCGGGCACCACGCGCGCGTCGGAGCAGGAGATGACGCAGGCGAAGGGGTGCTGGCCCTCCTCGAAGAGGCGGGAGATGAGCTCGTCGGAGACGTCGCCGTTGGCGTGGTGGGCGCCGACGTACTGCTCGTTGCCCTCGCGCAGGCGCCTGAGGGCGGCCTCGGCGCTCGCGTGCGCCTCGACGGAGTCCGCCGGGTCCTCGGAGTTGACGTCCACGGTGAGGTAGAAGTTGCCGCCGGACGCGCGCTCGAACACGGTGCTCACCTTGTCGAACCACGTCGCGCGGTTCCAGATGGGCCGCACGATCGTGACGTGCGTCGGCTCGCAGATCCCGTCGAGCCGCCCCTCGAGCGCGGCGAGGCTGACGAGGCTGCCTGCGGGGAGGTCGAGCTCCTCCGCAAGGTAGGCGCCGAGCGCGCCCTCGTCCGCGAAGTCCCTCTCGTCGATCCGAACCTCACGCATGGTGGACCCCCTCCCGGACGGATGCGGCCGCGCCTCGTCGTGGCGCGGCCAGGCTCGTCCAGGTTGATACCCGCGGGCGCACGTCGCACGGCGACCCGCTTTCGAGCGGTGGGAAAGTCCGGGCGGGCGAGAAGGACCTGGCGCCGGTCGTCAGGCCTCGAGCGGCCGCTCGAGGCCGCGACGCGCCACCTCGGCGATCCTGAGGCAGGTCTCGGGCGTGAGCGTCAGGCAGTCCGAGAAGGCGTTGACGATGATGCCGAGGGCGTCGCCCCTGGTGCGGGCCATCTCCACGCACTCGGTCATGGGCAGCTCGACCGTCTCCTGCTCGCCGGACGCGGCGCCGGGGACCTCGTCTGCGCCCGTGAAGACGGCGAACCAGCGCTGTCCCTGCTCGTTCTGCAGGACGTTGGGCCGCACGCGACGCCCGTCGCGCTCGATGGCGAAGCGCGCCTCGGGGTCGGGCGTCCCGTCCGGCCCGTCCGTGCCCTCGGCGACGGGGGTCACGGGGACGACGACGGTGGCCGCGCTCAGGCCGGAGACGAGCCTGTCGAGGTTGTCGGCGGTGAGGTTGCCGAGGTAGCGTGCGACGAGCCTCTTGAGGAGCGCGCCCTCGCCCGTCGCCTGCGACAAGGGCCTGGCGCTCGGGGGTGCGGCCGTCGGTCCCTCGCCCTCGGGGGACGGGGAGCCGGAACTCGTGGACGCGGGCGAACCGGCGGGGGAGCCCTCCGAGCCCTCACCGACGGCAGGGACCGCCACCTCGTTCGATGCGACGGCCTCCGAGTCAACGGCGGTCGCATCGAGGTCGGTCTCGCCATCGGGCTCGGGCTGGGGCTGCGCGTCCTTCTCGGCCGTGCTCAGAGTGGCGCGCAGGTCCTCCAGGATGGAGCCCAGGACGTTTTTGCCCGGCCACTCACTTGGGACGAGGCGGGAGAGGCTCATGGGGTCGCAGCCGTTGCCCCAGTAGCGGTCGCGCGGCGAGCAGGCGGCGATGGTGGCGTCGCCCGTGGAGCACAGGAAGTCCGCGAGGCCCTCGACCTGCGCGACCTTCTCGCCCACGCAGCGGCGCATGACCGACTCGCGCACCGCGAGCCACTCCCTGCGGTCGTAGGGGGTGACCTGCTTGTTGATCCGCTGTAGGTAGAGGGGATCGCTCATGGCGAAGACGCGCCTCGCCGTCGCCTCGTCGCCGAAGTGCATCGCCTTGAGGTACACGAAGGCCTGCTCGACGTTGGCGAACTCGCGGCCGTCGAGGACGAAGGGGGCCTCGTACCAGTTGCTGAGGCAGCCGTTGTCCTCGCGGGGGTTGTAGAAGAGTACGAACGAGTGCCCCCCGAACATGGTGATGACAGGCGGTTGCATGCTCATCCTCCCTCCGGGCGCACCGGTGGCGCGGCCATCGGCGCCTGCTGGCGCGGCTGGCCGCGCCCGAGCGCGGGCCCTCGACGTAGTTGCGCGCCCATTGTCGCACAATCCCGCGAGGCACAGAAAAGGCGGGGAGGGAAGCCCCTCCCCGCCTCGGTGCGGAGCCCGGCAGCGGCTGCCGGTCGGTGCCTGGGAACGCAGGCGAAGCCTACTCCTTCTCCTCCGCCTTATCGGCGTCCGGAGAGAGGTCCGGGGTCTCCTTGTCCAGGGCGAGCTTGGCGACGACGCCGGACAGGGCGAGGAGCGCGAGCAGGTTCGGGAAGGCCATCAGGCCGTTGAAGAGGTCGGCGAGGTTCCAGACGAGCTCGACCTTGAGCAGCGAGCCGAGGAACATGATGACGATGACGAGCGCGGTGAAGAACTTGATCGCCTTGTTGCCGATCAGCCAGCGCACGTTCTGCTCGGCGAAGAAGTACCAGCCGACGATCGTGGAGAAGGCGAAGAACGCGAGGCAGATGGCGATGTACTGCGGGCCGAAGCTGCCGAAGGCGAGGCGGAAGGCCTCCTGGGCGACGGTCGTGCCGGTGATGCCGCCCTCGATGCAGCCGGGGAGCACGCCGGAGGTCAGGATGACCAGGGCGGTCAGGGTGACGATCAGGAAGGTCACGAAGACGCCGAACATGGCGACCTCGCCCTCCTCCTGGGGCTGCTTGACCTTGGCGATGGCGTGGGAGTGGGGCGTAGAGCCGAGGCCGGCCTCGTTGGAGAACAGGCCGCGGGCGACGCCGAAGCGGATGGCCTGGCTCACGCTGATGCCGGCGAACGCTCCGCCGAGGGCCCTCGGGTTGAAGGCGCCGACGAAGATGGCGTTGAAGGCGGCGGGGATGTTCTGGGCGTTGATGATGAGGACCACGATGCCGCCGACGAGGTAGGCGAGGGCCATGAAGGGCACGACCTTCTCGGTGACGGAGGCGATGCGGCCGATGCCGCCGACGAAGACGAAGCCGGCGAGGACGGCGACGATGAGGCCGACGATCCAGACGGGCGCGCCGAAGGCCGAGTTCATAGCCTGGCCGATGGAGTTGGACTGGACCATGATGCCCGCGAAGCCGAGGGCGAAGATGATCGCGATAGCGAAGAAGGTGGCGAGGCCGTGGCCGAGCTTGCCCTTGAAGGCGGCCTGGATGTAGTAGACCGGACCGCCGATGACGTTGCCGTCCTCGTCGCGGGTCTTGGTCTTCTGCGCGAGGCAGGCCTCGCCGTAGATCGTGGCCATGCCGAAGAAGGCCGCGACCCAGGTCCAGAAGATGGCGCCGGGGCCGCCCGCGACGAGCGCGGTGGCGCAGCCGGCGATGTTGCCGGTGCCGACCTGGGCGGCGATGGCGGTGGCGAGCGCCTGGAAGGAGCTCATGCCCTCCTTGCCTGCCTTCTCGCCGTTCAGGTTGACGCTGCCGAAGACGCGCTTCATGGCGCGCCCGAAGTGGCGCACCTGCACGAAGTGGGTGCGGATCGAGTAGTAGACGCCCGTGCCCACGAGCAGCCAGAGCAGGATGGAGTTCCAGATGAAGTTCGATACGTTAGAAACGATGGTAGCTGCGTCCATGTCGTCCTCTCGAATTCATTCTCAGGTGCACGGCACAGTCTGCGGCTAAGATGAGTAAGCCTAATCAAACAATGAGAACCCAAAAACGCAGCTGCGCCCGTCAATTACAGGGTGTGAACTGAGTCGTACGTTGGGGAAGCCGTGCAGGATGTTATGCGGGCCCAGGCGCCACGTGCGCGGGCCCGAAAAAAGGGGCGGCGAGCGAACACTCGCCGCCCCGGACGTGCGGAGGAACTAGTCCTCGAAGACCTTCTGGCCGTCGACCGGGGTCTCGAGGGCGTGGAGCGCCTTCTTGACCAGGCGACGACGGAGCTCCTTCTCCTCGTCGGCGGGGAGGGAGGGGTTGCCCAGCGGGTGCGGAATCGCGATCGCCGGGACGATGCGGTTCGCGCCGACCGTGAGAGAGATCGGGGTGACCGTGCAGACGTGAACCACGGGGAGACCAGCGCGCTCGATTTCCTTGACCATCGTTGCACCGCAACGAGTGCAGGTGCCTCAAGTGGAGGTCAGGATGACGGCGTCCACGCCGTCCGCCTTGAGGCGCTTGGCGATCTCCTCACCGAACTTCTTGGCGGAGGCGACGGCGGTACCGTTGCCGACGGTCGCGTAGTACTTGTTGTGGAGGGAGCCGATCAGGCCCTCCTTCTCGAACTCGCGCATCACGTCGACGGGCAGGACGCGGTCGGCGTCCTCGTTGGCGTAGGTGGGGTCGTAGCCGCCGTGGGCGGTCTCGTAGGTGTCGGCGGTGAGGTCATCGACGCCCGTGATGTCATACTCGCCGAACTTCGAGGCGTTGGAGCTCTCGATGTGGTCCGGGTTGCCCTTGGGGACGATGCCGCCGGAGGTCACGAGCGCGATCTTGGCGTGGGCGAGGTCGGTGACGGGCGGGTTGGGGTCGACGCGGTCGAAGGACGGCATCGGGTACTCGGTGGTGTAGGGCTTGCCGGAGATCTTCTTCAGGAGCATGTCGACGGCGCGGGCGGCACCGGGCTTGTCCTCGAAGAAGTTGACGCGGACGCCCTGGTTGATGTAGTTGTCCTCGCAGGAGGCGCCTATCTTCTCGCCCTTGGCGAGCTTGAGCGCGAGCGGGACCATCTTCTTGACGGCGTCCCTCATGCCGGCGGCGCTGTTCTTGGTCGGGACGATGTAGACGTCCTTCTTGTAGAGGTCGACGCCCGGGTTCTCGACGTACATGGCCGTGAGGACCGGGATGTGGAGCTCCTCCTGGACCTTTGCGCAGATGGTGGCGCAGGCGACGCCGTAGCGGCCGGCGTTGAAGGCGGGGCCGGCGACGAACAGGTCGGGCTTGTGCTCCTTGAGGATGTCGATGATCTGCGCGGAGGCCTCGTCGATGTGCTCGTTGAAGAAGGAGTCGCCGCAGATGATGGTGCCGACGATCTCCGCCTCGTCGCCGAAGCCCGCGGAGAGGGCGAGGCCGGGGCCGACCTTCTCGCCGTCACGGAACTCGACGGGGTAGTCGGCCTTCTCCTCGCCGCCGATCTGGGCGAAGAACTGGTTGATGTAGTGGATGACGCGAATCTTTGCCATGACTTCTTACCTCCTTAGCGTGCGCTCAGCGTGCCGAAGCCGGTCTCGTTGGTTGCGCCGGTGATGACCTGGAGCTCGACCTCGAGGGAGCCGTCGGGCTGCAGGGTGCTCTCGGAGGCGCCGGCGATCTTGTTGACGTAGGCGAGGGTGCCGATGACGCGGTCGAGCTTGGGCAGGTGGACGAGCTCGTTGGCGTTGCCACCGGTGACGACGGCGTCGGCTGCGGGGTCGGCGTCGGCGAGGGACTGGGACTTGCCGTCACGGCCGGCGTACTCGTCGGTGATGATGACGGTCTTGACGCCCTCGGCCTCGATCTTCTTGCAGTTCATGATGAGGTCGGTGTCGGGGTTGCCGAAGCCCTCCTGCGAGACGATGACGGCGTCGAGGCCGAGCATGCGGCAGAGCTTGGCGGTCTGGTTGGAGGAGCGCTCCTTGTCGGCGAGGTAGACGTTCTCGTTGGTGATGATCTGGCCGACGAAGTTGATGGTCTTGCCGTGCTGCTTGTAGAGCTCCTCGACCACCTTGTTGTTCTCGTGGACGTAGGTCGGGTTCTTGTCGCACGCGGAGACGCAGTTGCCGGAGATGATCGCACCGTCCATGATCTCGGTCGGGTAGAGGATCGTGGGGAGGATCTTCTTGGCGTCGACGCCGTAGACGTAGGTGTCGTGGAGCAGGCCCTGGCTCTGGAGCATCTGCACGTAGGCGACGCGCGGCAGGTCGGGGTAGAGCTTCATGCCCTCGGCGATGTCCGGGGTCTCGTAGGTCTCGACCTCGTCGGGCGTGAGGTCGCGGGCGAGCTCGCCGATCTTGGTGGCGACCTTCAGGCCGGCGAGGCGGACGGCCTCCTCGTACTCGTGCTTCTCGACGCCGTCGACGGGCTCGGCCACGAGGCAGAGGTTCATGGTCTTGGAGAAGGGCGTGTACTCGGCGCCGAGGCCGCACATGTCGATGACGCCCTCCTGGAAGCCGACGATCGGGCCGGCGGTGACGACGGCCATGCCCTTGAGGGCGTAGGTCTTGCCGCTGCCCACCGTGGTGACCTTGTTGATGACGCCGGGGAAGACGCCGCCGGGGCCCTCGACCTTGACGCGCGGCTCGATGACGTCCTTGACCGGGGTGATGCGGACGGACTCGCCGGGCCTGGCGATGTCGAAGCTCACGCTCTTGAGCTTCTCCTCCGTCATGGCGACGGCGGTGAGCTCGTCGGCGTTAACGTAGAGGATGCCATCCTCTATCTTGGACTCTGGGGCGAACTGGATGTCCTTGATGAAAATCTTTCCGAGTTCCAGCTTCACTCTAGGTACCTCCTCCTACACTCGATCCTCTTGCACGTGCTATCTACAACCGGGGACGGTGGCTGCCACCTCCCCGCCTGTATGCCTTAGGAATGACACTGGGTCGCCGACTCCACCGCGCTGCTGATGAGCGAGTAGTCGACGAGCTGGAAGTCCTCCAGCGAGCCCGGGCGGAACTCGCGCGTCCTCACGGGGAACTTCCGGGTCGTGGCGATTGCGGACTCGATGAGGGACAGCGACTCGGCGTCGACCTGCGCGCCTGCCGCGGGCATGCGGACCATGACCGTGCGGTAGGGGGTCTCTCCCGGCTTGATGCTGCCCGCCTGCGGGTGGGTGAGAAGGACCGCGCCCTTGTGGACGAGGTCGCGCACCCTCTCGAGGAGCTCGAGGTAGCCCTGCTCCTCGAAGCTGACGTCGAATCTGTCCGAGAGCTTCCGGACGACCAGCGGGTTGTTGGTGACGATGACCACTGACTTCACCTCTCCTGCCTCCTTCCTTCTGCGCTCGGCTCTGGCTCGTTTTGCCATTAATGAATCTATCCGAATTCTTTTCCGATTAGAAAACTACTAGGTGAGCGGAAATGTATCACTGATTATTAAAAATACAGCTCCAATTTTTCTAGAATTAGCATATTATATTGATTGCATGCAAAACAATGGAATTTACAGCCATGAAAACTCAGAGGAACAAGTTGGTTACAAGTTCCTCACTATGCAGAAAACTGAAAATTGTCTCTAAGGGAGGGGGCCTTCGCGCAAGGGCGCGGGGCCTTCTGCTACCGTCTGCGACCGAGACGGAGCCTTGGTTTCTTCTTGTGCGAGCTGGGAATCACAGTGAATTGCGCGCTCATCAGGTACCTTCCGACGTGGTCGTGCCGCAGGGCGTCCTTCGCGCCCATCGGTTGCCCTCGTCGTGTACCTGAAAGATTCTCCGTGCCAGGAACGGCTCGGATTGCTTCTTCGGTGGCGTTTCGCCTCTCCGAGGTTTCGTCCCCGACCAGTCCTTTTGCCTGAGAGTTTTCGCGTCCCCTTCGGCGCCGCTCGCGCGGTCTCTCCTGGCCGGATCATCCGAAATATCTACGAAATACTCTAGTGGTCGAAATCGCACATCGCCGATTGAAAAATGCGAGATAGGAAGCACATTAGTTTTGTTATGACTAACGGTTGTCATTAAACCCTGAGCGGTCGACGACGTGACGAGAATAGAGCTCGATTAGCGATACGGCGCAAGGTCTGGCCACAGAAGAGCGGAGGGCCCCGAGGGACCCTCCGCTCTTGTCCGTGGTGCCTTTGGGCGCGTCGGTCGGGCGGGGCCTACTTCTTGGCCTTCTCGTCCGCGACCTCGTCCTCGTGGGCCATCTTCGCGACCGTGCCGGAGAGCGCGAGCAGCGCGAGCAGGTTCGGGAAAACCATCAGGCCGTTGAAGAGGTCGGCGAGGTTCCAGACGAGCTCGACCTTGAGCAGCGAGCCGAGGAACACGAAGATCGTGACCAGGACCGCGAAGCCCTTGAGCGCCTTCTTGCCGATCAGCCACTTCACGTTCTGGGCTGCGAAGAAGTACCAGCCGACGATCGTGGAGAAGGCGAAGAACATCAGGCAGATGGCGACGTAGATGGGGCCGAAGCCGCCGAAGGCGTTGGAGAAGGCCACCTGGGCGACGGGCGTTCCGGTCATGCCGTCGGTGATGCACTTGTCGAGGACGCCGGAGGAGAGGATGACGAGCGCGGTCATGGTCAGGACGATGAAGGTGTCGATGAAGACGCCGACCATGGCGACCTCGCCCTGCTGCTGGGGCTTGTCGACCTTGGCGATCGCGTGGGAGTGGGGCGTGGAGCCCATGCCGGCCTCGTTGGAGAACAGGCCGCGGGCGACGCCGTAGCGGACTGCCATCTGCACGGTCTTGCCGGCGACGGCGCCGCCGAGGGCCCTCGGGTTGAAGGCGCCGACGAAGATGGAGGCGAAGGCGGCGGGGAGGTTGCGGTAGTTGATGATGAGGACGATCAGGCCACCCACGATGTAGATCGTCGCCATGACAGGGACGATCTTCTCGGTGACGGAGGCGATGCGGCTGATGCCGCCGATGAAGATGAAGGCGGCCACGAGGGCGACGATGAGGCCGACCAGCCACGTGGGCGTCCCGAGGGCGGAGTTGAAGGCGTCGCTGATGGAGTTGGACTGGACCATGATGCCCATGAAGCCGAGGGCCAGGATGATGGCGATCGCGAAGAAGGTGGCGAGGCCGCGGCCGAGCTTGCCCTTGAAGGCGGCCTGGATGTAGTAGACCGGGCCGCCGATGACGTTGCCGTCCTCGTCGCGGGTCTTGGTCTTCTGCGCGAGGCAGGCCTCGCCGTAGATCGTGGACATGCCGAAGAAGGCGGCCAGCCACATCCAGAAGATGGCGCCGGGGCCGCCGGAGACGAGCGCGGTGGCGCAGCCGGCGATGTTGCCGGTGCCGACCTGGGCGGCGATGGCGGTGGCGAGCGCCTGGAACGAGCTCATGCCCTCCTTGCCGGCCTTCTCGCCGCTCATGTTGATGTTGCCGAAGACGCGCTTCATGGCGCGACCGAAGTGGCGCACCTGCACGAAGTGGGTGCGGATCGAGTAGTAGACGCCCGTGCCCACGAGCAGCCAGAGAAGCAGCACGTTCCATACGACGTCACTTACGTTCGTGACAATGGCGTTGAGTTCGTCCATTATCCCATCTCCCTATCGATGTCCGACAGTCAGTGCCCGGGACGATTTCGAGAAGCTTCCGTGAGGCCAGTGGAGGATGCTGGTGACAGCGGTCTCGTGCGGTGTCTGGCCTGCGAACCGGGCCTCCTCCGCCCCCCTCCTTTCTCGCGCGACTGATTTCCTTTGCGACGTGTATGAACATACGCAATTCACGAGTGGTTGGTGAAAAAAATGAGGGGCGTGAATTGAATTTCGAAAAGCAACACCGTTGCACCAAGTCATGCAGGGACGGCAGATGAAATTGGAGGCAGGACGGATTCCGCATCCATCCTGCCTCCGTCTCCTCTAGCATCCCTTTTGCTGCT
>Ga0256406_1004531_pt1 | contig 15772 bp, 21 predicted proteins | sample RumenRJG_03DNA_FD_185986 | JGI IMG/M metagenome (GOLD analysis project Ga0256406, IMG submission 185986) | Bovine rumen microbial communities from Lethbridge, Alberta, Canada - RJG_03 | ecosystem: Host-associated > Mammals > Digestive system > Stomach > Rumen | place: Canada: Alberta | collected... | reverse complement strand
CCTTTAGCGCCGGAGGCTCACCTATCACTATCCGCTCTTCCAGACAGCTTCACGGAGATCATTTCCACCATGCGAAGCAGGAACATTTCCGCAAACATCATCCTTCAGAACCGCGCGCAGTTGCAGGCTTTGTTCAAGGACACCTGGCAGGCCATCATCGGCAACTGCGATACTATGATCTACCTTGGCGGAAATGAGCCTGAGACGCACAAGTACATGACAGAGATGCTGGGTAAGTATACCCTTGGCAAACGTTCCTCCAGTGAATCTCTTGGCAGCAAGGGGTCGGCCAGCAGCAACTTTGATGTGGTCGGCCGTGAGCTGATGACTCCGGATGAGGTCCGCCGGATGGACAACGAGAAGGAATTGGTCTTCATCCGCGGCTGCAACCCGATTATGGACGACAAGTTTCATACGCTGCAGTCACTGGAGTTCATCGCTTCGTCAGTGCTGGGACCCTATGTAAGCGAGAAAAAACGACAGTCCCAGGAAGAAAAGGACGAGATCCACTTCTATATCGATGCGGAAGGGGAGGATGCGGACTGCGAGTCCTATTTCTACCAGGTGGAACAGTACATGGGAGTCTTCCGGGAGTCCAGGATATTCGACAAGCTGGAGAATCTGGAAGGAAGATATCTGGCTGGGACTCAGATGCTGGGCTCGTTTCTTCACAAGTATTCCAATGGCCAGATGGAAGCGTATCCTGTTTTCTCACTTGAGAATCCGGAGCGTGTATATGCAGGCGGGCAGCAGCTGATCCGGTATCCGATCTGCGGGTATCTCGAGGAAGGGCACATCACTCTTGGAAAAGAGGAGGAATGTCAGGACCTCTTTCAGAGAGGAAATGAAGTAGTGAATGTAACAGAGCCGGATCTTTAATCGAAAACACAGGAGGAAGATTACGATGAGAGGAAGAAAGAAAAAGGCCGTTATCGACCGCAGCAGCATGAAAGATTTCAACACGATCAGAGAAACAGCATTTATCACCGGGCTGTCAGAGAAATATCTGCGCAGCCTGCAGAAGGAGAATAAGCTTCCGGGTGTATACAGCGGCACACGTTTTCTGGTGAATTATGCCGCACTGATCAAAAGCTTGAATCCACTTGAACCCGACAGAGTGGCGGAGAAGAGCATTGATAGATAATGACATGGTGCAAAGGTCAAAAGGTCATAATCCATGTCGCGCTTGCGCGTAAGCAGATATGACCTTGGAACCCGCATCATCAGTTTGGGGGCAAAAGGAACTTTTGCCCTCCAGAACAGAAGGAGGCGACAGCCATGCATGATCTTAAGTATCTGACAGAGAAGGACCTTGAATATTTCAGAAACAAACAGAAGGAAGGTGATCCGGTTAGAATCATTTACCTGGATCCGGAAGCTTTGGACAAGATCAGCTTTGCCGATATCGACAGGATGGAGAAAAAGGCCAGGGAACAGAAAGGCCGTCAGCTTGCCGAAGAAGAACTGGAGCAGTGGCTCAAAGAACGAGGAGCTGTCATGGATACGAAAAAGGCGGAGGAGAAAATAAAGGCGGAAAAGGAAGTCGAAAAAAGGGCTGAGCAGGAGAAAGCCACCGGGGAGAAGTCCTCTAATCGGAAGGACACTGGGACTTCCGCTGACGCATCGAAACGTATTCTGGACATTATCAAGGAGGGGAAGCTGAGTGCGGGCCAGGTTAACGTGATCGTTCAGGCAATCCAGAACGGCTTTACCGCAGATGAGCTTGAATATCTCTATTCCCTGTCAGCTGACAGCGACCAGATGACCAGGGAATATGAGCGGATCAGGAAGGTGAGGACAAATGGCAATGGATAGGGATATCCGGGAAGAGCTTGCAGAAAAGTACGGCATCACCGATGAAGGGGACATCGTATCACTGACAGATATGGAGATGCGAGAGGAAGTCTTTCCAATGAGACATGAAGAAAACCCAAAAGATGATAGTAGTTCATCTTGCGGGTAATCCTTCAGGTTGTATACTGATTTTGTGGCAACGGAAACCGGCAGTATGCTGACTGGTCAGACAGACCGGCGCTGTGAAAGGGAGAAGACAATGTCAGTGAAACAGTATGTCGTTGATACATTTACAGATAAAGTATTCCATGGAAACCAGGCAGCGGTCTGTGTGCTCGATGCATGGCTGCCGGAAGAACTGATGATGAATATTGCCCGTGAGAACAATTTCTCAGAGACCGCTTTCACCGTGAAGGAAGGGAACCATTATCATCTGCGCTGGTTTACGCCCGGCGGTGAAATTGATCTCTGCGGACATGCCACGCTTGGTACTGCTTATGTGCTTTTCCATTTCTACGAGAAGAATGCGGAAAAGCTGGTTTTTTCGACCCTGTCTGGTAATCTGACAGTCGAGAAGAAAGGGGAACTTCTGGAAATGGAGTTTCCGGCTTATGATCTGAAATCTGTACCTGTTACGGATGCTATGGAAGAGGCACTGGGAACCCGTCCGCTGAAAGCGTATATGGGACGTGACCTTCTATGCGTACTATCAGATGAAAGTGCAGTCAGAAATATGTCTCCGGATTTGGAGAAAGTAAAGGCACTCGACGGACTCCTGCTTCAGGTGACGGCACCAGGTGAGAAAACAGATTGCGTATCTCGCAGCTTTGCTCCAAAACTTGCTGTTTCAGAAGATCCGGTATGCGGTTCAGGTCACTGCCACATCATTCCCTACTGGGCAGACGAGCTTGGAAAAGATGAGCTTGTCGCTTACCAGGCGTCGAAGCGTGGAGGGACTCTATACTGCCGCAGGAAGGGAAAAAAGATATTCATGGCGGGTAAGGCTGTTCTCTATTCTGTTGGGGAACTGTTCGTGTAAAGAAAATTTACAAGGAGCATGGGAAAAGAAATGGGGCTTTCTGACGAAATATACAAGGCGGCGATGGACTGTGGCTACGATAACTGTGGCATTATTATTCCAGAGGATGTAAATGGTGCAGCCGCTTTTCTGCGGAAGAGGATGGAAGATGTCCCATCGAGCAGAGAATTTTATAATGGAATTCTATCCAACTATGCACCTGTAAAGGAACGTTTTCCATGGGCAAAGGCTATCATCATCCTGACTGCCGAACATGGGAAGTACCGTTATCCTCCTGAGCTGCGAAGACGGTATGCAAAGGCATTTTTCCTTTCTCCGGAGGAAGGACATACGGATGCATACGATCATGAAAAATTTGAGAACTGGCTGCAGACGCATGATATTCGCTGGAAGCAAGGCAATATCCCATTGCGATACGCGGCCATGAAAGCCGGCCTTGGCATTATACGAAAGAATAATTTTTTCTATACGAATCAGGGCTCCTTTGTAGGCTTGACAGGCTATATCATCGACCAGGAATGCACGCTGCACCAGAGTGTTTCCCCGAGGCCGTGCAGTGATGCCTGTACACTGTGCCAGAAAGCATGCAGGAGCAGATCTCTGAGTGCCCCATACACGATGAATCCCATGAGGTGCATTTCCTTCTGGACTACATTCGGCAAGGGAAATGTTCCTCCTTATTTAGAGGAGTCTATGTTTGAGAAATGGATCTGCGGGTGTGATAACTGTCAGGATGCCTGTCCCTACAACAGAAGACATGACTGGGACAAGGGCGAACCATTTTCCAATCTTGAGGAAATTGCCAGAAATCTGGTCCCTGAAAAGCTGGTAGAACAGTCAGATGATTTTCTGAAAAGAGAAGTAATTGCAAAATCAGATCAGCATCTGGATCCGGAAGATACAGGTGTCCTGCGGATCAATGCGGAGCGGGCAATCAGAAATGCCAAGAGCAATGCCAAGAGCAATGCAGAATAATAAGAATGTGTGGAGAGCCTCTGGGTGTGATCAATCACCTGGAGGTTTTTTAATATCCAGGAGGGAAACTATGCCGGGAGCATTTGAAATCGTAATGGATGAACGGAAAACTTTGGTTGACAAGATCATCGGCATGATGAAACAGGGCTATTTCTTCAATAAAGAGGAGTGGGACCGGGCGTCGCTACGGCCGCAGAATCCTCTGTCGAAGGTGCAGTACAAGGGCGGCAATCGGCTGCGGCTGATGGCAATGGTCATTGAGCATGGCTATACGGACCCGAGGTGGGCGACTGCCAGACAGTATTCGGAGAAGGGTTACTATATCAGAAAGGGCGAACATGGGGTCCTGTGTGAGAAATGGATCTTCGAAAAACAGAAGAAAGTGAAGGATCAGAACGGAAATGAGTCATTCGAGACCGTGCAGCTGGATAGGCCGCAGGTCTCTTTTTTTCGGGTATTTAACGCCGAACAGGTACAGGATTTCCCCAAATTCAGCAGAGGCGAATACCCGGAACCGGAAATCGATAAGATCATCGACCGGATCATAGATACGAGTGAGTGCCCGATTCATGAAATCGCACAGGACAGATCTTTCTATAGTCCGGCAACAGATGAAATCTATCTGCCGCTCCGCAGCCAGTTCAAGGACCAGACCAGCTTCGCTAAGACTTTACTCCATGAGCTGGCTCACAGTTCCGGTCATTCGTCCAGATTGAACCGGCAATTCGGCGGACCATTCGGCTCAGAGGGTTATGCGAAAGAAGAACTTCGTGCGGAGATCGGAGCCCTCTTCACAGAGACGGATCTCGGGATTCCACTGTCAGGAGAACACTACGAAGATCATTCAGACTACCTACGTTCATGGATTGGTGTTATCCAGAACGATTACAACGAATTCTTCCGGGCATGTGCCGATGCGGAGAAGATATCGGACAGGCTGGTGGGAGATTACACGAAAAAATATGAGCTGCCTTTTGCAGAACTGACAGAGATTCCGGCTAGAGAACCTGAAAAAGACAGACAGGAACCGACACTGACACAGAAACAGCTTTGAAGATGGATGGGAGGATAAGACAGATGAGGACTACGAAAAAGAAGAATGTTTTCGATAGAAGTTCAATGAAGGATTTTAACACGATCAGGGAGACAGCAATCATTACAGGACTTTCTGAGAAATACCTGCGCCGGCTGCAGAAGCAGAATAAACTTCCCGGAGTGTATAGCGGGAGTCGTTTTCTCGTGAACTATGCATCATTGATTCAGTATCTCTCCAGCCTGGAACCGGAAGGCTGGAAACACTGAAACACTGGCGCATTTTCAGAGAGGAGCATTATGGCATCGATAAAGAAAAGGAAAGGCGCTTACCAGTTCAGTGTCTCGGTCGGTAGGGACATGAATGGAAAGCAAATGTTCAAGTATAAGACTTATTTTCCAAAGGCCACAACTCCTGCAGCTATCCGTAAAGAAGTAGAGCTCGCGGCAGCTGAATTTGAAGAGCTGGTAAAATCCGGGAAGTATTACGACGGGGAGAATATTAAGTTTGCAGACTTTGTGAAGCAGTGGAAAGAAAATTATGCAATCAAAAACCTGGCTCCCTATACCCTGAAGACCTATGAAGAAGCTCTCCAGGATTACTATTATCCGGTTATTGGGAATATGAAGCTTTCCAAAATCACGTCGGTGAACATTCAGAACGTTGTCAACAGAATGATACGGGACGGAGCAGCGCCGGGAACGGTGCACCGGGCTTTTTATGTTGTAAGCGGGATTCTGCAGAAGGCATATAAGTGGGGACTTATACAGGAAAATGTTGCAAAGCGCTGCGAGCTTCCTAAGATGACTCAAAAAGAAATACAATTCTGGACAGCGGAGCAGGCACAGGAGTTCCTGAAAGCATTGACTTTGACTTACCACCACTCGGTGAAGGGAAAAGAAAGAATTCTCGGGTCGTCAGGGAAAACATATACAGTGGATGACTATACGCGGTCCTATACGATCAGCAGAGTCTGGCGGGAGTTTTTCAACCTGGAGCTGCATACCGGGATGAGACGGGGAGAATTATGCGGACTTCGCTGGTGTGATATCGATTTTGAGAAGAAGACAGTCTCTGTAAGGCAGGTGATTTCAAGGCTCGGGAAGGGTGAAGGCCTGACTGTGAAGGAGCCTAAGACGAAGTCTTCCATCAGAACGATCGCTGTATCAAAAGATGTCATTGAGTCATTGAAGTCATGGCGCCGGGAACAGATGCAGACGTGTATGCAGATGGGGAACTACTGGGAAGGTCAGCGCGGGGAGATGTTTGACCAGAATTTTGTCTTTACCAGGCCGGACTTAACGGGACGTCCCATTTATCCGGACTCCGTCGGCCATAAGTTCCATGAGATCATTCAGGCATATAACGAGGAGTATCATGGAAATATCCCTGACATCAATTTCCATGGAACCCGTCATACTTCTGCGACTCTGCTGATCTCGGAAGGTCTGGATGTCGTCGAGGTCAGCCACCGCCTCGGGCACTCAAAGACATCCACTACGGAAGATATCTATGCTCACCAACTCGAGAAGGTGGACGAACATGCAGCAGACGTGCTGGATTCAATCCTGAAAAAGAGCAGGTGACAAAAAGACCGGTCAGTGGGGAACCACTGGCCGGGTAATGACTATAAGCCAAGTCTCCCATGTTTACATGGGAAGAGCGATATCCGTGATAGCCGCTGGTATCATTCGTCTATGTAATGCAGATTTTTCTGATACATCTTCCAAAAAGATTCATATTCCTCTACGGATGCCTGCATAACCGCGAGAATGTGGCGAAGGATCTTTGATGGAACATGGCTGTTATTGTTTGCAAGCCTGAAAGAATGGTTCTTCAGAACCCAGATTTTCGTTGCATTCTCTGCAGGTTTTCCTTCCGCAATATGAAAATGAATTGGCTCGTCACCTTCATTAGTCCAGAAGAATACATACCATCCGCTGTATCTAACATATACTGGCATCAGACAGCATCCTCCATCTGGTCAAGTGACCGGAAATAACATACTGTCGGATAGATGGCATGGAAATCATTCAGGTATTTTTGGGTTTTCGCAGGGTCATCTTCAAAATTGCTGTGAAGAATCGTACCATTATTTGAAATAAGGATTGCCTTGGCGCTATCGATCTCTTCAAAAGCGACATCTTCATCTGAGTATGTAATCATAACCCCGTTCTTCTCACAGTATTCATGTCTCATACCTATTACCTCATATATCGGGAATGACAGAAATCTTTTATCGGAAACACCTCATTGTATTTTAGCATACTTAGGCTGGTCTGACAGAATGATTCCGGACATCAATTCACTCACCAATTTCCATAGCCCCGCCATACCTTTGCAACACTGTTATTCTCGGAAGACCCGGATGTCGTTGAAATCGGTCATCGGCTTGGACACTCAAAGACATCTACTACGGAAGATATCTACGCTCACCATCTTGAGAAGGTGGACGAACATGCAGCAGACGTGCTGGATTCGATCCTGAATAAGAGCTTGTGACAGAAAAAACGCCCGGTCAATGAAGAACATTGACCAGGCGGCAGTTTACCTCATCGCAGCAGCTATGATAATTGCCACAATCCCAATAAGCAGGATCAGTGGGAAAAAGAATACCATTCCTAGAAGAGATACCACAATCATTCCAATCACTGCATAACCAATCAGACTGAATACTGCACCGAGGACTCTCCCACTGATTCTGAATAAAAATCCGGTAAACTTGAAAAACAGAAACAACAAAAGAATCGTCAACAGGATGCCCATATCATCACCTCCGAATCCGGTGGGCATGTTTCTTAATGAACAAGCATATGATAGATGATTTCGCAGTCTGGCAACATATGTGAAACTGCAAAATAAGGGAGTCTATTTCGCAGTCTTAGCGGGAAAACAGATTATATAGCTCATTCTATTGCATAGTAGGTTACTGCAGATATGAAACACCAGACGGAAATTTGCATTGGCACATTTCACACTGGTACTACAGAATGCAGTAACCGCTGACGTATGGTAGAATGACTGTAGTCGGCGAGGAAAACGAAACGATGTCTGATCGGAGGACAATACAATGGCTCGCGTGTCTACGAAAGAAAACAAGAATATCTATCAGCAGCTCAGGGAAGCCCAGAAATGGTCCAGAGAAAAGGCCAGTGAGGAAATGGAGGGAATCCAGGCAGACCGTATCGAGAGGATAGAAAGCGGAAAGTCTAATGCCCATCCTGATGAGGTGGTCATCATGGCAGAAAAGTACAAGGCTCCTCAGCTCTGTAATTATTATTGTGCCAATGAATGCGAGATCGGGAAGCAGTATGTTCCTGAAGTCAAGATGAAGGACCTTACACAGATCGTTCTTGAAATGCTCTCTTCTCTGAATTCAGCTAAAAAGAAGCAGGAGCGTCTGATCGAAATCACAGCGGACGGACAGATTGAAGACGACGAGGTTGAAGATTTTATAGATATTCAGGATGAACTTGAGAAGATGTCGCTGACGGTGGAGTCGCTCAGGCTCTGGTCGGAAAAGATGCTGGCCGAGGGGAAAATCGACATAGATGCCTACAATCGGGCAAAGGCAAAAAGAACAGAGAGATAACTACAGAGATTAAGAATTGTGAAGATATAGCGCACTCCGGGAAACCGGGGTGCTTTTTTGCGTTTATAGCGGAAATAGATATGCCTATTTCGCATATTCAAATATGTTAGAACAAGTTGAATGGAGATATAGTTTAACCATCAAAGGAAACGAGAAAGATCTTTCAAGGAAAGCAAACAATACATTGGAGGGAACGTTATGGATAAATCTGTTAAGGCTATCATCTTCATTCTTATTGCACTGTATGTAATCTCACCTGTAGACGCAGCACCTGGTCCGCTCGATGACATCCTCGTAATGCTGATGGGCTACGCAGCAAACAAAAGATTGTCAGCTCGCGAAAACTGATTGGCCAGAGATAGCCCCGGGAAAATGACAACCCGGGACTATCTGGATTGTTGGAGGAATGGCAATGACAACGCAGGAACGGATACAGATGATTCGGATACTGGATCTGATCGGGAAGCAGCCTGAAACAGCCAGAAAGATTGGAGTCAGCGGGTATATGAAGACCAGTTGTTCCGCAGAAAAGAATGGGAGATTAGGAGAGTATGCGAAGAATTTTTATGGACTTGGAGATGCAGCCAATCCACGATAAGGAAATATGCAGGATATGCCGTTCGGAAGTAATTGAGATCGGAGCGGTGATGCTAGATGATAGCGGCAGGGAGATAAGCTGTTTCAGACAGTATGTGAGACCTTTCTATTCAAGCCGTTTGTCAAGTAAAATCCGCGACCTGACAGGAATCACGGATGGAAAATTATCCGGTGCACGGAAATTTCAGGAGGTCATTGAAGATTTTGCGTCCTGGTGTTTGAAGGATGGGGCTGACGTAGAAGTATATGCCTGGAGCGACAGTGATCTTATTCAGATTACATCAGAGATCAGCCTGAAACAGATCATACCGTCTTCTAATCTTTGTCACCTGATTGAGCACTGGGTAGATTTCCAGCAGGAGTATGATGAACTGATTGGGGCAGCAGAACCACAAGGACTCGACCATGCGCTGTCCATCTCAGGAATATCCTTTTCCGGAAGGAAGCATGACGCATTGTATGATGCCAGAAATACGGCAACCCTGTATAAGACCACAAGGGATGCGGAAAGGTATCTTCAGTGTTTAGCGCAGATTAGAGATGAAACGGAGGCTACATTCAGTAATCCTTGTATTGCAGACATGATTAACTTGGATGCACTGAAGCAGGCTATTGCATAGCAAGGAAAGTGTAGATTATATCGCCATACATTTGGTGGAGGAGAAAGACCAATATTGTGAGATTCGGCTAAGGGCCGCACAAAATAGGAGGAAATTTATGACAACATGTATCTGCTGTGGACGTGAGTTCGATGTATCATATGCAAGAAGGAGTCTTGGGCGCCGGTATGGGGCTGGAACATATGATGATTACTGTCCGGAAGCCAATGAATGCGAGATCTGCTTATCTGAGGAGGTAGGCGCGGACTACAGTGCAGGAGCTGCGCTCATTGAACTGATGGGAACAGGATGGGATCCTGACTAATATTATGAGCAAATTGACGGGAAAAACAAGCTGATACTTGAAGAGCAATGTAAAATTTGATACCATAAACGCAGTAGCTTATCATAGTTCATCCTTAGCGGAAGGGAGACAGATTATGAAGTTAACGGCAGAAGATTTCGAATTTGAGCCGGTAAATGAAAGCCAGTCTCTTGCTGACTATACGGCAGATTGTTCCAATGGGCCAAGATCATGCTGTTGCACAAGGTCTTGCACTCAGAACCAGGTTTATGCTTCTGAAGAGGAGTGGGGTGACTTCCTGGAAATCAATGGCGGAGTAATCCAATATTAATAGAAAGAAATTTTAGAACCTAAAGGAAGGCTGTGCCATGGACAATAGTTTGTTGGCATAGCCTTCTATTATTATAGGAGATTGGCGTAATGGTTTACAAAATACGGGATAGCGTGGATGTATATACTATTCGGGATGACATATTAATGTTCTATTTTATTAATACCCGAAAGAAGTACGAGTATAAAGTGAGCCAAGCAAGTATCCATTTAATCACGTTGATTAATGGAAAGCGAAATGTTCATGAGATTACGGAAGCATACAACGTAAAGTATAATGCGCATATCAAAACAGAAAGCGTTCAAAAAATCATTGATTTTTTGGAATCTATAAATGTCGTTACAGAAGTGAAACCAGATTCCTTAGAGCATGAAAACGGTTCAAGATTTGAGAGACAAGTGAACTTCTTGGAAGAACTTTCTTTAGGACCGAATTCAGGAAGAGAGAACCAGGAAAAAATAGAAAATTGCAAAATTACAATATTTGGAGTCGGTGCAGTTGGCGGCGATATGGCTTTGCTACTTGCTATGGCTGGAGTAAAAAGCTTAACAATTGTTGATCATGATAGGGTTGAACAATCTGATTTGGCTAGACACTTATATTTTAGAGAAAAATATTTAGGACTAAGTAAAGTTGATGCGCTTTCACAAGAGATAAAACGGATTAATTCTTCGATAAGCGTTACCGCAATAAACAAACCATTACTTCCGGACACGGATATTACAAAACTCATAGAAGATTCAGACTTCGTAATAAATACCGCAGATGAGCCATATATTGGATATACTTCCTTAAAAATATCGCGGGTTTGCTGTAAATATAGGATCCCTCATTATATCGGTGGTGGATTTGATATTCATGTAATGAGTACAGGAGAACTTATTATTCCTGGAAAAACACCATGCGTGAATTGTTATACAAGATATTTTAAGAAGAAATTAGCCGATTGGCAGCCTGAAAATAAGAAAGTGGTTGATAAACACAATGAATATGGTGGCTTGTCACCTGAAAGCTTATTTTCAGCAAGTTATGGAGTGATTCAGATAATAAAATATATTTGTGGATTTGATTTTGCGAGTGAAAAACTAACAAGAGGAGAAGTGGATTTCGAAAACTATAAGTTCCAATATTTGGATGTGAAGAAGGATCCCAATTGCCCAGTATGCGGAGGCATTTCAGATGAGACCACGAATTAGAAGCTCTGTAGGAATAGTAATAAACGAGTATGGAACAACCGAGTTTTTCAAAGGTAATACTCGTAGGAGTATAATATATAAACTTAAGCCATCCGTTGCAAAACTTCTTTGCACCCTAGATGGAACTAAAACAGTAGTAGAAATTTGCAAGGATAATGATATTTCAGAACAGGCAATTCCACAATTTACTAAGCTTCTGCTTTCACTGAAAAAAGACTGTATTATTTATGATGCAGATGAACGAGTAGAGAATGCAGATAGATCTACATACTCAAGAGTTTTTTCAATGTTAGAGGACTATTCGTGTGATGAAAATATCATTCAAGGAGCTTGGAAACGGATTAGAAATAGTACTGTTTGTATAATAGGACTTGGGGCTGTTGGTAGCTGGATTGCTGGTATGTTGGTGCAGTCGGGCGTAAGAAATTTGATTTTAATGGATAATGATGTAGTTGAAATTTCTAATCTACATCGGCAATGGGGCTATTCAGAAGAGGATATAGGTAAAAGAAAAGTAGATGCTTTAGCAGAGCGTCTGATGGATTTAGACCATTCAGTAAATATTAGAAAGATAAATGCATTTCTTGATGAAGGAATATTAGATAATTTGAGTTTATCTACTTGTGATTTGGTGATTGATTGTGCAGACAAACCAACTGTAGATCAGACTGCACTTTGGATAGGAGAATACTGTATGAAAAACAATATTCCCCATATTATTGCGGGTGGATATAATCTCCATGTTTCACTGATCGGACAAACAATCATTCCTCATAAAACTGCGTGTGTAAAATGCTTCGAAAAACAACTAAAGATGAATAATGAACTAGAGCTTGCTAGAATGAAGAAAATGAATATTCCAGGCAGAAAAATAGGTAGTTTGGGGCCAATGTGCAGTTTATCAGCAAGCTTTTCAGCTTTAGAGGCAATAAAAGTTTTGTCTGGTTTGATTCATCCCACAAATACTGATCGTAGAGGAGAATTCAATATTTATAACATGGATATTGTATCTCATGAATACAAAAAGCTCTCTGATTGTGAATGGTGTGGAATAAATGGAAAGTATAGAGAATAAGCAATTACTATTTGCGGAAACAGAGATAAGATATAGTGGACAGCCTATAAACGTACCAAAGCATATATATGGTATTGAAGAATCCTTTTCGTTGATAAAGTCCGCAATAGGTGATAAATGTGTCGAACATTTATTAGCGTTGTACATGGATTCTGGGTATGAAACTGTTGCAATTTCACAAATAGGCAAAGGATCTTCGGATACCATTGAAGTTAGTGTGAGTGAGATAATGCGTATAGCTATCTTAACTAATTCCAAGTTTATTTTGCTGGCTCATAACCACCCGTCTGGTGTAATGAAACCAAGTGATAAAGATATTGTTCTTACAAAAAACATCGCAAAAGCATGTGCACTTTTTAATATTCGTCTAATTGATTCCGTAATTGTATCTAGACATAATGATTATTTCTCAATACGAACAGAAATAGCAAAGCACGGAGAGGTACATAATGACAATAAAGGATGAAGTTATAAGGGTAGTAAAAGCTAAGGAACATAATCTGAAAGAAATTAGTGTAGACATCCCGTTAAATGCATCCACATGTGTGACAGGGATCTCAGGCGGTGGGAAATCTTCTCTTGTATATGACACTATTTATGCTGAGAGCCAACGAGAATTCTTGGAAAGTATGTCTGGGAGTATTTATGGCCAGAAGCTGATGGATAAGCCTCGCGTAGAAAGTATCGAGAACCTTAGACCTGCGCTAAATGTTGCCCAGACTTCTTATAATGTTAATCCTCGTTCGAGCGTAGGAACACTCACTGACATCTCATATTACCTCAGAACATTATTTGCACTTGTTGCAAGCTATCAAGAAAAGCAAACAATAAATGATAATTACTTTTCATATAATAACCCAGCTAGCTATTGCCCATTTTGTAAGGGATTGGGGATTGCTTATGATATTACTGAGAATCTACTGATGCCCAATCCCAAAAAATCTCTACGAGATGGAGGAATCATATTTTATAAAGGCAAAGAGACTTCGTTAGAATATAAATTATTAGAAGCTATCTGTGAAAAATACAATATTGATATTGATAAGAAAGTAGAAGAACTTACTCCCAGAGAAAAGGAAATTCTATTATATAAAGAAACAGAGGATGAATATCCGCTGAAATTTAGGTCACCTAAGGGAAGGTATAAGCAAAAGAAAATACGTTCAAAAGGAGCCATTGTTGAGCTACGAAGTAGAATGAAGGATAGCTCAGGAATTGATTCGGTATCATCGGTATTAAAATTTGCAGAAGAAATGCAATGCCCTATATGCCATGGGAAAAGATTGAATGACGAAGTGCTTGAGCACAAGATTAATGGAAAAGATATTGGTAATGTTGAAGGTATGCCTTTATCGAATTTGTCTGCATGGATTCAAGGCGTTGCTGATGCCTATACAAACACATCCATTAGTGAACATGTCAGGGAATTAGCTAACCAGACAATATTAAGAATACAGTCAATTGCAGCTGTTAAAGTTGATTATTTATCGCTTAATCGTAGTATCCCTTCTTTGTCAGGAGGCGAATTACAGCGACTAAGAATAGCAAACCAGCTTAATTGCAGTCTGAAAGGGTTAATATATATATTAGATGAGCCTTGCAAAGGTCTTCATCCAAGAAATATTGATGGAATTATTCTAGCTGTTAAGAAGTTAGTGAAAAAGGGAAATACTGTAATTTCAATAGAGCATAATTTGAAATATATTTCTGAGGCCGATAAAGTTATTGAACTAGGCCCTGAGGGGGGAGAAAATGGCGGATATTTAGTTTCGGAATCTACAGGGAAACCATATGATTTTCATGTGGATTACTCGATACTAAGGGATAAAAAGCTCAAAGATTTCTTTCAAATATCAGGAATAAACTGGCATAATATTTCAAATCAAAATGTAGTTATTCCAATAAAAGAAGTAACTTTTATTACCGGCGTTTCTGGGTCAGGAAAGAGTTCCTTGATGGAGGTAATAGAAGAGGCTTTTTCTAAAAGGAGAAGTTTTCTTTTTTCTTCGGTAACAGGTGAGAAAAAGATAAAAAAGCTCTATAAAGTTAATCAGCAGCCGATTGGAAAAACGCCAAGATCTACTGTAGTGTCTTATTTGGGAATATACGATGAAATAAGAGAATTATTTGCTAATACTCAGGCAGCTCAATTATTAGGACTTAGTGCATCGGATTTTAGTATGAATGTCCGAGGGGGCAGATGCGAATGCTGTCAAGGAACAGGAATGCAAAAGATTAATTTGAATTATCTTCCTAGTTCTTATGTACTATGTCCTGAGTGTAATGGAAAAAGGTTTCATGATGATATACTGACGGTCAAATATAATGGACTTACCATTAATGATGTATTAGACTTTTCAGTTGATACATTGATTCATTATTTTGAGGAGGATGAGTTAATTAGTAGAAGTCTTTCTTGCATGAAAGATTTAGGATTAGGATATGTGAAATTAGGTCAGATGTCCATGAATTTATCAGGTGGGGAAGCACAACGTATTAAGTTGGTCAAAGCTCTTTCGTCAACAAATGCCATAGGGAATTTGTATCTGCTAGATGAACCAACTTCCGGATTAAATATTAAAGATGTGATGAAACTTGAATCAGTTTTAACAACGTTAAAGGAGAATGGGAATACAATAATTATTATTGATCATAATGTGGATTTTATTGCGAGGATGGCAGATTACATGATTGATTTTGGTATTCATGCAGGCGTAGCAGGGGGAACTATAGTAGATCAGGGAACTCCATTACATGTATTTAATAACAAGGATTCATCATGGGGAGACTATTTTTTATCACACGTTAAAGAACTTACGGAGTAAAGATTTTTATAAGGTCTATAGGAAGATTCAACACACTCAAAAAGTTTGCCCAACATTTGCCCAACAAACTCCTGAAAATGGTGCCGTGTTGGGCAAGGTTTGGACGTGATTCGAACGATGGAAACCTTGATTTTAAGCCAAATCCGACGCTTCGAGAGGGACGGGAAATCGTCTCGTAGTCCCTTGGTAATGTGGAGGTCACCAGTTCGATTCTGGTCAGCAGCTTAACCGCAAACCCAAGGAAAATCAAGGGTTTGCGGTATTTTTTTGCCCTGGCGAAAATCACCTTTCAGGGGCTGAAAAAGGGCCTTGTCTAAGATTTGTCGTAAACGGTAAATATTAAGTGTCTTCTTGTCATGCCCTGATTTTGGGATAATCCCATTAGACAATTCTTGAGGTTCTTAAGAACCTT
>Ga0256406_1004529_pt1 | contig 15777 bp, 14 predicted proteins | sample RumenRJG_03DNA_FD_185986 | JGI IMG/M metagenome (GOLD analysis project Ga0256406, IMG submission 185986) | Bovine rumen microbial communities from Lethbridge, Alberta, Canada - RJG_03 | ecosystem: Host-associated > Mammals > Digestive system > Stomach > Rumen | place: Canada: Alberta | collected... | reverse complement strand
TGGAGCCTCGTCTCAAGATCGTAGGGCAGGTAATTCCTCGCCTTTTCGCTTATAATGTCCATGGCATCTCCTTTCTTGTTTTCTTGGTCGAAAACATTATAAGGCGAGATGCCTTTTTTTCGCCTCGCCGCGAACCCCCTAGGGGGTTCTGGGAGGGGAAGGAACCAGCTACCGATTTTGTTTCACATCATTTGAAATAGAACAAAAAACTTATCCTTTTTTCATGCGTAAGTTTCTGCTCCGCGTTTTTTCTTAAGCCTCGATCAGATGGACTTTGCAGGGAATCAAATCAAAACGGAACAGCTTCTGATGATGGGCGAAAAAGGCCGAGACCGAATCCTGGCTCCGCCCGAGCCGCTCGGCCAGTTCTTTCGTATTCGAGACGAATGCGACCAGCGTGTCGTCGTCATCCGCCTGATAAAGGGCAATCAGATATTTGTCCAGATAGAATTCTTCCTGCTTCTTGCTCTTGACGCCTGGCGGAATTTCTATTCTTGCGTGCTTTTTGTACTTTTCTACGCAATCAAGTTTCAATTCAAATGTGTATTTCATAAAAAATACCCCTTTCCTAGTTTTGCCCAGGATTTGGGGGACAGTTCAAAACGAAGGAAAACTTTCCTTTCTTCCTTTTATCACCCTATAATAAAGAAAAAAGGAGATATCTTATGAAAAAGAGCTACTTCTTTGCCACCATCCTCTTCGTTCCGTCCCTTCTTTTCGGTTGCAGCCAGAATCCGGGCGCGTCCGAAACAGAAAAAGAGCTCGACCTCGTCTATCGGAAGAACATCTCGGCGGCCCCGGTGAAATATCAAAGCCCGAATAAGGAGAAGCTGATTGATTTCTCTTTAGAGGAAGCTCTGCCTCTTTTGAAGAAAACCGAGAACAACGCGGTCTCTCCGATCACGCTCGCCATGGCTCTAACGGCCTACGGGCTTTCTTCCGGAAACAGCGATGCCCTCCTTTCTTCGTCAGGAATCTCTTCCCTCAGTGAGTTCTATTCGCTGGTCTCTTCTTTGAACTGGGACGGGAAATCCCCGTACGAAGATTCCGACGGAAACCGCTTCGTCGGAAGCAAGATGCGTTCCTGCGCCTTCTACCAGATTTCCCAGAGCGGGGAACATATCTCCTATCAGGAAGGAAAGCGGGAAGAATACGCGGGATACGGCTTGCCGACCCTCGTCTCCGAACCGGAAAACACAGATTCGGACGCCGAACAAGTCATCAAGGAATTCCTCGGAAAGGAACTTCCTCTTCCGGCGATGGACAAGGCCGATCCGATGGTCCGCATCTATTCCGCGCTGACCGTGAAGGAATACCGCAAACTCGGTTCGGAGAAAGCGGTGTTTCACGGGGCAAAGCAGGACGCCGAGACGGACTTCACCTCCTTAACCGACGACGTCCACACCTACAAGTACTATAAAGGAAGCAACTACCAGTATCTCTCCGTCCCCGTCCAGTACACGGATCTGACGTTCATCCTCCCCGACGAAGGAGTCTCTTTAAGCAGCCTCTCCCCGGAAGAAGCGTATAAGGAAGGGAGGGAGAACGCCGAACTAACCCCGATCCATTCCTCCTCGGTTCCTTTCTTCACGCTCGATAACGAAGTCGACGCGGGGGCTGCCGCCATGGCTCTTTTACAAGGAACCGACCCTTTGAGCGGCCTCGTCGAAAGCGACGTCCCGTTAAATCAGCTGGCCTGCAAACAGAAGAACCGGTTCGTCCTCGATAAGAACGGCATCGAAGGCGACAGCGTCACCGTCATGCAGATCTCGTCTTCCCCGGCCCCCATGGAATCGGAAATCGACTTCGTCGCCGACCGCCCGTTCTACGCGTTCAGCACCTACGACGATTTGCCGCTCTTCGCGATGACCGTGGTCGATTTGTAAAGAAGGAAGAACCTGTATAAGGCAAATAGTCATCCGTGCAATCGGTTTTCGGACCGGTTGCACTTTTTCTTTGAATCCCCCCTTCCGGTTTTCCTTTTTTTTGAAATCCGCTTTCAATTTTCCAATATATTCCTCCGTGTCTTTTTGAACGGAATTCTCTTTCTCCCCTCCGCCCTTTCCGGAACCTTCCATTATTTTCCTTTCATCTTTAAAAAAGTTGACATCCGGCGTTTTCCCCTCTCAAAGAAAAACGTTTCGGGTCTATATTCACGCATTCCGTCTTTCCTTTTCTGTTTTCATTATAAAGGGATGAAAGAAAATTTCTATTCTAGGATTCACCGGAGTCTCCAAACGGGCGGATCGGCTTTTCCGTCTCAAAAAGAAAGTAGGGGCTCCGCGCACAAAAGGGGACGAATAGAATAAGAGGAGTGGGACCGAATCCGTCAACCGAAAAGATTCCAGGGGATTCTTGATTGGAGAATGCTCCGGAAGGCTTGGAGATTCTTGAGTCCCTAGGAGGTATCCTTCCATGAAAAAATCCTCGTTATTCCTTGCGCTCTGTTCTCTTTTCCTCGTTTCCTGCTCACTCCGTCCTTCCGCTACCAGCGCGACGGAATCCGGCCATCAGGAGAGCGTCTCATCCGAAGGAAAGTCTATGTCCTCTTCCGAAGGAGGGGCTTCTATTTCTTTCGGAGAAGAAGAGTCTTCCATTTCTTCGGAGGCGGAGTCTTCCTCCGAAGAAGAAAACGGCGTCTCTTCAAAGAGCGAAGAAGTGCCGGATTCCTCCTCCTCGCTTGAAACATCCTCGAAAGAAAGCTCCGCAGCTCAGGAAGCGAATCTCAACGCCGTCCCGGAAGAAGAGCGGATCTATCTTTCCTGGGAAGGAACCGGTTCGTTCAAGGTCTCTTATAAAAAGAGCGGGGATTCCGAATATACCTATATTGATCCGGAGCTCGTTTCGGAGAACGAAGCGCACATCCTCGGATTAAAAGAAGGAACCTACGACGTCCGGGTTGAAGCGGTCCATACGGACGGGAACACGTTCGTATACGCTTCGGAATCGGGGATTCCGGTACAAGGGACGGACCGTTCGGGTTACGCGTTCTTCAACAGGACGGAAGGAGTCGGGGCGTACAATCTCGACGGGACGCTGAAGAAAGACGCGATCGTCCTCTACGTCGACGATTCGAACAAGAACACGGTTACCTATAACGGAACGAAGGGACTGATCAAGATCCTTCAGAGATCCAAGTCGTTCAAGAAACCTCTCGACATCCGTCTTCTTTCGAGTATCGAGACGAACCAGTTCCAAAAGAAGGATTCCTCCGCTTTCTCGACAAGCCACACGGTCTACGATTACGGGGGAACTTCGTATTTCACGAACACGAAGGAAACGACCTATACGGATCTAGACGGACTGACGAGCTGGGTGAAAGGGCCCTCGTCCTTAGAGATCAAATCTTCGGAGTACACCTACAAGGGAGTCAGTAAGGCCGGGGATACGGACTCGTATTTCAACATGGCCGATATCGAAGGGGCGGAAAACGTCACGATCGAAGGAGTCGGGAAGAACGTCACGATTCACCAGTGGGGATTCACCTGGAAGAAATGCAGCTCGATCGAAGTGAAGAACCTCGTGTTCGCCGACTATCCGGAAGACGCCTGCTCGTTCCAGGGCGGGAGCAATGACGACATGGATTACGGGAATTGTTTCGTCCACCGCTGCACCTTCGAAAGAGGGAAGAACAACTGGGACTGCACCTCCGAGCAGGACAAGCACGACGGGGACGGGTCGATGGATCTGAAGTTCCTTTCTTCTTTCACGGCGGCCTACAACCATTTCCGCAAAGACCATAAGACCGGTCTCATTGGAGGAAGCGACAAACACTATACCAAGTGCGTCACGTTCCACCACAACTTCTACGACCAGTGTTCTTCCCGTCTGCCGTTAGGGAGAAAGGTGAACCTCCACGCGTACAACAACTACTATCTCGGCTGCGGGAACTGCCAGGACATGCGGGCGAATTCGTACACCCTGAGCGAGAACAACCTGTTCGAAAACTGCACTTACCCGCAGAAAGTGACGAGCGGGGCGATCATCAAATCCGTCGGGGACAGCTACGTCTCCTGCAAGAACGCTTCCCAGGCGAAGGCGTCTGCCCGGACCGATATCCTGAGCAACGCCTGCAAGCCCGACGGGAACACCGATTACTCGAAGTTCGATACGGATCCGAAGCTCTTCTATTACGACAGCGTCCAAAAGAAGAGCGGCATCGCTCCCCTTGAACCCGCGTCGGATCTGAAGACCCTCAAATCCAGGGCGGGCGTGTTCGCCGAATAGATTCGAAAGATCCGTGAATTCCTGGTTGAATCCGTTTTAACAGGAATTCCGGTTCTTTTCTTTTATCCGAAGTGCATCCTGACAAAACCCGAGGGATTCGAAAATTTCCTAAGTACTTAGAATTCAATCGAATAGAGATCAATTCACCTCTAAGAGAAAATGTTTTTTTCAAGTCTCTCCTTCCGGCGCGCCGTACATCCCTGTTCTCAGTCCGGAAAGAAAAATACTTGACAGGGACCGGATTGGCCGATAATCAAAAGGGCAAAACAGAATACCGCCGGGTATAGCCTTTTTTCTCCCGTTAGGCCTTTGGGGAGAAAAAAGCTTTTTTAAAAAGAAAGGAGAAGACCATAGCAGAAAAGATGCGCCGTTTCACTCAGGCACTCGATGAAAAAGAAATCGGGGAAGTCCTGAGGTAGGGACCCACGGGGTCCTTTCGCTTTTCGGGGAAGAGTATCCGTACGCCGTTCCGTTAAGCTATGACTACGATCCGGAGGAGAAAGCCTTCTATTTCGTCATCATCGAAAATCAGAGGGCGCGGGGAATCTATTTAAGTAAGGAAGAGCTGAACGAAGAAGCGAGAAAGCTCCTCTCCTGGAAGATCCGGGAAGCGAAAAAGAAATAATATCCGGGCGGGTCAGCGAAATTAAATCCACCGTTCTTAACAGAATCCGATTCGCCGAATGTGTTACATTCTTCTTGAAGGGAAAGAAAATGTTCTCTGAGGAGAAGGGAAGGATCACATGACGCCAGAAGAAATGTGGAAAGCGGTCGTAAACTGCGACGCCTCGTACGACGGACTCTTTTTCTACGGGGTGAAATCGACGCGGATCTACTGCCGTCCTTCGTGCAAATCGAAGACGCCTAAAAGGGAGAACGTCGTTTTTTTCGAAACGAAAGAAGAAGCCGAGAAGGCCGGATTCCGTCCCTGCAAGAGATGCCGTCCGGATCTATTGGCCTATCATCCGGCGGCCGATCTTTCCGAGCGGGCAAAAAAGATGATTGAGCGCGATTACGCCGACCATCGGAAGCTTCTATCCGACATGAAAGACATCGGCGTGAGCAGGAAGCATCTTTCGGAATTGTTCACAAAGGAATACGGGTTCACCCCGTCCGATTACAGGATGCAGCTGAGGATCAAAGCCGCGAAAAAGCTGTTGCGGGAAGGAAAGAGCGTCACGGACACCTCCCTTCTTTCCGGCTACGCCAATCCTTCGGAATTTCAGGACCATTTCCGGAGGGAGACAGGTCTACCTCCGGCCCGTTACCGCCAGATCTTCGCCAGGGACATCAGCCGCAGCGTCTTCGATTCCCCAATCGGGAAATTAAGGATTTACGCGTCTTCTTCGGCGATTCTCAGAGTCGATCAGGAGGAAAAGGAACGGAAGGAAATCGGGGAAGGACCCGATGATCTTCTAGAAGACCATCTGTCGGAAAACGACGGTTCGGAAGAACTTGTAAACGCCTGCCGTTCCGAACTCGAAGAATACTTTATAGGGAAGAGAAAGACTTTCGACCTGCCTCTTCTTCCGGAAGGAACCGAATTCCAGAAACGGGTCTATGCCGAACTGAGGAAGATCCCGTACGGAGAAACGAGGACGTACGGAGAACTTGCCGCATCGGCCGGAAATGCGAAAGCGTCCCGGGCGGTCGGAATGGCGAACCACAACAATCCGATCTTGATTCTAATCCCGTGCCACCGCGTCATCGGGGCGGACGGGAGCTTAACCGGCTACGCGGCCGGTCTGGAAGCGAAGAAGTTCCTCCTGAATCTTGAAAAGGAACACGCGTTTTAACGGATATTTCAAAGATGAAAATCAAAAATTCCGAATCGTTCAGGGAAGAATTGACCCTAATGGGGGACGCGGAATACGCCCGCTTTTCCTCGAGCCTTCTTCCCGGGACAGAGAATGTCTTAGGGGTGAGGCTTCCGGCGATGAGGAAGCTCGCCAAATCGCTCGCCGGGCCAGACTGGAAAGAAAATCTCGGCAAGCTTCCGGACGACATGTTCGAAGGCTTCATGATCCAGGGGATGGTCATCGGATACGCAAAGTGTCCGTACGAAGAACGGATAACCGCGATTAAAGAATTTGTTCCGAAAATCGATAACTGGTCCGTCTGCGACTCGTTCTGTTCTGGCCTGAAGTTCGTGAAATCCGAGCAGGAACGGTTCTTTGACTTTCTTCAGGATTACGTGAATTCCGATCAAGAGTTCGATCAGCGTTTCGCGTGCGTGATGCTGCTTGATTACTACATCGATAAGAAGCGGATTTCAAAGACTCTGAGGACTCTGAAGATAGTCCGGGCGAAGGAATACTACGCGAAGATGGCCAAGGCCTGGGCGTTTGCGGAATGTTATCTCCGTTTTCCGGAAAAGACTCTTCCAGTCCTGGAAAAAGAAAAAGACCCGGATGTCCGTATGAAAGCAGTCCGGAAAGCCCTCGAGTCGAAGAAAATCACTCCGGAAGAAAGAGAAGAGATTCTCGCCTTGAGGACGAAATATGTTTTCTAGTTCCCTATAGGCGTGTTTTGGATACGGTAAAATTGTTTTTCATATTTTAATCACGTTCGTGATGAAAGGAGAAAGGAAATGAGGGACAATCCGATAGCCGTCTACATCCTTTCCCGCGCCCTCGGGAAGATGGGAGGAGCCGCTCTCGGCTCGAAAATCATGAAGATGCCTTCCACGGTCACGAAATATCTCGGTCTCACGCTCCTTCCGCATTCGGGAGTCTCTCTGGTCTTTACGGAATCACCGTCAGCACCCTATCTTCGGGGGGCCCTTCTTCCGCGACGCTGATCCAGGGGACGATCACGGCCGCGGCCGTCATCAAAAAGATCATCGCGGTGATTCTCGCCAAGGTCGATTTCCCTAGGCCGGGGAACTCGGAAAAGCCGCCCTTCCATAAAAGCCTCCAAATCTTCCGCCCCTACGTCCGTTTCGAAAGAAGGGATTCCTCGAACCGATTCGCTTCCTCCGCCGGTCTTCCGTTGTACGGAGATGACCGGCTTTTCTTATCAGAAAATCCTATTCTTTCTCTGATAAAATAGAGTCAGAGGAAATAAGAAAAGATGTGCCGCCGCATCGCATATAAGACCAGACGCCCGGGCGAAGAAGTCTATCCCGGAATCAGAATCAAAGAAGACTACGAAGCAGTCCCGGGAGAGAAAGCGTACGGTCTTGCGTATTCCGTCAAAGGGGAACTGAAGCCTTTCTTATTCTCGTTCGGATATCTTTCCTACGACGGGAAATATCTCTACAACGCGCGAAAAGAGACCGTCTTGGAGAAAAAGACGTTCTCCGAGGACTATATCCGCCACAAGGCCGTATTCCCGTGCACATCGTTCTGGGAAATAGACCGGAAGAAGGAAGAGCACGAGCTCATTTCCAAAACCGGGGAGATCCTCTATATCGCCGGATTCTATGACCGGAACAGGGAATTCGTCTTGCTGACCGAAGAAGGACAAGGGGAGATCCGTCCTCTTCCTCCCCGCATGCCGGTCCTGTTAACAGAAGAAGACGTCGTGCGGTATTTAAAAGGGGAGGTTCTGACGGACAGGGAGCATCCTGCCATAGAGGAAAAGAATCCAGAAACCGTTCCGCTCTTCTGATCCGGCAAAAACTTTCTTGTTTTGGGCATTCTTCTTGGCGGAAACGACAATTTAAGTTATCCTAAAAGTACAGAAAGGACAAATGAATAGAATATGGCTACCATTTCCAAAGAATTAGTCGGGATGATCAACAAGCAGATTACGGCGGAGTTCGAAAGCGCCTATCTGTATCTGGGCATGTCCCAGTATTACGAAGAAGAAGGGTATACGGGCTTGGGCGCCTGGTTCTTAAAGCAGGCGAAAGAAGAGAACGAGCACGCCCTGAAGTTCATCGCCTATCTCAATCAGGAAGAAAAGAAGACCGTCCTCGAGGACATAAGCGCCCCGAAGGAAGTCTATAAGGACTTGCGCGAACCGCTCGTCGAACAGCTGAAGCACGAAGAGCTCGTCACGAGCCTCATCTACGCCTTGGTCGAGCAGGCCGAGAAGGATAAGGACTACCGTTCGCTCTCCTTCCTCAAGTGGTACGTCGACGAACAGACCGAAGAGGAAGAACATTCACGCATCCTCATCGAGCAGTACGACAAGGTCAAGGGCGACATCTCCGCTTTGCTCAAGTGGGATCACGAACTGGGCGAAAGAAAATAAGGGACGCAGGGTTCTAGGGAGGAAGGTTTCGAACCTTCCTCTTTTCTTTTGCGGCATTTTTCATTTCTTGGGCGGAATAGGGTGAGTGAGATTCGTCCTTCTAGGACGATCCATTCCTTCAAATGTCTAGAAACATCGAAAAGGACATCACCGTCGCGAGCCGTGGATTCCTGAGAAGAATGCAAAAAGCGGATCCGCCCGTTGAGAAGGATGAATCCGCTTTTCGTTTTGTTCCGTCTATTACGCCTATTCGTGTTCTCGAATAGGAAGGCGAAGAACGCGGAGACCAGGTTCATCAGAAGCATCGACAGGATTCCGAAGGGGGTACGCCCCGGCGACGTACGAGAACATCAGGATGGCGAAGAGCCTTTAACTCACCTGGTACTCCCCGCCCGGTAGAACATCCCTGCCGCCGGAATCTAGACGATGACGTGCAGGGCCACGAAGACCCATCCGATCTACTTTCCGGCTTTTTCGATTCTTGTTTTCATGGAAAGTTGACTCCTTTCAGTGTTTAGCGCGTTTTGCAACCCGTGTTGCTTTTTCCCGCGAAACTCAAAGAAAGAACGCTTCAAAAGACGAAACAAAAGGAAGAAAAGTGTTGAAGATCTCCTGTAAATCTCTTGAAAAGACCGAACGCTCGGTTGAGAAAATTGCCGTAACAGATCTGTTCTTGTACCTTCCTTCTCTCGATCCGTCAAGAAAATCATCTGCAGAAGCATGCGTCCGGCGCGGATTAAAAATTAGCCATTTGTTTTTTTAGCCCGAAAGTATGAAACGCGCAAGGAGGAACTGCGAAAAAGTTCGAAAATAAAAGGATTTTTCACATATAGTAAGAAGAAAAGGATTGCACTAGAATAAGGCATATCATGAAGAAGAAACGCTGGTACGAATGGCTCTATCTCGCTTTCTTCGTCCTGTTCTCGGTACTGATCCTGACCGAAGCCGGGATGAACGGAACTTCCTCCGGACGTCAGTCGAAGACGTTCTCCTTCCTTTTCGACGGAGGGAAGAACGACGCGACAATCGTTCTGCCGACGTCCGTCTTTTTAAAAGGCGAGACAGAAGCGGAGATCGGGCATCATGTTTCTTACTCCGTCGTATTCACCCCGGAGAACACTTCCGATCAGCGCGTCTCGTATTCTTTGGAACAGGAAGGGAACGTCGCGGAACTGGAGGGGAACGTTCTGATTCCGTTAAACGAAGGAAGCGTCGTCTTAAAAGCCACGTCATTGGCCAATCCGTCCTTAACTTCCGAACTGAACATTTCCGTTAAGAAAGAAAAGATTACTTTCTTAAAAATCTCCCTCGATACGGAAGAGACGCTCGTCGCGGGCATGACGAGCCAAATCAAAATCGAAAGCAACGTCTCTTCGTTATCCTTGGACGACGTCGTCTTCTCTTCAAGCGAGGAAAGCGTCGCTTCCGTCGATTCGAAAGGCCTCGTCCGGACGGAGAAACCGGGGAAGGCCCTTCTTTCCGTCTCGACTTCGGACGGATCGGTTAAAAGCAACTTCCTGACCCTATCCGTCAGGGAAGGGGAATTCGTTCCGGTCTCTTCGCTTAGAGCGGAAGAGACGGAGTTTTACGCCAAGAATTCATCGCGGATCGTCCCTCTTTTTAACGAAGAAGCGTCCGACAGGCGTTTTACGGTTTCTTCCGGAGACGGGCGTCTCCTTGTGGAGGAGGATCAAAGCCTGACTTCTTCTCTTCCGGGGACGTATTCCTATACGGTAACTAGCGTCAGCAATCCGGAGATCTCCACTACAGGAAGCGTCACGGTCAAAGAAGTCCGGGCGAAAGGAATCTCTTTCCCGGACGCCGCGGTCCGTTACGGGGAGACCGCAACGCTCTCCTATTCTTTGATTCCGGACATAGAAGGGGAGGAAGTCACGGATACGGGCGTCCTCTTCTCCATCTCGGATTCCTCGATGGCGGAAGTGAGCGGGGACGGGCACATCCTCGGATTGAAGAAGGGCTCGGTCAAAGTCACGGTTACTTGGAAAAAGGATCCTTCCGTAAAGGCGGAAGCGGAAATCGCCGTCTCGTCTTTAACTCCGGCGGAATTCAACCGCATCAACGCGTTCGTACGGAAATTCGTCGGACATTTCTCCTTGTTCTTACTGACCGGCCTTTCCGGCGCGCTCGTCCTCTGCTCTTTCTTTTTAAAAACGCACGGGGATTCTCTTTTTAAGACCTTCTTGGGATTCTCCGTCCTTCTGATCTACGGGTTCGTTCTCGCGGCCGTCTCGGAAGGATTCCAGATCTTCGCCGGAGGAAGGGGACCGAGCTGGAACGACGTCGGGATCGACTTTTCCGGTTACGCGCTTTCCGTCATCGTTTTCTTCGCCATCTACGCTCTATTCGTCTTTTACAGAAAGAAGAAGACCGGAACGGGGCGTTAATTCCGTTCAAAAGAAAGAGGAGACCTCTTTGTCCCCTCCCTACTTATCCCGGTTCTTTTCGGCTTCTTTTCTCTTTTTCTTTTCTTCTTTCCGTTTCTCGTGATGATAGAGGTCGACGAGCCGTTTCCCGGCCTTCTGTCCTTCCGAGCAGCAGGAAGTAGTCTTTTCGCCTTTCTTCCTCTTCAGATTCGGACGGACGAACTTGAAGAACAGAATCAGAAGGACGACCAGTACCGTGACCAGTACGATGATGAAATCCACCCAGTTCATAATCCGATTACCCCGTGAAATCCGTTCAGTCCCCAGCCGATGACGCCGAAGAGAGTCGATAAGACATACGCCCAGGCCAGTTCGATGCCCATCGCCGCGAAAAGCTTGCGGGCCGAACCCAGTTCTCTCCGCATCGCGGATACCGCCGAGACGCAGGGGATGGAGAACAGGTTGAACGACAGGAACGACAGCGCGATCCAGGGCGCCCCGAGGGAATGATCCGCTAAGAACGCGAACGGCCCGGCCGAAGCGAGGATGTCCTCTCCGGCGATGACCGCCAGCGACGAGACAACCTGTTCCTTGGCGATCAGGCCCTGGATGGCCGAGACCGTGAGTCCCCAGGAATAGTTTCCGCCCCAGGCCGGAATGAACAGGAACGCCAGGACCTTTCCGACGCCGGCCAGCATCGAAGCGGCGATGTTCGCCGTGGAGAGATCCGTATAATCACTCGGCCCGACGTAGTTCCACGCCCAGTCGTAGCGGGTGAAAAGCCAGACGAGTAGGGTGCATAAGAAGATCGTCGTCCCCGCTCTCTCCAGGAAGTCCGAAGTCTTGTCGCGGACGTCGCGCCAGCAGTAATAAGCGTTCGGGAGCTTGTAGCTCGGCAGTTCGGAGATGAAGGAATCGTTTTCTTCTTTGAAGAAGCGTTTCTTCAGGATCAGGGAAGTCGTGAGGATGATCGAGAGCGCCATCAGGTAGCACACGAACGAGATGATCCAGCCGTACTTCGGGAAGATCACTCCGGCCAGTAACGACATGATCGGCAGCTTGGCGTTGCAGGGGATGAACGGCGTCAGCATGATCGTCATATCCTTCTCGTCCGGGTCCTCGACCGTGCGCGCGGTCATGACGCCCGGGACGGAGCAGCCGGTCCCGACGATGAACGGGATGATGGACTTCCCGCTGAGGCCGAATCTCTTGAACAGCTTATCTAAGAAGAACGCGATGCGGGACATGTATCCGGTCCCTTCGAGGATCGAAAGGCATAAGAACAGCATCACGAGCTGCGGGATGAACGCCAAAATGGTGGAGATGCCGCCGATGAGGCCGTTAGCGACCATATCGGCCGCCCAGACCGACCCGCCGGCAGCGAGGATGGCGTCCCCGAGCACCGGCCCTAGCCCCTTGCAAACAAAGGGGACGTCCCTAAAGAACACTTCGATCGATTCCGACCCGTTGAAAAGGGCGGAAATGAAATCGCTCGTCAAAGATCCTACGACCCCGACGGAGATGAAATACATGAACGCCATGACTAAAAGGAAGATCGGGAAGCACGCCCATTTGTTCAGCACGGCCCTGTCGATCTTGTCGGTCAGGGATTCGGGCATTTCCTTCCGCGTCTCGCACGCCCCGACAAGGGCGGTAACGAACTGGTAGCGCTGGTCGGCGACAATCTGTTCGGCGTCCATGTCGTAGGTCTTTTCGATGGCGGCGACTTCCTCCCTCGTGGAGGAATTGTTCAGCGCCCTGTAAAACGGGTCGCTTTCGAAAAGGCACACCGCACCGAAGCGGGCGTTCCGGCTCTCTTCGAGCTCGTGGTCCAAATCGCCCCGGATGTGGTCGATTTCCTTCTGGACGTCTTCGCGGTAAATCTTGAGTTTCGGATTCTTCCGGTACGTCCTCTTTTCGATCGTGTCGATGAGGGTCGATATGCCTTCGCCGGTCTTGGCGGAGATGCGCACGACCGATAAACCAAGCTTCTCCTCGAGCTTCTTCTCGTCCAATGTGATTCCGTTCTTGGCGAGGATGTCCGCCATGTTCAGAGCGACCACGACGTCGCAGTCGAGCTCGGCGAGCTGGGTCGTCAGATAGAGCGAGCGTTCCAAAGCCGTCGCGTCGACGATGTTGATGATGAGATCCGGATTCTGTTCGAGGCAGAAGCTCCTCGTGACCTTTTCCTCGGCCGTGTACGGCGAAAGGGAATAGACCCCGGGAGTATCCACGAGGAGCAGGTCCCTGTTCCCGCGGATATAGCCTTCCTTGCGTTCGATGGTGACGCCCGGCCAGTTTCCGATGGTGGCGTTCATGCCGGTCAAGGCGTTAAAAAGCGTGGTCTTGCCAGCGTTCTGGTTTCCGATGAGGCCGATTTTCATTTGTTCGCCTCCTTCTTTTCTTCTGCCGGAAGCACTTGGATGTCGATGCCTTTCATTTCGTTCAGGCGCATCGCGAGCTCGTATCCGCGGAGACGGATGTCGACCGGATCCCCGAACGGGGCGACTTTCTTCACCTCGATGACGACGCCCTTGGTGATGCCCATGTCCAAAAGATGCCTTCTCAGGGATTCGTTGTTGTTATGGAAGTCCAGGACGACTCCCCTCTGGCCTTTCTTCAGGTCCGAGAGATGCCCGTAATCCCCGGGCTTCAGGTTCTGTCTGTGTTTCGTTTCATCCGGTTCCGACATGGTTCTTCTTCACTCTTTCTTTTCTTCCCTTAGGGAGGGAAGAACGGCTCTTCTAATAGATTAGCCTATTCTATTTTAGAACTCCATCCGTTTTAAGAAGCCGAAAAAGGGTCAAAGTAAGCACATTCATCCTGCAGGAAATCCGTTTTTTGTCCCCTTTCTTCTTTCCGTTCACTAGAATAGGGTCGTTTACGCCGTTAAAGGGCGGGGAGTTAAGAGAATGGATGTCGTAAAGGAAGTGCTGTCAGATCAGAATTTCATCGGGGCGATCTTAGGATCGATCGTCTTCATCTTCTTGGGATTCATCTTAAGGAGAAAAGGAATCTTGAAAGACGGGGCCAAGGAAGTATTGAACGTCCTCGTCCTCGACATCGCCATCCCCTGCATGGCCTTCTGCGCCTTCACGAGCGATTTCAAGGAAGAGGAATTCGTAACGAACGTCCTCCTCTTCGTCTACGACCTGGTCTTCTACGTCCTCTTCGTCCTGCTCGGGAACCTGGTCTTTCTTAAAAAAGAAGCGACCGCCAGAAAGATCTACGCCCTCCTTCTCGCCGTAGGCCAGCTCACCCTGTTCTCCATGCCGATCTTAAAGGAAGTCTACGGTTCCGAATCGGGCGTACTGATCCCGACGTCGCTGATGTCGGTCGATTTCCGGCTCGTGGTCTATATCTACGGCTACATCGTCATCAGCGGCCAGAAGATTACCAAAAAGACCTTCCTCCCGGCCATGAAGCGGATCTTCCTGACGCCGGTCATGATCCTGATGCTCTTGGGGTTCCTCATCTGGATTACGCAGAGCGTCTTCCCGAAAGTGAACGTGAACGGGACGGACTATTCCCCTCTGCGCATCGATAAGACCCTTCCGGCCCTCTACGCGGTCTTCCGTTACGGGGACGCGATGGCCACGCCTTTATCGATGTTCCTCATCGGCGTCACCCTCGGTTCGAGCGACGTCCTGACGGCGTTGAAGAATAAGACCGCCTGGATCATCGCCCTCGGAAGGATGCTTTTCGTCCCGGGTCTGTTCTTGGCCCTCACCGTGGGTCTAAAGGCCCTCGGCGTCTTCCCGTTGAACGAGATCCAGCTCGCGGCCTTAGTCATCGGAAACGCCGCGCCGGTCGGGGCGGTCCTGGCCGTCTTCTGCGTCAATTACAACAAGGAATCCTACGTCGCTTCCGATTCGGTCCTGCTCTCGACCCTGCTTTCGGTCGTGACCCTTCCGCTCTATTTCGTCCTGGTCAAGTTCGTCTGTACCCTCCCTTTGTTCGCGTAAATAAAAGGATTGCGCGGCGTCTTCCGGAACAAACGTACGCATTTTAACGGATATTTTATGACCGGCTCCTTTCTTGGACGGGGTCGGTCTTTTTCCGCTTCCTTCGTTTTTTTAAAAAATGAAAGCCGTGGAAGAGAACGGAACAAAGCACGAAATTCTCTTTCCGTTTTATTCGCCGAATCAGACTTTATTCTTCGTTTACATAGAAAGGAGCCCTTATGAAAAAGACCCGTTTCCCGCCTCACTTGCTTCTTCCGTTCTTATCCCTGGCCTCCTAAGGGGAAAAGACGTCTCCGTCCGGCTCCATCGCTCCGTCCGGCTCCGTTACGGAATCGGAGGCCGTTTCTTCTTCGTCTTCAAAGATGAGGGAAGTCCTTTCGACGGGGAAATCGCATAGGATTCTTCGGTTGCGTCTAAAGTCGCCAGGGCGAAAGACGGGTACAGTGTCTGGTCCCCGTACGCTTATCTTTCCTTTGTATTGAACGGGGTTTCCGGCGTGACGGACGGGGCAGCCTCATAGCCTGCCGTTTCCTCCGAAAAGCACTGTTCACCAGACCGGTTCACAAATTCCTGCAATATCGAGATTCCGGACGGGTTTTACTAGAAAAAAAGAAAGGATGACGCCCCCGGCCCTTTCAAAACGTGAAGGAAGAACGTACAATGGCTAGGAAACGAAGAGGATAGAAAATTAGATAAGCCCTGTCAAGTGAAAGTCGTAGAGAGTACCATCAATGCTTCCTGTCTGTTTGGGCACGCTCAAACAGACGACCGGGAGGCCGTCGATTGATTTAAGGATTGATTGAGTAAAGGTTTCACAGCCTAATTAGCTATACTTTTGCTGACAATTGCCTGAGAATACATCACTCAGGTCTTTTTTGAGGAAGAAAGACGTCTTTTTTCTGCTGTTTTTCATGCACTTTTTGCTTGATTCCTTGTTGAAGTATAGTATAATGGTAATGTCATAATTAACTATACAGGAGGCGTCAGAATGGTTCCGGAGT